>Ga0172375_10010103_pt1 | contig 12307 bp, 8 predicted proteins | sample LakKiv1m_FD_114537 | JGI IMG/M metagenome (GOLD analysis project Ga0172375, IMG submission 114537) | Freshwater microbial communities from Kabuno Bay, South-Kivu, Congo - kab_092012_11.1m | ecosystem: Environmental > Aquatic > Freshwater > Lake | place: Democratic Republic of the Congo... | reverse complement strand
TAAGGTAAAGGGTTTTTCAAAGGTTTCTTATAGTGTTATTTTTCTCCGAAGCCTTATGTAACCCAATATCCTGGCCATTTATGGTCATTGAGTTATTTAGTTAACCTCGAGGATGTTTTTTGGAGATATTTTAAATTTTGACATATAAGATGTTCAATTTTCAATCTACAATCTCCAACTTTCCAATGATTCCCGCTCGTTCGCGGTTAAATAAATCTCCGCGTTGGGCTTGGCAGGTTCCTGAAATTATCGTATTTTCCCTTCGTTAAATTGAATTAATGATAAACAGATAGAAAAAAGTTATGAAAGTCTTAAAATTCGGCGGCACTTCGGTTGGCAAGCCGGAAAACCTGAACACTATCTTCCAGGTCATCGACCGGGAAATCCGCAACGGGCAAACCGTTATTACAGTTTTTTCAGCGCTTAGTAAGGTTACCGACCAGTTGACAGAGATGAGTCGCCTGGCCGCCAAACGCGACGAGGCTTACAAATCCAAATTTGATGAAATCCGCAGCCGCCATGTTCAGTTCATTGAAAAAGCCTTTCCGGTTGCCAGGTGCGACTCCGTCATCGCCGCAATCGAAACCATTCTCGCCGAATTGCAGGACATCATTCACGGCGTTTTCCTGCTGAAAGAACTTTCCGGGCAATCGCTCGACCTGATTCTGAGTTTCGGCGAACGTCTTTCCAATACCATCATTGCCGCCTACGGTCGAATCGCCGGTTATCCGGCTCAGTATATCGATGCGCGGCAGTTTTTGGTTACTGACGATCATTTCGGAGCGGCGCATATTCTGCCAAACATCGCCAATCCGAAAATCGCAGCCTTCTTCCAGAATTATATCGCAAATCCGAATGCCGGCTTGCCGATCGTCACCGGTTTCATCGCCGCCACCGAAGACGGCGTCACGACCACTCTGGGTCGCGGTGGTTCCGACCTGACCGCTTCCCTGATCGGCGCGGCTCTGAACGCCAAAGAGATTCAGATCTGGACGGACGTTAATGGTTTCATGTCCGCCGACCCGAATAAAGTTAAAGAGGCCTTTTCGCTGCCTGAATTGAGTTACGAGGAAGCGGTTGAACTTAGTCATTTCGGCGCCAAGGTGCTATTTCCGCCGACAATCCAGCCGGTCATCGACAAGAAAATCCCGGTTCGCATCCTGAACACCTTCAATCCGGATTTTCCCGGAACGGTTATTCGCAAGAATCCTTCCGGCAACGGCGGCTTTGTCAAAGGGATTACTTCGATCCGTAATATTTCGCTGCTGACCGTCCAGGGCAGCGGTATGATCGGCGTCAGCGGCATTTCTTCACGTTTGTTCGGAGCGCTGGCCAGGGTCAACGCGAATGTGATTCTGATTTCCCAGGCTTCTTCGGAACATTCGATTTGTGTGGCCATTTTGCACGAATCGGTGCCGAAGGCCAAAGCCGCCATCGAAGCCGAATTCGCCCTGGAAATCGAACTGCGCCGGGTCGATCCGGTCGAAGTCGAAAACGATCTGATCATCGTTGCCGTGGTCGGCGAAAAAATGCGCAAGACTACCGGGCTGGCCGGTCGTCTCTTCAGCGCGCTTGGCGAAAAAGCCATCAACGTCATAGCCATTGCGCAGGGTTCATCCGAATTGAATATTTCAATCGTCATCGACGTGCATGACGAAGTACCGGCGCTCAATGCTATTCATAACGCTTTTTTCGCCAAAAAAATAAAGGTAAACCTGTTCCAGTTCGGCGTGGGACAGATCGGCTCCACCCTACTCGAACAAATTAAGACGAATTATACGTATTTGCTCGCAAATCACGCCCTTGATTTGCGAGTCGTTGGGTTGGCCAATAGCCGCAAAATGTTGATCGAAAAGGACGGCATCGATTTGAACGACTGGCACAATGCCTTGAACAATTCCACCGTAAAAAACGATCTGCCGGCGCTCTTGGCCGAAATAAAAAAACTGAACTTAGACAACAATATATTCGTGGATTGTACGGCCAGCACCGAAGTCGCCGCCCATTACGAACATTTGCTCGCCGGGCGGACTTCCGTCGTCACGGCCAATAAAATCGGCAATACCAGTTCGTATGCGCAGTACGTCAAATTCCGCGACCTGGCCAAGAGCAAGCACGTTCATTTCCTGTATGAAACCAACGCCGGGGCCGCCCTGCCGATTATCAGCACGCTGCGTGATATGATAAATTCCGGTGACCGGATTATCCGTATCGAAGCCATTTTGTCCGGCACGATCAGTTATATCCTGAACAATTTCAGGCCGGGCCGCAGGTTTAGCGACATCGTACGGGAAGCCAAGGCCAAAGGCTTTACCGAGCCCGACCCGCGCGACGACCTTAGCGGACTCGATTTCGCCCGCAAAGCCCTGATCCTCGTTCGTGAAATCGGCCTTCCCGCCGAACTTTCCGACATTCAAATCGAGCCGATTTTGCCGGAAAATTGCTTCAGTGCACCTTCAATTGAAACCTTCTTCGAGGAACTCGATCAATCCAATGTTTACTTCGATAAAATGCTGCAAACGGCACAGGCTGAAGGCAAAGTCTTACGTTACATCGCGATTTATGAGAACGAAAAAACTATTCTGAAGATGGAGAAAGTCGGCCCGGCGCATCCCTTCTATTCATTGAGTGGCGCTGACAATATCATCGCTTTCACGACCGCCCGCTATTCCGAAAATCCGTTAGTCATCAAAGGCGCCGGAGCCGGAGCCGAAGTAACCGCCGCCGGGGTTATGGCCGACATTTTCAAAGTTGCCAACGCCGTAATGAAAAGTAAGAGTTTCTGATGAAGTCCGTTACCGTTTTCGCGCCTGCCACTGTGGCCAATGTTGCCTGCGGATTCGACGTTTTCGGTTTCGCCGTCCACGAACCGGGCGACGTCGCAAAAGTTACTCTGCACCACCAGCCCGGCGTCGAAATTACCACCATTACCGGCGATGGCGGTCTGCTGCCGAAATCCGCTGCCAAAAACACGGCCGGATTCGCGGCTATCCGCTATCTCGAAACCATCCAGGCGAATTTTGGCGTCGACATCGAACTGCATAAAAAGATGCCGCTCAGCAGCGGCCTGGGTTCCAGCGCCGCCAGCGCGGTGGCTGTGCTTTTTGCCATCAATGCTCTTTTCGATAATAAACTCACGAAGACCGAATTGCTCGGCATTGCCATGCAGTCGGAAAAATTAGCCTGCGGCGCGGCGCATGCCGACAATGTCGCTCCGGCTCTTTTCGGCGGTTTTGTTCTTATTCGTGATTCGGCGGAAAATCGTGCGCCGGACATCGTGGAATTACCGGTTCCGGAAAACCTGTACTGCACGATTATTCATCCGAAAGTCGAGGTGCGTACCGCCGACGCCCGCAATATTCTGTCACCCAACGTACCGCTGAAAGACGCCGTTCGGCAATGGGCCAATACCGCCGCTCTGGTCGCTGGTCTTTACCGTAACGACCTGGCCTTAATCGGCCGCGCTCTGCAGGACGTGGTCATCGAACCACAGCGCGCCGGATTAATTCCGCATTTCTATGAGATGAAACAGGCCGCGCTCGATAATAGCGCGCTCGGATGCAGCATTTCCGGTTCCGGGTCGTCGGTGTTCGCGCTTTCTTCATCTCAGGCCACCGCAGCCCAGGTTGCCCGGGCCATGTCGGCTGTCATGAATACGCACGGTATCGGCAACCAGGTTTACGTCTCCCTCATCAATACCAAAGGCCCGGAAATTATCGCCCGGGAAGGATAAATTTTTGCGTTATTATAGTACCGCCAATCGCCGCCATACTGTTTCTTTAAAAGAAGCAGTCCTAAACGGTATGCCCGCCGACCACGGCCTTTATATGCCGGAATCGCTGCCGCAAATTCCGAAAAATTTCTTTCGGGATTTACCGGACATGACTTTTCAGGCGCTCTCTTTTGAAATTGCCAATACTATGCTGGGCGAAGATGTTCCGCTGAACATCCTGCGTGAAATTATTGACGACGCCGTTAATTTCGAAACGCCGCTGGTTGACATTACTGATAAAATCAAAACACTCGAACTCTTTCACGGTCCGACCCTGGCTTTCAAAGACGTCGGCGCGCGCTTCATGTCGCGCCTGATGGCTTATTTCATCCGCGGCAATGACCGGCCTCTTAATATTCTGGTCGCGACTTCCGGCGATACCGGAAGCGCCGTGGCCAACGGTTTCTATCAGGTGCCGGGTATCAATGTCATCGTGCTTTACCCGGCCGGGAAAATCAGCCTGATCCAGGAAAAGCAGATCGCGACTATTAGCGAGAACGTCCGGGCATTGAAAGTTAACGGCACTTTCGACGACTGCCAGCGCCTTGTTAAAGCCGCCTTAGTCGACCCGGACATTCAAAAAGCAATGACGGTCAGTTCGGCTAATTCGATTAATATTGCCCGCCTGATTCCGCAGACTTTTTACTATTTCAATGCCATCCGCCAAGTCCCGGATTTCCGCCATAAAAACATCGCGGTTTGTGTGCCCAGCGGTAACTTCGGCAACCTGACCGCCGGACTAATGGCTAAGAAAATGGGTTTGCCGGTTGCGCGCTTCATTGCGGCCACCAATATCAACCACGTCGTTCCCGATTACCTGAAAAGCGGCGAGTTCACACCGCGCGCCTCTATCCAAACCATCTCCAACGCCATGGACGTCGGCAATCCCAGCAACTTCGCCCGCATGCTGGCGCTCTATGATGATTCAGTCGAAAATATGCGGGCCGACCTGGCCGGCGAATATTTCAGCGATGCCGAGACCCGCGCCGCGATCGCCGCCATATATGATAGTACCGGTTACATACTCGACCCGCACGGCGCCGTCAGCTATAATGGAATTAATACCTATCTCGCCCGCCACCCGGAAACCGAGACCGGCATTTTCTTAGAAACCGCTCACCCGGCCAAGTTCGGCGAAATAGTCGAACCGGTCATTGGTAAGCCGGTTGCCATTCCCGAGCGATTGGAAAAATTCCTGGAGCGTCCCATCCTCTCCCGCGCCATCTCCAGCGCGTACGACGAGTTCAAGGAACTGCTATTAACATAATCTGAGCCTGTACAACCTTCTGAAGGTTGTACGAGAGATTACAATCAACATAAAATTTATTAATAAACCTTCAGAAGGTTTTGTATCAGTTCTGCCAGGTTCTCAGACCTGACAATATAGTTACTTGCAATATCTGAGAACCTGACTTATCTAAATTATTTATTATCTTGGTGGCGAAACCAGTCGACATTTCACGCGATCAGTAGAAAGAGTATTAGACTCATTCCATTGTTTAATTATTCTATATTTCTCCTCCTCAGAAAATTTCAAGTTTTTATCAACAATTCTATATCGGTGCTTATTAAGAAAAATGCATAGTTCATAAAGATTCGGCCAAATCTTTGGAATCCAGTGTTTTTCAAAACAAACTTCTAATACTTCTCTATCAATCTCCAGCGATCTTTGAATTTCTATCGCTTTAATATCAACAAGATCACTTGGGAAAAGTATTTTTCCTTCTTCAAACATCTCAAAATACTTCTTTGATTGTTCGCGATTTACTTTGAACTTTTCGCAGTTAACATAAGGATAATTATTAAAATTGTCATCCTTTCCTACAATAATGGTAAACGCTTTCTGAACATCAGGTCGCGGCAATGCTTGAAATCCTACTATATTTAGGTCAGAATTGCTACCTATCAATAAAGTACTTATATCAATTGTGTACAATACTACTTCACGGTTTTCATCCATTATTGGTTCATATTTTTGGCCCTTATTCCTTTCGCATAATGCGAAAAACATTGCGATATCCTTTGATCGAGTAACATCAAGCATCGGAGTTTTAAATTCGTAATGTCCAGATATTCCTTCCATATTTATCTTGTACTGTTTACCATCTATGAACCATTGATTTAGATAACTAATTATTGGATGATCAGCCATTAATTTATAAAACTCATATTTTTTAAGCAGGGCTGTTAGATATTTGATTTGAGTTATTGGTGCTCTAAATAACGAAGAAGTGCATTTTTCATAAAAACGCGGCTGCCCGCGATATAGACGAGGTGAAAATTCCGGTCCTGGTAATAGACTAAATTGAGTATCGTCATTTGCAACTATACATAAAATATCTTCATTATCAGGTGTAATACAACCAATTTGATTTATCCTACAATCGTCCTTAATTCCCAATGGATTTAAATTGGAAAAATAATCCTCTGTAGTCGGAATATGCTTACCTTGGGGTATATTAATACTGATATACTTATTTATCTTTTTACTCATTCTGGGAATAAAGACCTGTGGATTAAAAGTTAAATTATTGGGACTTTATTCTACTTTCCCATACTTCAATTTCTTCTCTATATACTCCGCCCTCTTTTCGAATAATGCCATCTGTTCGGCTTTCGGCTGGACATAGGCGTTATGTTTCTCGATATTGGCCTCGAAGTTGAAGACTAAAGCTTCGACGATTGACTTCCGGTTCTCGATCTTACCGCCGCCGTGATAGAAGTGATCGCGTGTGACTATATTGAACTTCGACCACAGCGAACTGATGAACTGATTATCACGATAATCGTTGTGATGCCAGGTTGAGAGGATGAATTTGGCTGGCGTTTCGGAAAGCAGTCCGAACAGGCGCAGTTCGTCGGCTTCCGTCCAGCCGCTGTAATAATCCACATACCGGCCGATATAGGGCGGATCGCAGTAAATAATGTCATCCGGCCCGGCTTTCAGGATCGTCTGCTCGAATGATTCTGTTGTAAAAATCCACTCCGTCTGAATCAAACAGGCTACTTTATTGACCTGATTCACAATTTTGGTGATATATGATTTAGAGAAACGTTCCGGTTTCTGGCAAAAGGGGATATTCCACTCTCCTTTTTTATTAAAGCGCATCATCCCGTTGAATCCAGCCCGGGACAGAAACAGGAAATCCAGTGGAGCAAACTGTTCGTTAAAGCGATCTTTTACGAACCGATAATGGGAATAGCCCCGATCATCAGCCTTAGCCAGTATTTTACTTTCCCGCTCAAGATACTCACGAACCGATTCAGGGGTAATTTCCCGGTTTTTAACAGCCTGATAAAACCGGATGATATGCGGATTAATGTCATTGAGTAAAGCCTGAGAGAAACCGGAATTGAAAGCAACCACGCCCGTACCGAAAAACGGTTCGATCCACCGGCCGTCGACGGCTGGAACCAGTAATTGAATCCAGGGAACGAGTTTGGTCTTAATCCCCTGACTTTTTATAGGTGGTACAATCATAGACATACTAATTATTTTTCATTCACCTTTTTCTTGGTTTTAATGGGTACAATCAGGTTTTTATCGCCACTCTTGAAGTCCAGGAAATCTTCGATCGAGCGAATCGGTACGGCTTTGCCCTTTTTCATCCAGGTTGTAATACTATAATTCATCCAATACTCATCGAACCATTGTTCGCCGAGCCGGGCAAAGACCCCATTCCCGGCCAGAATATCATCAATGGCTGTTATCGAACCAATATTAGCCGTATTACCGGAACCCTGCTTATCGCTTGCCAGACGCCATTTTTCACAAACGAAAAACCGGAAATCCCTGACAACCGAAGTAATCGAGTGCAGGTTATCGACGGAGGTTACCCTGTAATGGTTTTGTTTGACGTTATAATCATTTTCTTCGATCTCTTTAACGCGGAATATTTCCGTTTCATCCAAATCTCTGGCTGCAGTTCTGGTATATATTGCACCTAAGCAGAAATGTCCCAGGTAATCGGAATAGGGGAACTGGATATTTTTTTTCGAGCGTCGATCTCTAAAATAAGCGCCATGACTTCCCAATGTAAAGCCATTGACATGACCGGGAAAATCCGGGTCGCGATAAGTTGTTTTAAGGTCAACCGCGAACTTGACCGCCGGATTTTCCTGTTTGATGAAACTCAGATCGGGATAAAAATTCTGATGTTCCGCGAGGACAATCGAATAACTGTTATCCTGTGCGAATTGCAAAATTCGCGGAAATAAATGTATTTCTAAAATCTTCGATACAATCTTGGTATCCGAACTGATCGTATAAATATTGCGGTATATATCGATAAATCCTTTGACTGTCCACTGTCCGTCAGTACCTGAAACATAATCACCCAGCCCTTTGACAAATATCGTTAATGCGGTTGAGAACTTTTGCTTTTCCAACAGACGCTCTTTTTTGTTCATCATCTTCCCTTGCCAACTTATTTAATATTTTTCAACGGGTACATATTAAGTAATCGCTTCATCTTTTTCAAGTCCGATTTAAGTATTTCCGAAGTTTGTATGTTTAAAAGCGATCTAGTCTCCTTTAATTTAGAGTTGAGAATAATTCTAAAACGAAAGGAAGGAGACTTGCAATGGAAGAAATTAAGAGAAAAGATTGGACGGGGTAAAGACTATTTGTTGGACTGGATATACACAAGAAAGCCTGGGTTGCGACCGTTCGGAATCGTGATTTGCACCTGAAACCTTTACAGTTCCATATGGAGAAGGAGCGTTTTTGAAAACTCCAAATCATCAATTTCCGGGAGCCCGATTCAAAGTGGCCTGCGAAGCCGGATGTTTTGGGTATCATGTCGCTGGATATATCAATCGGAATGATGGTGAAGCCGTGATTTTTCCACCTCAACCGTGACGGTATTCCCAGAGATGGAATAACACTTCCTTCTGGAGTGTGCGACGTTCATCTTAACCAAATCAAAACTTGCGAATTGATTCGCGCATCCTTCAGGGAAAGACTTAATATCGCGAATAGCAGGGTGGTTTATTTCTAAATCGGAGGTATTAATTATTGGAGATATTTTCCTTGTTTTTAACATAGCAGGTTGAATTGAAAATCATAGTCAATCAGTAAATCATTCAAATCATGGTTAAGACAATTTTTTCGCGTTCATTCGTGGTTCTTTGTCGGAAAACTGTTTGAATTATTTTAAGATAGTGATAATTTTATCCCGGTTTATGTTTAATCAGACCAGTACAAAAATAACCGAAAGGAAATAGAAGATGAAACGCATTGTTTTCGGATTACTGTTATTGTCGCTTTTATGCGGTTGCGCCAAAGACAAGACTGCCGTAAAAGCTTTCGATCCGGCCGGAATGGATCTAAGTGTCAGGCCGGGTGACGATTTTTATAAATATGTCAATGGCAACTGGCAGAAGAACAATCCTATTCCGCCAGCCTATAGCGAGTGGGGCAGTTTCTCGATCCTGTTCGACGAGAATTTCCAAAAATTGAAAACCATCATGGAAGAGGCGGCGGCCGACACCCAGGCCGTTGCGGGCAGCAACTCTCAGAAGATCGGCGACTTTTATGCCAGCGGTATGGACACCAATAAAATCAATGCCGAAGGCGTCAGCGGTTTACAGGAAGAAATCGATCTGATTGCTAAAATCAGGACTGCCAAAGATGCGCGGGCGGTAGTCGCCCGCCTCCATCAGTACGGTATCAATCCGCTATTCAATATATTCAAGGAACAGGATCCTCTGAAGAGTGAGATGGTGACTGTTTGGCTGTACCAGGGTGGTTATGGTTTGCCCGATCGCGATTATTATGTCCAGAACGACGGCCGTTCGCAGGAAATCCGCGCGGCTTACCAGAAACACCTGGTCCGCATGTTTGAACTGATGGGTGAGTCACCGGAAGCGGCTCAGAAATCCATGCAGACGGTTATGAAAATCGAGACTGACCTGGCTAAATCAGCCATGACCAACATCGAGGAGCGCGATCCGAAAGCCACTTGTAACCGTATGAACATCGCCGGCCTACAGAAAATCGCCAAAGGATACGACTGGCCGGTGTATTTCCAGACTATCGGCCTGTCGCAAATCGACACTTTCAACGTTGCCCAGCCTAAATTCTTCGCGCAGGTTGGCAAGATGATCGCAAAGGTTAAACCGGAAGAGTGGCAGACTTATCTGAAATGGCATTTGATCCACGCCACCGCTTCCAAACTCGACACCAATTTCGTCAATGAAAATTTTGCCTTTTACGGCAAGTTCCTCAACGGAACTCCGGAACTTTTACCGCGCTGGAAACGGGTTCTGAATTCCACCAGCAATTCCCTGGACGAAGTCGTCGGCCAAATCTACGTTGATAAATATTTCCCGCCGGAAGCCAAGACCCGCGCTCTGGAATTAGTCGAAAACCTGAAACTCGCCTTTGGCGAACGCATTAAGAATCTGGATTGGATGAGTCCGGAAACGAAAGAAAAGGCACTGGCGAAGCTCGGAACCTTCGCGGTAAAAATAGGCTATCCGGATAAGTGGCAGGATTTTTCCGGACTGGAGATTTCGCGCGACTCCTACGTACGCAATACCCTCAACGCCGACCGTTTTAAATTTGCCCGCGATATGGCCAAAGTCGGCAAACCGGTCGACCGAACGGAATGGTTCATCCCGCCGCAAATGGTGAATGCTTTTTACAATCCGCCGCTGAACGAGATCGTTTTCCCGGCTGCAATATTACAGCCGCCGTTTTTCAATTTTGAAGCTGACGATGCCATCAATTACGGCGGCATCGGCATGGTAATCGGTCATGAAATGACGCATGGCTTCGACGATCAGGGGCGCCAGTATGACAAGGATGGCAATCTCCAGGACTGGTGGACGAAGGCCGACGAGGAGGAATTCAACAAACGCGCAGAAGTATTAATCCAACAGTTCAACCAGTTTGTCCCGGTCGATACTTTTCATGTGAATGGCAAACTGACTCTGGGTGAAAACATCGCCGATCTGGGTGGAATGCTGATTGCTTATGACGCTCTGCAGAAGGCTTTGGAAGGTAAAAAGATCAAACCGATCGACGGCTTTACACCACAACAGCGTTTCTTCCTGTCCCAGGCGCAAATCTGGCATGAAAATGCCCGGGATGAATATATTAAACTGTTAGTTAAAACCGATCCGCATTCGCCGGCTCAGTTCCGGGTCAACGGTCCCGTATCGAATATAGAAGTGTTCTATACTGCTTTTAATATACAGCCAACTGACAGTCTGTATATCGCTCCGGAGAACCGCGCCAAAATCTGGTAACCACGTCTATAAATAAATGGAAAACGGCAGGGATTTCCTGCCGTTTTTGTTTGGAAAATATAATCCGCGTCAATCCGATCCGAAGGCTTTCCTACGGATCGGCAAATATCCTAAACGGGTTCAACGCCCAGGCCGGGTTTAGCGGAAGTATACTGGCGTCCGTCTTTGAAGGTTACACCTTTGAACGGGTCGTTCGAGATCAACAGATTGCCATCCAGGTCAGCGTAATCGATCAGCGAACAGAGTTGCGCGCCGGCGGCGATGGCGACCGAACTTTCGATCATGCAGCCGACCATGATTTTCAGGCCGAGCGATTTGGCTAACCAGATCATACGGAGAGCTTCCTGCAGCCCACCGGCTTTCATTAATTTGATGTTGATACCGTCGAAAGCTTCAGCGAGTTTGGGAATATCGGAGGCGGTCTTGACGGCTTCATCGGCAATTAAGGGAATATCGATGCGGTCGCGGATCCAGCGCGTTTCTTCCAGCATGACGGAGGGCAGCGGCTGTTCGACGAATTCCACGCCGTTTTTCGCCAGCCACTCGATCTTTTTAATGGCGGTTTCCTTGTCTTTCCAGCCTTCGTTGGCGTCCACGCGAATCGGTTTGTCGGGGGCGACGCTGCGTACGGTGTTGATCATCTCTTCGTCATTCGGACCGCCGACTTTGATTTTCAGAATTTGATAGGGCTCGGCCTCGCGGGTTTTTTGTTTAACCATTTCGGCGGTATCGATGCCGATTGTGAAGGAAGTCAGTGGAGCTTTAGTGGGATCGAGTCCCCAGAGTTTATAGAGCGGAACATCCAGAGCTTTACCGACCCAATCCATCAGGGCGAGGTCGATGGCGCATTTACCGGCGGTCTGGCCGCGATCAACCTCTCTTAAGTCAAGGCTGAATTGGGCGAATTCCCACGGATTGAGTTTTTCGATCAACGGCGTGGCTTTTTTGATCAGTGCGATAGTCGATTCCGGGGTTTCATCGTAGCGAACATTCGGGGCGGCCTCGCCGATTCCGGTAATGCCGTCCTTTTCAAGATAGACGAAAACGTTGTTTTTGACGTCGCTGGAGTTGCGCGAAATCGTCCAGGTATGTCTCAGATTCAAGGTTTTGACTTCATAGCGTACTTGCATGCCTGATCCTGTGGTTTTGTTTTTTAATTTTGGGATTAGCGGAAAGGCCTTTGCCATACTGGCAGCTGCGGCGGTAACGCCCAAAGTGCCGATAAATTCTCGTCGTTTCATTTTTGTCCTCTTAATAATTGGTACCGATCACACCGCAATT
>Ga0172375_10010101_pt1 | contig 12310 bp, 11 predicted proteins | sample LakKiv1m_FD_114537 | JGI IMG/M metagenome (GOLD analysis project Ga0172375, IMG submission 114537) | Freshwater microbial communities from Kabuno Bay, South-Kivu, Congo - kab_092012_11.1m | ecosystem: Environmental > Aquatic > Freshwater > Lake | place: Democratic Republic of the Congo... | reverse complement strand
TATTAACTTCTTTTTCCGGTAAACCGATTTTTATCAATCGCGCTCGAATTTCTTTGATCTTAAGACCGTTTTTTTTCCATTTTAAAGCCAACCCGTCAATAACTTCCCGTCTTTCGTGGGGAAAAACGATCCAGGCATCGGTTTCCGATCCAACAAAATCCGGTTTTATTTTTGCGAACTGCGGCTTGTGAAAAAGTGTCGCAGTAATAATTGAGGAGGGACCAAAATTTTCCAAATATTTTATTGCGTACGCTAAACTATCACCGGAATCATTAACATCGTCAAATAAAATTACTCTTTTTCGAGCTAAAGGAATGGTCAAAGGGATTTCTAACAAAGGTTTTTTTAATTTTTTTCCCGGCAGCATTGGATCATAAAATGACAGTTTGAAACTGGAAAGTTCAAAAACTTGCAGAATATCGGCCATGGTGCGGGCCCAAGTCCATCCTCCTTTGGCCAAAGTAATCAAAGTATCAAATTTCTTACCATTTTTTAAAATATCTACCCCTAAATCAAGACAGATCTGACCCATTTCTTCCCAGGTGGGGGCAATATATGACCATGATTCTTTTAAAAACTGGGTTTTCTTAAATAGAATTTTATTATTGCTCATCTGCTTTATGATTAATATCATAGCTTATTGGAGAAAAAATTCAATGGATAAAATATTTTTCCTTATGATACAATATTCCAGACGTCTGTAGTTTTTTAAAATATACATCTAAATTCAAAAGAAACAGTAGGTAAAAAATCTACACTTTTACAAAGATTGAATTTAATCGGCAAACAAATATTTGCAGAAAATCCTAATTTTTTAGAACAATACACTCAACCTGGACGTCACATTGGTTCTCCTGTCGACTATCAAAAATCTTTAGGAAGGCGGCTTTATCCTGAAGATGGAAGTGATTCGTCTATAGATGAAACCGGTCTTTGGATGACAGAATTCCTTGATCTAGAAAAGCATCCTGAACTTCGTGACCGAAAATTAAAAGAGCTTGCCTGGAAATTTACTTTTGTTGATCCAACTCCTACAGAAAGCGCTACTTATATTCAGGCCGCTTTTATAAAAATGATGCTTGATTTTTGGCCGGAAGCAAAAAAAGTTTTACCAGTAAGCGCTGGAGGTTTAGCTACCGACGATGCCTGTTGGATCGCCGCCTGTCAAGTTGGAGAAAAAGTTGGTATTCATCCTTCAAAAATGAGAGGAGTAGCTATAGAAAATTCCTTTGACGGTAGATATGGAAGAGGAGCAAAAGCGACTCATTCAAAATTTAAAGTAGGACATCAGTATGATGGATCGGAGATTCACTGTCCAGCACCAGTTGTAGAATTTAATCAGTTTGGAGAAAATAATGAACAAAAAACACAGGATAATTTTGATAAATCAATGTCGTCAATAGAAAAATATTTAGCGAAAAAGGATGTTGCCTATGTTATTGTTGAATATCCTATGCAAGCCGAAGGTGGAGCAAGAGTAATGAACCCTCAATCACTCCAAGAACTTAAAAAACTCTGTGATAAACATGGAAAATTATTAATCGTTGACTATATTCAGATGGGGGGAAGATCATGGACAATAAAAGATGGTTTTGTTAGTCCTTTTGCTGAAGAAGTATTGGAAAACGCTGATATTATTACTTTTGGGAAAGGATTTAGAGCCAGCGGAACTATTGTAAGAGATTTTACTAAATTAAATCGAGGGTTTACTGATAACGTTTATGACGTTCATCCCGAAAGATGGGGTGGTACTTGGACAGCTCACTTGGGTCAAATGTTGGCCGGGTGGGCTATAATGCAAGTAATATTAGATAAAAAACTATACAATAATGCTTTAATTCAAACACAAAGAGCTCTCCAGATATTGAAAGAAATAGCAAAAAGATATCCAAATCTAATCAGCGTTCCTAGAGGAATAGAAAAAGTTGCCTATTTAGGTTTTGACTCAGATTACCGGGACAGCTTAAAAAAGATAATGAAAGAAAAATACCACTATCTTGTTTTGGGCGCTAGAGATAAAACTATACGTTGGGCTCCCAATCTTGACGTAGCTGAAAAAGAAGTTTTGTCTTTTATGCGGGTAATTGAAAATAGTCTAGAAGAATTGTCAAAACAAGTTGATTTTATTGATGAATATTAAAATCCAATGGCAGCTTTTAGCAGTTTATTTACTTCTTGATTTCTTCTTCTTTTTTTTCTCAAAAAAGTGTAAACTAAAATTATGCTTATCAACCCTAAACCAGAAATCGTTGAAAATTTTCATATCAAAGATTACGAAATACTGTATTCAGAATCAATCAAAAACCCGCAAGTGTTTTGGGAAAATATTGCCAAAGAACTAAGTTGGCATAAACCCTGGAATAAAGTTTTGGACTGGAAATATCCCTATGCCAGATGGTTTGTCGGCGGACAGACAAACATCGTCTATAACGCCCTTGATCGCTGGATGAATACGGATACCAAAAACAAAATCGCTTTAATTTGGATTGCCCAGGACCAAAGTGAACGACGTTTTACTTACGGGCAATTAAACGAAGAGGTCTCAAAATTTGCCAACGGATTGAAATCTTTAGGAATTAAAAAAGGTGATAAAATCACGATCTATCTGCCCAGAATTCCGGAGCAATTTATCAGTATGCTCGCCTGCTTGAAAATCGGCGCCGTCCATTCAGTCGTTTATTCGGGATTTTCAGCCGATGCTTTAAAAAATCGGATCGAAGACGCCCAAGCAAAAATCGTCATCTGTACAAATTCTTATCCTTACGGAAAAAAAATCATTGAATCGAAAAAAAATGTTGATGAAGCGTTAAAGGAAAATAAGACTGTTGAACATGTGATTGTTGTTGAAAGATTTAAATCCGAAATCCGAAATCCGAAATCCGAAAAAAATTCAAATTTTGAAAATTCAAAAATTGTTTCGAATTTCGATATTCGTGCTTCGAATTTTAAAATGGTTTGGTGGCACGATTTAATAGCAAAACAAAACAGTAATTGTTCGACTGAAATCATGGAATCTTCCGATCCGGCTTTCATTCTTTACACTTCAGGCACTACCGGCAAACCAAAAGGAATCATTCATGGCCACGGAGGTTATATGGTCGGAATTTATACCACTTTAAAATTTGTCTTTAATATAAGTCCCAACGATATTTTCTGGTCAACGGCTGATGCTGGTTGGATCACCGGTCATTCCTATATTCTTTACTCTCCTTTAATCAATGGAATAACTACGTTCGTATATGAAGGGACACCAGATTTTCCTGATATTGAAATCTGGTGGCGGTTAATTGATAAATATAAAATTACGAAATTTTATACGGCGCCAACTGCCATAAGAGCTTTAATGAAATTCGGTGAGGAGCATTTGAAGAAATATGATTTTTCTTCTTTAAAAATTTTAGGATCGGTTGGTGAACCGATTAATCCCGAAGCCTGGTTGTGGTTTTATAAAAATATCGGACGTGAAAAGATTCCTTTAATGGATACCTGGTGGCAGACTGAAACGGGAATGTTTATGATTACTCCAGTTCCTTCGGTCGGATTAAAACCAGGTAGTGCCTTTAAGCCATTTTTCGGCGTTGATGCCGACGTCGTTGATAATAAAGGAAATAAAGTTCCGCCCAATACCCAGGGATATTTGATTATCAGAAAACCATGGCCTTCAATGTTCCTTGATGTCTATAATAATCCGACGAGATATAAAGAAACGTACTTTGAGAAAATTCCTAATGTCTACTTTGCCGGAGATTCGGCTAAGATTGACGAAGATGGATATTATTGGATTGTCGGTCGAAACGACGATGTCATCAAGGTTTCAGGACACCGGCTTGGTTCGGCAGAACTGGAATCGGCTTTCGTCTCCAATCCCAAGGTTGCCGAAGCGGCCGTCATCGGTAAACCTCACGAAATCAAAGGCGAATCAATCAAAGCTTTTGTCATCTTAAAACAGGGAATCGTGCCTTCTGATGAATTAAAAAAAGAATTAGTGATGACTGTTCGTAAATCAATCGGTCCAATTGCAACACCCGATGAAATTGATTTTGTGGAAAAACTTCCTAAAACGAGGAGTGGAAAAATCATGCGAAGGGTTTTGAAAGCCCAGGAACTTGGGTTACCAATTGGAGACACTTCGACTTTGGAGAGTTAAAAATATTATCTTCTTTTTAATTTATTCAGTAAAACCTGAAGTTTTGAAGATTTTTTTATTCTGATTGAACCACCGTGAATATGGAATATAGTTTCATTATTTTCAAGGGTTGTTTCTTCTGTCACCCATACTTGATTTCTTCCACCTTCTTTAGCATAAGATAATGCTTTATCAGCAGCTTTAAATAAATCTGTTTCTGATTCTATTTTTTTTGATTCTTTTGTAAAAGTCGAGACACCAGCACTTATTGTTATTTTATTTGGCATGTTTTCTTTATTATCTGGATTGAAATTATTTTTCTCTACCACTTCTCTAATTTTTTCAGCTAAATCTTTTGCTCCTACTAAGTCCGTATTTTGTAAAATAATAAGGAATTCTTCTCCCCCAATTCTTGCTACAATGTCTGATTCTCTAATGGTTTTTTTAAGTACTTTGGCTAATTGTTTTAAAATAAAATCTCCAATATCATGGCCATAGACATCGTTTACTTTTTTGAAATGATCAATGTCCAACATCATAACCGATAAAGGTTTTTCTTCTCGTCTTGTTTCTAAAAATAATCTTCTTAATTCGCCTGATGGATTAGGTTTACTTTCATTACCAAAGACAAGTCTTCTATTATCTAATCCTGTTAAACCATCTTCCGTAGATAATTCGTGTTTTTTTTCTCTTTCATGTTGAAATCGCACATCTCTTGCCACCATTGATACCGCTAAGTCCGGGGACAATGGATCTTTTGCCCTGTTCATATAAGCTTCTATTTCTGGCTTATGATTCATATGTATTCTGTTTAATTTCTTGAATTTTCCTTCGATGTTTCGCCGTTGATATCTTTTTGGTCTATTTCCTATAGTTTCATTCATATTTTAATTATTTTTTTAACGACCTTAATTATAGCAAATATTATTGAAGATATCACTAAGTATTGAAAAAATACGGCAAAATTTACCGAATTTATTTTAAAGATATTGCTTAATAATTGATTGCTGACAATTATTAGTTGGAGAATAATTGGCGTTATAAACGCTAATATAAATAACGGTGAAAACAGATGAAAAAAATGCTGATGAAGAGGCCGGTGGCTTAACCAGAGATCTATAAAGACAAACGATTGAAAAAGAGTTAAGACAGTAAAAACAGCTGTTCCACCCAGACCTACTTTTGAATATAATAAATAAGAGATAATTACCAAAATTGCCCCAAATAATCCAACCGCCCCGATATATAACTGATCCTTATTTTTCAATAAAACCATTTCTTTTTCCGGACTGATATTCATCAGGTGGGAATCGCGCGGAGAAAAAGATAGCATAAGCGCCGGAATGCCATCAGTGACCAAATTTATATATAAAAACTGGATTGGATAAAACAAGTGAGGTAAACCAAGAATTAGTCCGATAATCAAAGCCAATGCTTCAGAAACATTACAAGAAAGCAGATATTTAATAGCGTTTTTAAGATGATTTATAATATTCCTTCCTTCCTCAATAGCACTGATAATTGAGGCAAAATTATCATCGGTAATTATCATATCGGCTGTTTCCCGGGCCACATCAGTCCCTATCAGTCCCATCGCCACTCCCACATCCGCCTGTTTTAAAGCAATCGCATCATTGACTCCGTCTCCGGTCACCGCCACTATTTCACCTAATTCCTGATACAGTTTAATTATTCGATGCTTTTGAAAGGGAGATGTCCGGGCAAATATCTTTACTCTTTGTAATATTTTTAATAATTCCTGATCGTCATATTCATCAAGTTGTAGTCCGGTCAATATCTCATCGCCTTCTTTAATCAAACCACAATTAATGCCAATTGCCTCAGCTGTTTTTTCATTATCTCCGGTTATCATCACGACTTTAATCCCGGCCGTGGTTGCTTTTTTAATCGCCTCAAAAATTTCAGGTCGAGGAGAATCATGGATGGCAACCATGCCCAAAAACGTCATGGGATCTACGTGTTTGTCATTTTTAGGAACGACACGAGGGTCGTTCCCTACAGAAAACGCTAATACTCTCAATCCTTTACTCGCCCATCGATTAACTTGATTTTCAATTTTTTTCTTTTTATCATCTGTTAATTTTTCTTCTTTTCCATTAATCATTATTTTATCACAGACGTTAAGAATTGATTCCGGTGCACCTTTGGAAAAAATAAGTTTCGAGTTTCGAGTTTCGGATTTCGAGTTTTTTACAGTCACAGACATCATCTTCGTTACACTATCAAAAGGTTTTTCATCAACTATCTTCCAATCTTTTCTCACTTCCTGATAGTCTATCCCTAAATGTTGAGCTAAATATAGAAGCGATCCTTCAGTCGGATCCCCTAGCACATCCCAATTTCCATGATCGTGAACATAGACGAGAGAGGCAGTGGAACAGAGAATACCGTTTAATAATAAATAATTAATTGATGAAAAGGAAAAATTTTTCGTAAGTTGAGATAAAATTTTTACCGATTCATCAAAAAAAAGTTCTTTCACTTTCATTTTATTTTCCGTTAAAGTACCTGTTTTATCGGTCGCAATTAAGGTAATACTTCCCAACGCCTCAATTGCAGAAAGTTTTTTTATAACTGCTTTTTTATTGGCCATTTTTTTCATTCCTAAAGCTAAGGTTATTGTCATAACGGCTGGAAGTCCCTCAGGAACAACGGCCACTGCCAAAGATACGGAAAGTAAAAAAGCCGGAAAATAGTCTACTCCTTCAAACTTAGAAATAACAAACACGACTACTGAAATTATTATTCCAAATATGCCAATTAATCTTGTTAATTTTTCTAATTTTTTTTGTAAAGGAGTAGTTCCATCGGTTATTAAAGATAAATTCTTTGCAATTTGCCCGAATTTCGTATTCATTCCGGTTTTTTTTATTTTGATCACTCCTCGCCCTTTGGAAACAATTGTTCCTGAAAATACTTCTTCATTAAACGCCTTGATTACTGGCATAGATTCACCAGTTAAAGCTGATTCATTAACTTCCAAGTTAAAATTTTCGACAACTAATCCATCTGCGGGCACTTTTGCCCCTTCTCCAAGGTAAACTAAATCTCCGGGAACCAAAAACTGACTATCAATTTCAATCTGAGCTCCATCTCTAATTACTCTTACTTTTGTAACTGTCATTTTTTTCAATATTTTGACAGAGTCTTCAGCTTTTTTTTCCTGGTATATGCCAAATAAAGCATTTAAAATAACAATTAAAATAATTAAAATTCCGTCAACCTGTTCACCAATTAAAAATGAAAAAAAAGCTGCCAATATTAATAATACGGTCAAAAAGTTATTAAATTGTTCAAAAAACTTTACGAAGATTGACTTTTTCTTTTGCTCCATTATAACATTTAAGCCGTATTGGGTTAGAAACTGAGAAGCCTGAGTAGAAGTTAATCCCTTCATAGAAAAATGTTAAATCTTAAAGGTAAAAGGTTAAATAAATATTAAATTTTAAAGTTTAAAAATTAAAACGTTTAACACTTTTTTAATATTTAACATTTAATCTTTAAAATTTAGTTTCCCATAGACTTCTTCCATCGTCCTTAATATGTCCATACAGACTCCTCTAGCTTCACCAAGAGAAATTGCTTTCAGGTTGTGAGGAAAATAATGAAAAATTTGATTTCGGCCGTTTTTCCAAACATTCCAGATTTTATCAGCTAAATCCTTCGAATAAGCGTTTTGAATTTTTATATATAGAGAGTCTGGTCCCAATTTTCCAATTAAATTCGGAGACATTAACTTTCCCAATCGAAGATGGTCGGAAATATAATCGAGTCGACTGATCAGTTTTTTATCCCTGAATATTTGTTTTAGAAATCCTTCATAGGCCTTGGCAAAAGGAAAAACTAAAAAAGAATAATCTTTAAATTGATAAGCACGATCATAGACAATATCATTCATTAAATATAATCCTTCCTCTAAGAGGTCTTTCTGTCCCTGTGATAAATATGCCCAGAATTGGCTTTTTTTATTAATTAAGTAATCCATTAATATATGATATAATTTTTTTATGGAAAAAATCTATGAGATTTTTAAAAAGAATTTTTTTCCTCAAATAAAAAAGTCTTCTCAACCGTCCAACGGTCCTCTTCCTCTCATCACCATCTCCAGGGAAATGGGAAGCGGTGGAAAATCAATCGCTAATTTAATTGCTCTACGCTTTGGTGAACCTTGGAGGGTTTACGACCATGAGTTAATTGATAAAATTGCTAAAAATAAGTGTTTGGAAGAAGAACTAACTAAATCTGTTGATCCAAAAAAATTGCCATTAGCTGATATTATCCTAAATAAATTTTTTGGTAAAAGAATTATTAATCTTCCCGGATATGAACGTCATCTGATTAAGGCAATGTCTTTAATCGGACTACGCGGTTATTCTATTATTTTGGGTCGGGGCGCTAATTTTCTTTTTCCAAATGGTTTAAATACTCGAATTATTTGTCAAATGGATCAAAGGATTACCTGGCAAATGACGTATGAACATATTTCAAAAACTGAAGCAATTAAAAGGATCAGTCAATCCGATAAAGAAAGAAGGGGATTTATAGAGGCGCTTTTCAACCATAATCACTGCAAGGCCTATCATTATGATTTGGTTATTCGAACCGGTCCGGATTTAACTATTGAAGATGCTTCTGATATTATTATTGATTTGGCGAAAAGAAAGTTCAAAATATAGAATTATTTATCTATTTCCAACTTAACAGCTGGGCTCATAGTAGATTTGATGAAGGCGTTTTTGATATGAGCCTTGCCGACGGCTTCAATAAATTTTTCCGCATTGGCAATTAAATTCTTTTCTTCAAAGGAAATCTTTCCGATCATCTGGTGAATTAAAGGAAATTTCGCTTCTGTTTTCCATCGCAACATCCCTTTTTCAAACTTTTTGACGATTTCTTCCGGTTTTGTTGAAACTGTCCCTGCCTTAGGATTGGGCATAAGACCTTTTGGACCCAAAACTTTGGCAAATTTGGCTAGGCGCGGCATGAAAGAAGGATGGGTAACCAAAACGTCAAATTCGATTTTGCCCTTTTCCAAATCACTTAAAATATTATCGTCGACGATCTTCACTCGAACAATTTTTCCGGTAGAAAATGGTAGTTCAATTTCCCCTTTTAAACCTGTTTCATCAACGACAAAATGAAGTTCCACCGATTGATCAAACTTGGCTGGTTTAATTTTTTTTAATAACAGAATGGCTTCTTTCAAAGAATAATATTTATTTCTGTCAATCATTTTTCTTGCTTCTTGATAACTTTTACCATGCAAATTAACAGTTATGGCCTTAGGGCTTTTGGGGGGCCTAGGAGATTTGACGGGTCGATCATGATCGACCCCTACTTTTTCCTTGTCCGCCGTAGCCTTGGCGGAGGCGGATTTCAACATCTTCTTTTCCATTGATCTGGCTTTTTGTTCTTTTTTCTGCTTCTCTTCAACTTCCTCATTTCCCAACAATCGTGGTTTGACCTTACCCATATTATTTATAAAATGATAATTTAAGTTTGGATTCCCGCCTTCGCGGGAATGATAGTATTGATGTTTTAAAAAGTGAAGATACCAAATTTTTTACGGTTTTTTGTTTTCCGTTAAAAAATTTTCGGTATCGAGCTTTTTGTTAATTTTCAACATCAATACCCATGCTTCTGGCTGTCCCGGCAATAATCTTCATTGCTGCTGAAACATCATTAGCATTCAAATCAGCCATTTTTTCCTTAGCAATTTCTTCCAACTGTACTTTGGTTAATTTCCCCACTTTTTCGGTATTTGGTTTACCAGAGCCTTTTTGTAACGACAGTTTCTTTTTGATCATGGCAGCTACCGGTGGTAATTTTGTGATAAAGGTAAAACTTCTATCTTCAAAAACGGTAATAACTGCCGGAATAATCTGGCCTTTCATTTTTGAAGTCTTAGCGTTATATTCTTTGATAAATTCCATAATCGGCACGCCATGTTGGCCCAAAGCCGGACCGACCGGAGGAGCCGGTGTTGCCTCCCCCGCTGCCAAGTTTAATTTCAAAATAATTTTTATCTTTTTTGCCATATTTTTAAAGCTTTGTCACCTGAAGAAAATCAAGTTCAACCGGTGTTTCTCGATCAAAAATCGACACCAAAACTTTTATCTTTCCTTTTCCCTCATCAATTTCCTGAATGCTTCCAAGAAAATCTGAAAAAGGTCCGTCCGTGATTTTAACTGCTTCTCCAACTGAAAATTTAGATTTAAACTTCGGTTGTTCTTGTTTGACAAATTTCATGATTGCATCAACTTCTTTATCAGAAATGGGAGTTGGTTTTAAACCAGCGCCAACAAATCCAGTTACTCCTTCAGTTGTCCGAACAACCAACCATGAATCATCATTTAAAATCATTTTAACTAAAATATAACCAGGAAAAACTTTTTCAATCGCTTTAGTTTTTTTGCCTTTTTTAACAACAATAACTTCGCGGGTTGGAATAACAACGTCAAAAATTTTATCTTCTACTCCTAAACTCTTGACTCTTTGTTCAAGTGCCTGTTTAACTCGTCCCTCATAGCTGGTTTGAATATGAATAACATACCATTTGGGAACCGAACCAGTTGGCGTAACCGGAACAGTAGTTTTTAAAGCCTCTGTCTGTTCTTTGGAAATTTGAGTTTGATCAATCATATTTAATTCAAAAGTTAAAAGTTAGAATTCAAAAGTTAAAGTAAAAAGTTAAAAGTATTTAAAAACTTTTTAATTTTGACTTGTATTTTTGACTTTTGAATTTTAATTTTTGACTTATTTTTTACCTGAATTTGGTTACGATTTCTAGTCCCTTGGCTAACAAGACATCTATTATACCCACATAAAGTCCAATTATCAAGGAAACAATTATGACGATTGTTGTCAGCCTAATGGTTTCTGATCTTGTAGGCCAACTAACTTTTTTCATTTCGTCAATTATATCGGTGACAAAATTAGGATTGATTTTTTGATTCGTCATTTTGTTATTGTAACATAAAATTTGCTATATTTGAATTATGTCCAAAGAAATCATCCATGCATTAATTTTGATCTTTACAGTTGTTTTGACTTTTATCTTTCCTAAAACTAATTTAGCCCAATATGACCTCCAGATTACTGCCGGTCTTTTCATTCTTCTTTATTTGACAAAAAATTTTATTATTTCTAAAAATATTTATTCACGATTGGTCGAATCTGTTATTTTTACTTTGGTAATCATGGGGATCATTAATTCAACCGGTGGACTGACTTCACCTTTTTTCTTTCTTATTCATTTCCTTCTTTTCTCTTTATCAATTATTCTTGAACCGATTATTTCCATTACCACAACAGTCACTTTAATTATTTTTTTTCTTTTAAATTTACCGGCTAACCAGGACTTTAGAACTTTGATGCCTGTAATTTCTCTTGCTTTTATTACGCCGTTTGCCATGTTTTTGGGACAAGAAAAAATAGAGAGCGAAAAATTGAAGGTAAAAAGTGAAAAAACCAAAGAAGATACTTTTTTGTTTTTATCGCTGCTTTTAAAAAATCATCTGAAAAACATCAATGAAGCTGCCCAAAACTTTGTTGGCGACCATCAGCTTGAGATCATTAAGAAATCGGTACAGAGAATGGAAAAACTTATAGAAAAATTCGAAGAAAATTAAAATGAAAATTTTTTACTTTTTGCCTGTATTTTTGACTTTTGCCTTTTTACTTTTGACTTCTTACAAGGTTTTGGCTGTTCCCATGGACTCTTCTCGCTTTAAAATCGAATCAGCCAATATCGAAATTACTGGCGGTAATAAAAGTTCAGGTAGTTATAAATTGTCCGACACGGTTGGTCAATTAGCAGCCGGCCAATATTCGTCAACCGGATACGTAGTTAAGGCTGGTTTCCAGTACCTTCGTTCAGTCATTCCTTTTCGCTTCTCTATTTCCAATACTAATATCAACTTAGGGACATTGGTTCCTAACATCCCATCAACAGCTACTACCAATCTAATCGTTTATTTTGGGAGCGCCGGACAATATCAGGTAACGGCCATTGAAGAGGGTCCATTAAAAACTCAGTCGGGAATCATTATCTCCGATACTATCTGTGACGGTGGCGTAAATACCTGTAATGAATCATTGGCAAAAGTTTGGTCGTCACCGTCGACTTATGGTTTTGGTTATAATATGTCCAATAACGATATT
>Ga0172375_10010099_pt1 | contig 12310 bp, 10 predicted proteins | sample LakKiv1m_FD_114537 | JGI IMG/M metagenome (GOLD analysis project Ga0172375, IMG submission 114537) | Freshwater microbial communities from Kabuno Bay, South-Kivu, Congo - kab_092012_11.1m | ecosystem: Environmental > Aquatic > Freshwater > Lake | place: Democratic Republic of the Congo... | reverse complement strand
GATATTGATTCTTCATCATAAACATTTCCACCTAATAAGGTAGATTGGTTGCTTCTAGCATGAATATATAATGTTAAAGATGTTGGGTTAGCGGATACTAATTCAAATTCTGTTGCTGATATTGATGTTAGTAATTCATCATTGTTATATATATCATAGTAATCAGCAAAATCAATTGGATCCCAAACTAAAACACCATCTTCAATAGATATAACAGGTGTTCCTAATGTTCCAAAATCAACTGTTTCTGACCATGGAGATATTAAATATTTAGGATTAGAATTAGTTATCTGTCCCGTTCTCCATGCTTTAATCATTGTAGAATATGTACCAGGATCTAACTCTGTAAAATCATATTCCTTATCTATGGTATCATCATATTCATAATCCCATGAACAACCATTGTCTTTTAAAGCAACTATAAAATTGTTAGTGTTTGTATCTGAATATGTACTCCATGAAACTATTCCAGATTCAAATGTTAAATCTATAGGTGTTTCTAATTGTATAACTGTATAAGTTAAATCATTTGATGTATTTGAATTTCTATATATAAATGCATCAGTATTATTTATTGCTATAACTCTTATTGTATATTCACCTTGTACTGTCTTGTTGAATACATAAGGTGAACCGCTTGTAGGATTAGATGTTATTGTATCTTTTAAAACACCATCCTCATAAATTAAATATTGTGTTGCATAAGTAATAGCGCTAAAATACATCTCAGAAGTATCTGAATTAAATGCTATTGTTGGAGTATCTAGTTTAATGATTGTATATTCAATCTCATTAGAAAATGCTCCATAATATGTAAAACCACTTTCAGTTTTCTTGGCTCTTACTTTATATGTATAAGTTTCAGCTGATTGTGTGAATCCTAAATTAAATTCTATTTGTGATATAACAGTAGTTTTTAATAATCCATTTTCCCATACTTCATAAGAATCAGCATTTAATACTGCTTGCCATGATAATAGATTCGATGTTCTAACTAATGGATCAGTATCTCCTAAACTACCAAAAATAAGTGAATCTGATTTATCTGAGTCAATATATCTAGGATTTGAATATTCATTTATATCTGTTGTTTCTACTATATTTTTATGAATGGCTACAACATAAACTTCATGTAAACCAGCATCAAATACATATTCTAAACTATTGGTATCTGAACTATCTATCAATACATTAACATTGTCTATTGTTTCATATATATAATAGAAATTAGCATATGTTGGAGCAGCCCAACTTAAAGTATTAGTTTCTGTATCAAATGCTAATGATGTTGGTTTATTTAATTTAATTGTTTCATATGATAATTGATTTGATGCTATTGATGGTCTCTTATGATATTTATCAAATGATAGAGCATAAGTTGTTATATCATATTCAGCAGGTGATGTAGTTTTACCTAAAATATTTCTAACATTAAATGATGTTCCAGTTGTATAACCAGAAGCAGATTGTGGAGGTGAAACATTAGGTATAATATCATATTCAATGAAATCTACATCAGTATCTTTTGTTATATTAATAGTAACTTCATTTAACTCATTTGTTTCATCCCATGCAATAGTAGGTGCTTCTAAATCTGTAACTGTATCAGTTATTGTAGTTGAATAACCTGAATAAAATGATGTATATTCTTCTTCATTATATGTTATATCAGTTCTAGCTTCAACACTATATGTATATAAACCATTTTGATTTGTATCTTCAAAATCTTCATATAATCCAGTTGAATAGCCAGATGTTGGTAAATAAGTAGTTGTATCATTTCCTAAATAAGTTCTAACAATTTTAAGTTTATAACCAGCGGCAAAGCCCACACTATTCCATGATACTTTTAAACCAGTTGTAACAGTCCTAGGTTGTCCGTCAATTACTTCTGTTGTAGTTATATTTGATTTAGATATAACTGGTATCTCTAATTTAGGTAAATCTGTTGTGATTAAATTAGTATATCCTACTTCTGAATTAAAATCTTCATCATCAACATATATTGCTTTTATTTCTATTTTATTTGTTGCATATCTTAAATTTGGTATTGTTGTATTTAAAATTGAAATATCTGAGCTCCAATCTGAAATAACAACATCATTAACTAAATGTCTCCACTTATATATAATGTTATCAATACTATTTGATGAATTAGCATTTCCTGGTCTAGTCCAAGAGATAGTATATGAATTAACAGTAACTCTACCTTGTTTTGTTATAGTAGGTGTTGTTAAAATAGTCATTGATCTTGAAGTAGATCCAGTGTATGAATATGTATTAGAAACTGAATCATAAGCTCTAATTTGTGTTGTCCATGTTGCAGGAGTTGGTATAGTTCTAGTAAATCCTGAAACAACTGTTTGCCATGAACTTGTATCTGGATTATACCATTCATATGATGTTGCATCAGTGATTGCTGACCATGAAACTGTGAAAGTTTTCATAGATGTTTTTGCTGTATTTACTGATGGAGTAGATAATGTTATTCCTGAATAGTATATTTGATTTGACCAATCTGATTCTGTTCCAATAATTAGATTATAAGTATTAAAATTATCACTAGAAGAATCAGTTTGATTAAAATATAATTTTGAATTAGTTTGATTTGGAGTATATTTATAACCAAAAAAATCTGTAGAAATATCTTCAGATAATTCTGTATTATCTAGTCTTTTAATTCTCCACCAATGTTCTCCTGTACCATAATACTTATCTTTAGGAATAGAATATGATGTAGTTGTATATGGAAGTGTTTCAATAGTCGTCCAAATACCAGAACCAGAACTAAATTGTAATTCATAATTATTTTTTTGATTTAGATCCCCATTCCAAGATAATATTTTACCAAATCTTGTTAATATTGGAGTAGATAATTTTTGAATAGAAAATTTTATTGAAATTGGAAAATTATATGTATTAATTATTGTATATGGATATACAAGAAAACTCGATGCTCCAAATGTTATTGTATCATCTATTCTTAAACCAAAATCTTCTGTTGAAACACCATCAACCCATCCATCAAGATTAAAGTCTGTTATATATGATATAAATGAACCTAAATTATATGATTTATTTAAATCTTCATCTTCTTCTGTTAAATAAAATGAAACAGGACTACCAGAAAAAATAGTATCCTGCTCTTTTATAGTAAAGTTATCTTTTCTAACTAAATATGGCTCTTGAATTAAATCAGAATCAGAGATACCATCCTCACCATAAGAACCCATATAATTGTCCCAAATAAAATCATATCTATCATTAATTCTTTTAGTTGGTCTATATAAAACTTCTAATTTATTGGTAATAGCATTTCTTTTAATTAAACTATAAGATGGCTTATAGTATTCATACTCTGCAAAATATGAATTAAATAAAGTTGTATAAGTTCTTTTTTCTACAAAAGTAGTAATAATTAGAAATTGTCTAGTATAATCTAAATTAATTTTTTCTGTTATGTTTATTTTAAGTAAATTATAATTTTTCCATGTATCTAAAGTAAGATTTTCTATTTGTGTGTTAAAATTATATAATCTTCCAGATAATGTACAATTATTTCCTGAATCAGAGTGTGAAAATATTGTACTTGTATATTGTCTAGTTAATAGTCCACCAGGTGCTGAAATTGTTTTATTAATATGAATTATATTATTTGTTGCTAGATATTGAGAATTAGAATCATTAGTATATAATTGATTTATTGTTGAATTAAGCCCGCTTGTTCCAGAACTTCCAACAGGTAAAGTAAGTTCATGTATATTTCCAATTCTACCTGATTCAGAGTCATTTTTTAATGTATAATTCATCTATTCTTCACCTACCTTTATCTATTTAAATCAGTTTTACTAAAGCCTAACGCCTCTAATTGGATTACTGATTTCATTTTATTTTCTAATGATTGAATCTTCCAGTCTGTATTTGCTTGGTATAACTGAACACCTTGATTAACCATTTCAACGATTAATCCAACTGCAACACCTGGAAGTCCTGCTGCTGATCCAATAAAGGCAGCATTTAAAAAGTTCTTTCCTCTATTTAATAGAGAAACTGTATTATCTATTTTATATTGAACAGTAGCATCGTTTGTCATAGCTCCCATATTTCCAATGATGGTTGTATCAACGATATCCCATGCAATTGATGCAAGAGAACCAGCTGTTAATGATGCTACTTTCTTTTCTTTAATTTTTCCCCATATATTTTTTCTTGATGTTTTTGTAATATCCCCAGCTTTGATATTACCAGTTAAATCAATATTTATTCTCATATTAGATCAGAGCTGCTGTTACTAATGTAGTCTTTAGAATAGCAACTGTTCCTCTCTGAGCTTCTAATTCAACTGATTTAACAAATAGCTGGTTTGTATATGAAGAGGTTAATAGTATTTCATCTTCTGTTCCTTTAAATATATAAACAATAACATTCAATGGTTGATTAAACAATTGAGCATTAGTTATATGTCTTAATAACATATTCAAAGGCGGGTTAGTTAAATCTAAGAATGATACCAATGATATCTGGAAAACTGATGTATTAGGAATCATACCCATAACAATCTGTTTTCTTAAATTTGGAACCATTTCAATTTCATTTGCTAGTGATATAGCAGCATTAACAACTTCAATACCATCTATTTCAACAGTAATATCATTTGAGAATACTACTGATGATAAAATAATCATATTAATTAAAAAATCTGCTAAATACATTTTCTTGCCTTTTATAATTTGTCTATCATCATTCCATCCAGATTCTACGTTAATCATAACTGTTTCATTTCCAAAAACATATTTAGAAACCTTATTATTAACTATGAAATTTTTTAGAATAGAATAGAAATCATCGATATATGCTTCTTCTATCATAAAACTCATACTAGTATTTAATTGATACATAGATTGAGGAACTGCTGGGTCTTGAATTAATTCAGATTCATCAATAATACCAATAATTGTTTTATCTTCATCAACTTCATTATAGTAATCTTGTATATGATCTAATTCTTTTTCAATGGCTAGTTTATCAAACCATTTAACTTGAAAAGAGTGATTTATTTCTAAATTTGTCTTTAGAGTTGTTATATTTTCTTCAAACTTTTCTTTAAGATATTCATATATTTGTAGTGAAGTAATCATATTATCACCCCTTCTTTACTTTTATATTTAAAATTTTTTCTTGATTCTTTAATCTCTTAAATAAATCTTCATAAACAAACTCATAGATTTTATCCCAATATTTATATGTTATAAAATTTGTATCTTGATTAATAATATCTGGATATTTTAAAATTGATCCATCTAATTCATATTTATATTTTCCAAATCCTAATGTTTTGAATTCTAATGAGTTTCTTAATCTATTGGTTCTTTTAGGTCTATATTTTATATCTTTTATACCTGCAAAATTACTTCTAGGTAGTTTTTTCTTTATTTGATCAAATATATTCTTTTGTAGTAAATAATGAACTAATTGTCTAATTTTATATTCTTTAACATTTAATTGATTATCAATACTTTCATTATCAACCTGTATAGTACCTATTTTAGCAACATCATATATAAGAGTTTCATCATCTGATAAATCTAAATCTTTTTCAATATTCTTTTTTAAACCTTTTATTTGATAATGTTTATTTACTATACTAGATAATGTTGCCATATTAATACCTCAAGGTTAATTCTTTACCTATTCTTTTTGTTTTGAAAAATGGTGAATTTAAAATTTCTGGTAAATCTTTAGGCATAACTCCGTCTATTATATACTGAATTCCGTTTATAAAAACTTTATCATGCTTTCTAAAATCTATTTTAGCATAAGTTAAAATTCTAATTAATTGAACTCTTTCATCAACATTTATATATGGATTATTTATATCTTCTTCAGGAGTTGCTACCCATTGAAAGCGAAATGAAGATTGATATGGTTCTTGATAGTATGCTTTATTCCACAATTTTTTAGGTTTTAAAAATAAATCCATAATTACCACTCCGTACCTTTTAAATCTTTTTGATTGTACCACAAAGGTGTATCATATAAATGTTGAATAAGAATTAATTTCATTGTTTTCATATATTTACGAGTTCTAGGAGTAACTAATGACACATCTTTATTTGAATATGCTAATCCCGGTGTACTTCTATTTATAATTAAATCTTGAAACATCATTTTTTGTGCTTCTTTAATATATGCTCTATTGTCTGGTATACTTAAATAATGAAGATATTTATCACGATAAACAGCATAATCTAAACATTCAGAATAAAAATCATTTCTTATCATAATTAATATATTAGATAGTTCACATTCTGTGAGTTCTTCATCAGCTCCTTCAATTATATCATTTACTGAATCTGGTTCTAATTTATACATATGAAGTTCTAGATCATATGTCATATAATTATCATTTATAAAATTTACCATATTAATTTTCCTCCTTTAAACTTATTTTCCATTTAGTATATGCTTCTCTCTTTGCATCGTCTTCTATTATCTTTAATTCAATGTCATTTACTTTTTCTTTATCATCATCATTATTTATAAATTTTTCATACATTTCTTTATAAAATATTTTAGAATATTTTGTAAATATATCAGTATATCCTGGTTTATCTAAAAATATTCCATAGTAATTCTTAAAAATGTTATATAAAGAAATTCCAATTATTTTTTTAAGTTCAAAATCAACTGGAAATTGTAATACATATATACAGTGATTTAGAGCATAAATTTTATTTTGTATATATCCTTCTACTGATTTAGTCCATGCAAATTCTCTGTTATTTCGTCTAACAATAGAGTCTGGATTTAATTTCCATAAATATACATTATTTTGAAGAACTTTAATTTTTTGTGTGGTTTCATTACTACAATAAACTAATATTGAATTAAATCCCATATCTTCATTTGAATTTGTATACTCAACATTAAATCTAATTAAATATTTATCTAAAAAACTTCTACGATACATTTTTCCATGCATCCATGTAAAACATTCATCTTTAACATAAAAAGTTCCATCATCATTTTGAGCTGTAAATGGAGACCATACAGCAACAGTATTTTCATCAAACGCACTATATAAAGTATATAATGCTGATAGATTATTAAAAGCATCATCAGAATCTATAAATATTATAAAATCTTCTTTTGTATTATCTATACCATATTGCCTGGCTCCACCAGGTCCTCTATTAATTGGTGAGTATAATATTTCTACTTCTGGAAAAGTATCTTTAATATAATCATAAGAACCTTCTTCTTCTCCATCTACAGAAACATAAATTTTAAAATCAATACCAACCTGATTTACAATAGATGCTATTGAATACATAATAGTCTTATGAGATTTATATGTAGGCATTATAACTGCAATTGTTTTCATAATATCACTCCTTTTTATTTTGGTAGAGTTTTCGGGAGTTGAACCCAAATTATACCCATAACTCTATAAAAGAAACAAGGGAGAAAATCTCCCCCCTTGTTTCCAGTTAAAAAATTTTAAGACTATTCTATTGTGTCTATTTAGGATCTATTAAGACGAAGCTTCAGTGAATAGAGCAACATAATATCCACCAGCAGATGGAACACCAGTACTACTATCAAAAGCAGTACCTAAGAAATAGTCATCGGATTTAGTTACGATTTTGAAGTTATAACCAATTTCTCCTAGACCTCTTTCTCCACCAATATAAGCAGTTCCGCCACCCATATCAGCTGGAACCATTTTGAATGTTGCGATGTTCATAGGAGCAGCAACACCATTGTAGTTAACAAGAATGAAATCTGCATCGCTTGAACTTAAATCAGGACATTCAATAATAGGAATACCAGCAACTTCAAGAATTTGACCATCAAAAACTTTAAGGTCAGCTCTATCAGTAGAACGGATATACTTATTATCTTGAAGCAATTCAGCCCAGAATGATGGACATACCAAGATACCAGTAACTTTGTGATTTGTAGCTTTGTTGTCAACTCTATAAGTAGCAATAGCATTTGTTATTGCTGCAAAAGCAGTAGCACCATATGTATATTCTTTTTCTACAGCAGCAGCGACAATAGCTGTAATAGCAGCTTCTTGACGAGCATTAAGTAATCTAATTGTTTCCTCGATAATATAACGAGTTTTGACATCAACTGAAGCAGCAGTTTTAAGTTCTGGTCCAGGGATTACAAAGTCAAATTTTCCACCAGTAGTTAAAGAAACGTCAATTCTTCTTCCACCACGTACGGAAGTTGTTGATGCAGCACCTAAATTATGTGAAGCATCTAAAGTAGTAGCGCCTTTTGTATAGAAGAAGGCACTTTCACCCATAACTGTGTATGAAACAGCTGGGTTAGCAATAACGCCAGGGATTAAATAATCCTTAGCATTCATGGTATTAATAATGTGTTTTAACGCAACATGATCACCATTAAAACCTGATGTATAGGCCATATTATTATATTTTTCTCCTTTTTATTTTATTTATTTGACATTTTTAAAAACGGATACATCCTTAGAATTTCATCTGAATAAATTGGAATTTCTTGTGCATCCTGTTTAATTTCAATTCCAATCTGTTTAATTGTCTTTTCAATATATTCAGGTCTTTCTAATAAAACTGATTTAAGAGCATCTTCTTCTGATTGTGATGGATCTTTTTTCATCCTAAAATCTTTAAGAGCTAGGACTTCATCATATTTATCTTCTTTGATTCCATAACGCAATCTAGTAAGTTCAGAGTCTTTTAATTTTATCTGCTCAGCAAGTGTTTTAGTATCAGTTTCGTACGTTTTAAGCTTTTCTGATAACTCTTGTTCTTTCTTTGCAATTAAAGATTCCTGTTCTTTTTGAAAAGATTCTTTTTGACGAGCTAATCTTTTTTCGATTATATCATCAATTTGTTTTTGTGTTAGAGTCTTAACCTCTTCTTTTACCTCGTCTTTTTTTATCTCAGGTTGAGTCTCCTGAGTAGATTTTTCTTCTACCACAATTGTTTCTTTAGCTTGTATTTCTTGATTTTCTAGTTCCATATTTTTATTTTCCTCCTATTTAAGTTTAATAAGGGTCATTACGTGTGGACCCTACTAGAATTTATTTTTTGTATTTATCTAAATCTACTTCTTTATCTTCATCTTTATCTCTTCCTGCTTCTTCTGTTTTAACAGATTCTCCAGCAGGTGGTTTATCAAATGAAGATAATGCATTAGCAGCTTTTGTTGTTCTCTCTAACATTTCTGATTTAATTTTATTAATTAAAATTTCTTTTTCTTCTTGTGATTTATCTGGCCACATTAGCTCAATAGATTGCTCAAGCGACATAACACCACCATTAACTGCTTTAACAACAATATTAACTAAAGTATTTAAGTCTGGGGCTATGTATTTATTGTATTCTACAAATACATTATAATCTTTTTCAGCTGGGATACCATTAATAAAATCATCGAATTGCATTAATTTATTAACAAAATTTTTTAAGAAAGGTAACCATAATTCTAATTTTTCATCTCTTGATATAATTGAATTTTCTCTTCTAGCTGTTTGTGATAAATTTGAAGCATTAACTGATTCATAACCAGGCATCCCAACTGAAGAAGGACTCAAACCAGCGTTCGCAAGAATACGTATTGTTATATCCTTTAATGCTGGGTCAAACATATTTATTCTTAATTCAGGTTGGAATAATCCAATTATTTTTTTAATATCAAAATCTGGGTCATCCATTATTTTATTTGTAAGGAAGATTCTCAATTTATGTTTATTATACAACTCTTGATTGTTATCCTTATCAAATTCCATAATGTTTTTGTTAACAAATTGAATAGCTTTTGAATTGTCAACATCTAATTCTAGATTAGATAACAAACTATCTAAAACGTGAAATAATGATTGAGAATTTGCATAATCAGATTCACCATATATTTTATCTGGAAATTTACTAGAATGAGCAGTATTATTTTTTAAGAATACAGGTAAAAATTTAATATTTAAAGTTTGAGTATCAATTAAATCTTTTATAGTATCAGGTAACATTTCTATTTTAACTTCTTCTTTTCCTTTATAAACATTATATGATACTTTTACATTCTTATTCTTTTCAAAAGTATATTTTTCAATAATTTCAAAACTATTTCCATCAACTATTTGAATAGTAGAAAATTTATAACCAATAATTCTTCCTCTTTTAACAATAGCTCTACCTTGTCTTGGATCAATTAACTCAATAATAGGAAAATCAAAACCATCCATATATGATAATTTTAAAAAGAAAAATCCTGCCCATGACTCAGTTATAACACCTTTTTTACTTAATGAATTCCATTGATTCTCTTCTAAAATCTTTTCTAATCTTTTTTGTTTCTCTTCATCAATTGTACCATCCTCTTTTAAAATTTTAATAACAATTGAAGAAGGCTTAATTAAATTGCCATAGGTTTTTGAAATTAAAGCAGGAACACCAGAGTGGATTCTTGCCATTTCTCCACCTACATCTTTCCACCAATTATACATCTGATTATTTAAATCATAAGCAGATATCATTGAAGGTGAAGACATATTATAAAATACTCTTATATTTTTAAAAAATACTTCAATTGCTTCGGGTCTACCATTAAACCAAACAAAATTTTCATCTAATTCTCTTCTAAAAATCTCATCACTATCTAGATATTTGCTTACAAGCTGATTATATAATGAGAGTTGTTGAAGATTTGGTACAATGTTTTCATATGTATTATTCAATTTTATCACTTCCTTATCTTAAAATTTTCTTATATATAATAAATTGTTAGTATTGTCGATGTTTTAGTTTGAAAATTTTATGTATTTTCTATTTTTTTAGTAGTCAATCTAAATGAAATTGGTTCAAGAGCATAATCTAGAGCATCTGAATAGTCAATTTCAGGAGCATCTTCATCAATATGTCCATCTTTTCCATTAGATCTTACTTTTTTCAAATTATTTATTAGCTTAGCACATCCGTGTGTATTAGTAAATATCATTCTATTTTGAAATAATAGTTGTTGTTTTAAAGTTATTCTTATAGGTATTTTATCTGATCTTGATGCTTGATATGATAATCTATATTTTGAATTATTTCTTAATTGATTAACAAATAATGGATTAGATCTGTCAATTCTAACCTGATTAATAAAAGCACCAAATTCAGTCCAATAAGGTTTTATAAATTCATCAAATTGTTTTATAATTTCTGTATAATCCTGTTCCTCATATTTAGAACGGACTTCATAAGAATCAATAATATATACTCTATCAGCATTTGTTGGTACACCTACCATTACAAATACAGTTTTATCAGTTTTACCTATATCAATTCCAATATAAATACCAGAAAAAGTTATTTTATTTAGTGTTTCAAGACGTATTTCTGGAACTTTTTCTAATAATCTAGCATATAATAAGCCTTCAACATATCCTCTTCTAGCTAAAACTTTACTATTGTATTCAAAACTTCCTACTGGGTGAGCTCCCCATAATTCAGATATCTGTAAATCACTCATTGTTGGATTATCTTCAAATACGAAGAACCAATATCTGAAATTAGGATCTGGTTTACTTTTTTCTAGTTCTTCCATCATATAAGTAGGTACAGTATGTTCATATTTAGGATGTGGTCTTGCTTTATTGAAATAGCTTGTATATACCATCTGGTCTGGTAATCCAGCATTCATTGTAGCATATAACCAAGAATTATTTCTATATAAACGTGTAAATAATTCACTTATAAAACCATCAGGAGCAATGTGAGCTTCTTCAATTATGAATCCACTTATAGTTAAACCTAATATTTTTTTATAACGACTCACATTATCATATCCTACTAAATATAATTTTTTAATACCAGTAGGCGTTGTTATTTCAATTCTAGCACCTCCAACTCCAGAGCTTTTATATATACAAGTTTTATTATATATATTAAAAAAGCTTGCCTTATTGTCTATTACCATTCTTTCAAGAGTATCAATACTAGCAGCAGCTATTGCAAACTGATTATGCTCTTTTGAACTCTTAAAAATTCTATGAAATGCTGCTATACCTCCAACAATAGATTTGCTAGATCCTGTTTTTCCTTCTATTATTTGAAATCTAGTTTTATCATTTATTAAATCAATATGTTTTTGTGTTAAGTATATCTCTCCTTCACTACTCTCAACTCGTTTTATGACTTGAGGGCGTTCAAATTTATTTTCTTTACTTCTATCCATTTTGTTATCCTCCCCTCCCTTTAAACCATACCCTCCCTAGATCAGGTTCTTTCTAGAGATTCCTATTATAGTAGTCATCGCAACCCTTTCGGCTTGT
>Ga0172375_10010097_pt1 | contig 12313 bp, 20 predicted proteins | sample LakKiv1m_FD_114537 | JGI IMG/M metagenome (GOLD analysis project Ga0172375, IMG submission 114537) | Freshwater microbial communities from Kabuno Bay, South-Kivu, Congo - kab_092012_11.1m | ecosystem: Environmental > Aquatic > Freshwater > Lake | place: Democratic Republic of the Congo... | reverse complement strand
CGACGCAGGCGGCAAGCAAATCTGAAAAATCAGAATCCTAAAAATCTCGAAGCGCACAAGATGCGGGTGCTGGAAATCGCCAACCGGGAGCACTTCCCAAATTCTCTCAAACTCGCGGAAATGGTGTCCGAGATTTCGGAGAAAACCGGGAAGGGTCCGTGGGAAATGTCGCTCCTGCTGGGAGTCACACCTGTTGCCATCAAGAATTGGGCGGAGCGTGAAACCCGCGTCTCGTTCTCGACGGCCCGGCTGGTCTGGCTGCTCCACTGCGCCGCCGTCACCAAGCGGAGCAATGCCTTGGATGCCGAAGTCTTCTCCCACTGGGGCGAAAACATGCCCGAGGTCAACTGGCTCAAGTTCGAGGAGGGCGTGCTTGCAATGGAACGCGCCGCCCTGTCCGGGGTGAAGATGCTCCGCGCCAACCTGATCTCGTTCTGCAACCTGCCCGACGCCTATCTCGACGAGGCCATCGCCTGCGCCGGGATCGAATCCTGCCTTGTTTCAGAAAAATCTGAAAAATCAGTTGACGGGTCCGCCCCGACTACGGTAGAACCACCCACGTCATGAGTCAGAAGTCGAAAGGCAAGAAGTTCACCTTCGTCTCCGAGCCGGATGTTGAAACCATCCTCGAAGCCCGGAAGCGGAAGGATGGCATCTCCTACGACTTCACCGCAAACTCCGCGATTCGGAGCACGTACGGCTCAGGAAACAAGTCACATGGCAAAATCAAAACGCAGACTGGAAGAACAGGCCCGCAGGATTGAGGCCGGCAAGCCAGCGGCATCCAAGTATGCCCTGAAACTCGCCGCCCGCCTTGGGGTGCCGGTTTTTTTTACCGGAAAGGTGGACACAAATGAAACCCACAGCATCAATGACCCCCGCCCGCACGACCGCAACCAACGTGATGGTCGCCCCGCCCCCGAAGACCGGGGCGGTAGCACTCAAATCACTGGTGTCGCAGCCCGCGATTGAAAAGCGCATCGCCGAAGTACTCGGCAAACGCGCCCCGCAGTTCACCGCCAGCATGATTTCACTGGCGTCCGACCCCATGTTCCGCGACGTGGAACCGGGCAGCATCATCTCCGAGTGCATGAAGGCGGCGGTGCTGGATCTTCCCATCGAAAAGTCCCTCGGATTCGCGCACATCGTCCCCTATGCCGGGAAGGCATCGTTCCAGATCGGCTACAAGGGCTTGATCCAGCTTGCGCAGCGCACCGGCAGCTACGCCAAGATGAACGCCCGCGTCGTCAACGCCGAAGCCTTCAACGGCTACGATGAGGTCGGCGATCCGATCATCGAATGGGACAAGCTGGACGACACCAAGGAGCCGGTCGGCTACGTCTTCGCGTTCAAGACCGTCTTCGGATTCTCCAAGCTCGTCTATTGGCCGATAGCCCGCGTTCTCGCGCACGCCGAGAAGTATTCGCAGGCGTACCGCTACGGAAAGGCCAATCCGTCCAAGGCGAATTCTCCGTGGTTCAACCAGTTTGACAGCATGGCGCTCAAGACCGCCATCAAGGACGGGCTTTCCCACTGGGGACCGCTCTCGGTCGAGCAGACCTTCCAGCAGGCGTTGCAGACCGACACCGAAGGCGAGTCCATCGAAGTCGAAGCCACCGTGGAACGCCCGGTCATGCCGCTGTCGGGAACCGCTGGCGCGTTGACTGACGCCCCACCGGTGAAGCGCAAGCCCGGTCGCCCGTCACGCGCCGAAATGGATGCCCGCGCCGAAGAACTCCAGCGCAACGCGGCACTCCGCTTGGAACGGGAAAAGGCTGCTGCCGTCGCCGCAGAGCCGCCGGATGATGTTCCGATGGACCCGGACTCTACGCCTTCATCGAATACTGCGACTGCTGCGGGCGATACGGAGCCTTCCGTACCTTCGAGTTCACCGGTCGCCAGTTCCTCTGCGCCCGCTGCTGATAGCTACGATCCGGCGACGTGGCTCCCGGATTTCAGTTCCGACGATGAAATCCGGGAATCCGTGGCGATCTGGATGGAAGGCGAGAACCTCACCGAAGCCAAGGTGATCGAGTTTATGAAATCGTGCGGTCAGTCCAATGGCACGGAGCAATCCATCGCCGACTTCGACGCCGCGAAACTCAAGAAGCTTCTCATGGCGCGGAAGACCGCCGTTGAGGCCATCCGCAAGTGAGGATGCGTGGGTGCCCGGACGGCAAACGTCGTCCGGGGTTTTCTTTTGAACACCATGATTGACGAACGCCTAAACCTTCCCTCGGCCAGCGGCATGGACCGGCTGGCCAACTGCCCCGGCTCCCGCGCACTGGAAGCCTGCATCAAATCCGCCCCGGCGCAAAGCGACGCCGAGAAAAAGGTCAAGGTGGACGGCACCAAGATTCACTTCGCCTTGGAGAAGGCCGACTTCGACGCCTTGGAGATGAACCAGCGCGAAATCGCCGAGGCGATCAACGTGCTGGAGCACGATCAGGTAGATGCGTGGAAAAAGGATCGCGGCATCCCGCTGAGAGAACACGTCGAAATCATCCGGGAGACGCGCTTCTGGATGATCGACGAGAAGATAAACAACGTCCTGTCCGCCAAGCCGGACGTGGTGTACGTCTCGCGCAAGTTCAAGGCCGCGCTCATCATCAACTACAAGACCGGCTTCAAACCGCACACGGCGGCGAAACTCTCCTACCAGTGCCGGACGGAAGCGGTCTGCGTGGCCGGAGAACTTGAACTTCAATCCGTGCGCGTTGCCGTGGCTCAACACCGGTTCAAATCCTGTGTCACCGCCGCGCAGTATTCGGCGAGCGACCTGAAATTCGCGGACCTGGAGCTTCGCATGATCGACTGGCGCAGCAAACAGCAGGATGCTCCGACGTGCGCCGGGGTGTGGTGTGATTGGTGCAAGGCCAAGGGCATCTGCAAGACCGCCGCCGTCTTCGCCCTGCTGCCCAGCACGGCCACGACGCCGGCCCTGCCTGACATCACCAATGACGACGCTGCGTTCATCGAGCGCCGCCGGACTCTCAGCAAGAAAATCTTCGATGCCGTCAACGACCGGATGAAGAACCTGCCGGAAGACGAGCTTCAGCGCCTCAACTTCGAGGTTTACACCCCGAAAGATCGCAAGGTGCTGGTCAACCCGATTGCCTTGATCAAGGTGCTCCGCGAGGCAAAGTTCATCGAGACGCCACAGCAGGAGGAAAAGTTCATCGAAGAACTGATGCCGGACCTTTCCTACAACGCGGTGGACGAGTGGGTCGGAAAATCGCTGGCCACATCCATTGGCAAGAAGAACCGCAACGACGCGATAAAGAAGGTGTCGGAAAACCTGCTGAATCCCTTCGTCAAACTCGTCCCGCAATCGAAGCGGCTGTCCGACAAGCAGGAGAAGTAGTTCATGACGTTTAAGCCGGTGTAAATTCGTTCTATTGAAGAAAGTTATTGACTATCCGTTGCCACATTTGATACACGATTCGCACACGTATGAGTACGACCACCAGAAACCGAACCTCGATCCACAATACTTCCATGCGCCTGCGCATCGCCCAAGACCTGCTGGACAGGGTTAAACAGGCCGCCCGCCAGATTGGCACCACGCAGAGCGAATTCACCCGCACGGCCCTGCGCGAGAAGACCAACTTCGTGCCGCTGCCCAGCAAAAAACCATGACCGCCCTGCCCGTTCCGTGGTGTACGCGGAAGCAGGCGGCGGACTACCTTCAGGTTTCGGACGACACGATTGACCGGAACTTGCAGGAGTTCCATCCCGCCCCGATTCCGCAGAAGATGCGCTTCCGCCGACGTTTTAACCCTGCTGACAGGATCCGCATCCTGTCGGCGCAACCCGAGGAAACCAATGACCCAAGCCCAAGTCCATGAATTCATGACCACCTACGGGCAGATGACGCCCTACATGATCGACGCCAGCTACGCCCGCCGGCACCGGCTGCCGATTCCGCGCCCGCCGAAGGAACTGGTTGACCTCCGCTTCCGGCTGATTGACGAGGAGTTTTCTGAACTCAATGCCGGGATCTCGAACCACAACATCGAGGAAGTCGCCGACGCGCTCGGAGACATGCTCTACGTGATTCTCGGAGCGGCCATTTCATTCGGCTGCGAGGATTGCGTCAACGATGAGGTATTTGAATACTTCCCGTTCAACGCCGGCGTGGGCCTGTTCCATCTGAGCGAAGACGAAATCGCCAACCGACTCCTCGCCTTTGAGCGGTTCTACGAACAGTTCAAGAAAACGATCAATGACTGGGACGAATCGCGCATCTGGATGCTGGAATCACGAATCAAGTTGCTCACGTTCTGGTGCATCTCCTTCGCCCACGCCTGTGGTATTCCGATCCGCCGTGTCTTCGATGAAATTCACCGATCCAACATGGACAAGCTATGGAACGAAGCCGAGGCCATTTCCGCCAACAACGACCGCCCGTGGAAAATCGCCTGCCTTGGCAACGGCAAGGCCATCGTCCGCAACGAGCACGGCAAGGTAATCAAGCCGCCCGATTGGAAGGGGCCGGACCTGCGGGCGATTCTCTTCCCTGAAGTTGTGCCAACAACCGGCGCACAATAAGGTCTTGACGTGCCCACACGTTTTCGCGTAGAACGCGCCCGGCAATCGGAAAGCCGGTTGCCGGGCCAATGAGGGTTGGCCGTGAAAGATGACAGATGAACTCAGATCAAAAATTCAGTTCTCCCGCCGCCGCGACCTCAAAACCGGACTCCTGTCCGGCTGTCGTCACCCTCCTCGGAGGCGGGAGAACTGAGTATTTAATCAGGAGGAATTCATGAGTCCCAAAATCCACGCCTCTTTCTGGTCCGACCCTGATGTAGAAAATCTGGACTCGCAGAAGAAGCTTTGCCTGCTCTGGATTATTACCAATCCGAAAATCAACTGCTGTGGTTTCTTCAACTCATCCCCACGCCGGTTCAGTTTTGAGACTGGACTACCTCAAGAAGTGCTAAAACAGACACTTGAAGCCCTTCCAAGGGCTTTGAAGGGCTTCTCGGACGGCACTATCTGGTCTGTAAACTTCATCTCGCACCAGTTCGGACGCGGTTCTATCCTGCGTAGAAACAACATTTTCCGCTCGATAGTTAGAATTTGCGATGACTTGAAGCACTCGGAATTGCGTCATGCTTTGATTTCTGAATACGATGAGATTATGAAAGCCCTTCCAAGCCCTTCGGAGGGGTTGGAGCAACGCGACAAGCCCAAAGGAGAAGGAGAAGGAGAAGGAGAAGGAGAAGGATCTTCTTCAGGAAAAGAAAGGGGTGTGGGGGAAGAAAAACCAAATCCACCCGAGCCGGTGGATTTATTCCAAGTCGAAATCGACTTCCGCAAGAAAATCATCAGTGAGATTTTTCATCGCAGGGAAAACACGAAATGGACCGACAAGGAAGCGAGGGCGTTCAACGAATTTCCAGCCAAGTGCGACATCACGGAATTTGAACTTGTCGCCGCGTATTACCGCTCCGGCGCTCCGTATCTGCGCAAAGACCTGCAAACCCTTTTGAACAACTGGCCCGGAGAACTCGACCGGGCGCGGCAGTGGAAAGCGAATCCTGCCAGCATGACTCACTTCAACACCACAACAAACGGACATACCCATGCAAAACCCCTCACCGGATCAACTCCCAACAACGGTTTCTGAAATTCGCCCGGTAGTTTTCGAGTGCTGCGAGTGCGGGCATCGGGATTATTCGGACAATCCGTTCTGCGAAGAACGAACCCGCTACGGGCTGTGCGAAGCGTGCGCCGACAAGCGAGCCGAAGCCAGATTCAACACAATCTGCCCGCCGCTGTACCTTGGCACCGACACGGCCCGGCTGCCACAGGACGAATTCCAGCAGGCGATGAAGTGGAACTACGGATCGATGGGGCTGATTCTTGTCGGGGAGACGGGAAAAAGCAAAACCCGCATCGCGTGGCAGGTGATCAAAAAAACGCTCTTGTCCCGCCGGGGCAAATTCGAGTTCTACTTTTTCGACTGCATATCCTTCGGGCACGAAATTGCGCGGCATTACCGGGACGAGGATTGCGAGGACTGGCTGGATTCCGTGGCCCGCGCCGCGCTGGTGTTTTTCGACGACCTTGGCAAACTCAAGCTGACCGACCGGGCGGAGGCGGAACTATTCGGAGTCATCGAGCGGCGCTGCTCATTGAAACTTCCGATCATCGCAACCACCAACGATACCGGGGAGACGTTGTGCTCTCGCATGACCGATAATCGCGGCGCGGCTTTGGTTCGCCGCCTGCGTGAATTCTGCGAAGTCATCAAATTCTGAACGCATGGACAATCAAACCTTGCGCAACCCCGTTCGTCGCAATCCAGTCATCGCCAACCCTGCCCGAGTGGACCGCCTGCCGCCGCATTCGATGGAGGCAGAGAAGGGCGTGTTGGGCTGCGTGCTCCTTGAGCCTGCTGCGACGCTCCCGGAGGTGGTGGAGCGGCTTGGAGAAGCGGGCGAGGCATTCTACGATCTTCGGCACCGGACGATTTACGAGGCGCTGGTGTCCATGTGGAGCTTCCGCGTTCCAATCGACATGATTTCGCTGCAAGCACAGCTTCGTGACAACAAGCAACTCGATGCCGTGGGAGGTTTGGCCTACCTGTCGTCGCTTCCAGACGAGGTGCCATCCGCCGCGAACCTTTCCTACTACCTGTCCATCATCGAGGAAAAGCACGACTGCCGCAAGCTCATCACCGTCTGCACCAAGGCGGTTGGAAAGGCGTATGAGGACGAGGCAGAAATCGCAAGGCACATCGACGAGACGGAACACGACATCCTGCGCATCAGCGAGCAACGGGCGGACACCAAATCGCCCGGCATCAAGGAACTGGTGCGAACGGCGATTGCCACCATCGAGGAGTTGCACCAGAAAAAGGGTGCGATCACTGGGCTGGCCACCGGATTCATTGATCTGGACAAGATGACCAATGGGTTGCATCCCGGCCACATGATCGTCATCGCGGCGCGGCCTTCGATGGGCAAGACCTCGCTGGCCATGAACATCGCCGAGAACGTCGCGGTGAACCTCAAGCAGCCCGTGGGGGTGTTCAGCCTTGAAATGACCTCCGCCGATCTCGTCCTGCGAATGCTGTGCGCTCGGGCGAAGGTGAATCTCCGCTCCATCCGCGATGGATTCATGTCGCAAGGCGATGTCATCCGGCTGACCAACGCCTCCGGCAACATGGCCGGCTCGCCGCTGTTCATTGACGACACCGCCGGGCTGTCCATCCTGCAACTGCGGGCCAAGGCGCGGCGGATGCACCAGCAGCATGGCATCAAGCTTTTCGTGGTGGACTACCTTCAGTTGTTGCACTCCACCAGCCGACGGGCGGACAACCGGCAGCAGGAGATCACGGACATCTCCTGCGGGTGCAAGGCGCTGGCCAAGGAATTGAACGTGCCGGTCATCGTTCTCAGCCAGTTGAACCGCGATCTGGAGAAAGACAAGAAACGCAAGCCGCGCCTGTCGGACCTTCGTGAATCCGGCTCGATTGAACAGGACGCCGATCTGGTGGGGCTGCTCTACAAACCAACCGACGAGGACGACGATCCGCAGCAGGTGTATGATGCGGTTCCGGTCAACCTGCTGATCGCCAAGCAGCGCAACGGGCCGACTGGCGAGGTGTCCCTCACGTTTTTGAAGCCCTATACCCGCTTTGAGAACGCGGCCAAAATCACCCCCTGAAAAATTCCCGTTGACATTTCAAACGCTTGTGTCCACATTCAGCCCACAATGATTACCAAACGATACTTTCTGAAGATTGCGCCGGTCGCCGCCCCGCGCATGACCAAAGGGGATCGGTTCAACCCGCGCAAGCGACCGTGCGTCAGGAAGTATTTTGACTATCGGGATGCGCTTCGCCTGCTGGTTGGAGTGATTGACGTGCCGGATTGCGTGGACATCCGGTTTCGCTTCGCGGTGCCCGAGTCGTGGAGCAAGAAGAAGAAGGAGGAGATGATCGGGAAACTTCACAAACAAACTCCCGACGGGGACAACCTAGTGAAAAGCGTCCTTGATGGTTTGTGGACGAGCGACGGAGGAATCTCGGTCATCCGGTGCGTCAAGCATTGGGACAAGGAAAGCGCCGTCATCCTCGAATGCTTCTACCTTGAACCGGGCGACTATGATCGCAGGCTGTTTCCCGTCATCGCATGATCTTCGGCAAGCGCATCATCCTGACCGTAGGCAACGCGGAGCATCCCATGCAATGCGTGCATAGCGACAACAACGAGCTTCACGACGCGCTGCAAAACGACGACGAGCTATCCGAGTTGCTGGAGCGAAAATACAACCTTTCCATGCGCGGACTGCATGTTGAGGACAAGTCGCTATGATCCTTCGCATCGACAAGGAACTCCCCGCGTTCCACCACCAGAAGATCAAGGCGCTGCTGGTGAAGTGCGACTATCTTGAAGGTGTCCGAGAGTTGAAGCACAGCACCTACCACGATGTCTGGTACCGGGACCAGTTCGAGCTTGGACGAATCCTGCTTACATCGAACGCCACCCGCCTGTGGGGCCGGGAGTTGAGCGATCCCAGGCTGGACCATCTCGCCTTCGCATGGCTGGACCGGGAAGGCTACGCCGCGCCGGAAGACTTTGACACATGGCTTGACTACCGCAAGTTCATCACTAAACCGAACAACAAACAACGGTTCTTCTTCGTCACGTTCTCCATTGCCCGGAGGACCGTCAGTGACAGGATTGAGCCAAACATCGAAAGGAGACTGGTGTAATGGGCTTCTTCAGCAAACGCTACTGGTTCAGGTTCCTGTCCTTTGAAACAGTGGAACGATGCTGGTTCAAGGTTGAGTATTTTCCATCGGATGACTGCTTCAAGGCGTCCATGCACATCACGCACAGGTGGTTCGGCGGGTATCGCTGGCACGTCATCTTTTTACCGGACTTCATTCCATGAAAGACATCATCCCACAACGCTTCTGGCTTAACCTCTGGCTCGCCCTGTTCATCGCCTTCCTGTTCGCGCTGATGCAGTGCAAATGTCACGGAAACGAACGACTCCTTTGGGCGCTGGCCCAAGTCGAAAGCGGTGACAACCCTCATGCGGTGGGCAAAGCCGGTGAGGTTACGCGCTATCAAGTTTTGCCGTCCACATTGCGGTATATCGCCAGCCTGCGTGTGCAGGAAGAGGCACGTTCTTTCTCAAAGGTCAACGCCCTTACTCGTAGCGGAGCACAGGTCAAAGACCGTATCAGCGGTGTGGACGGCAATGTTTTATTCTACCTCGGACATCTCAATTCAAAATTCTCCTCTGCGACTGGGCGGGCACCGACTCCACCAGAGATGTATGCCCTGTGGAGCATTGGCTTCCACGGATTCCAGCGCAGAGGCTTCCTTTTGCAAAGGTGCCCGGCGTCCAAACGCGACGCGGCAAGGCGGTTCGATAACCTGTATTGGAGCAAACGATGAAACAACTCGAACTCGCCATCCTGAAGCGCAACTGGTGCGAAGCCGCCCTGCCCTTGTTTCAACTCATCCCCAGCGGGACCGAGTTCACGTCCGACGATCTTCACCGGCACATTCCCACCACGCCGGAGCATCCGAACTGGTGGGGCGTTTTGCTGGCAAAGTGCCGCGCCTTGCGCCTTGCCACACCCATCGGCTACACCCCCAGCAGCAGGCCGGAGGCGAATGGAAGAGTCATCCGTCTTTGGAAAAAATCATGAACACCATCACCCTCATCGGCAAAGTCTCCCGCGCCCCGGAGGAAAAGACCTCCACGTCCGGAAAGACGTTCACCGTCTTCTCCGTCGAGGACAAGAACGACTTCGACAAATACCCCAGCTACGCGAAGGTCATGGTCTTTGGAATGCTCCGCGACAAAATCTCCGACGTGGTGGAGGGCGCTCTCGTCTGCGTCATCGGAAAGGCCAAGGCCGAAGGCTACATGGGAACGCGAGGACAGAGCGCCGGCAAGGCCAAGGCTGTCCTGTCCGTGACTGCCCGTGAAATCTCCGTGCTGGCGGTGTTTCAGAGCGTGCCGCAGCCCAACGCCGGCAATGAGCCGGCTCCGACCGAAGGAGCGCCGGCATCATCATCATCATCATCCAGCGCGGGACAGCCCGCCGAACAACCGCCAGTGCAGGAAGAAGACGTGCCGTTCTGATCGCCTGACACCGTGGCCGAGTTGTGGCTACATGGTGTCGTTCTTTGAAAATTGCAGGGAAGCAAAGTTGCAGTCGATCCTCATAAGGTCAGACTTCCGGGAGCGTTACCCGGCCCTGCTACCAATTTACGGAATCAGTGAGCGATGTCCGGTCCCGGATAGCAGGACCGGTGACGACCGGTTACAGGATGGCCTCCGAGACGGCTTGCCGCAGCGTCAGCAACGAAAGCATGGAAACGCCAAGTGCCCGGCCAGTTTTATTTGAACCCACGGATGAACTTCTTCATTGAAACCGACAACGGGGACATCCCGTGGAACTTCGCGTCGTTCAGCGCCTCCTCCACGGACTCTCCCTTGCGGATGCGGTAGCAGGCTACAATGGTGCCAGTGCGATCTGCTCCGTACTGACAATGCACGAACACGGGCAGCGAGCTTTCGTTGATCGCCAGCAGCACGGATTCAACCTGATCACAGTGCGGATACGCCGTTCCGCTCATCGGAAACGACAGGCAGCGCATACCGTGCCTGGCGCACTCCGCCGACTCCTCGAACCAGACATCATCGAGCCTGCGCAGGTTTATGACCGTCTTCACCCCGAGCTTCGACAGTTCCTCGATGCCGGCGGCATTCGGCTGCGCCCCCCGGTAAACCTTGTCGTCCACCTTGTCGAAGTTCTCGATGCCGTGGACCGCCGGGAACCCGCGCCGTGTCGCGCAGCCTGTGTTCAGATTCGTGGTGAAGATGAGTGTGGACATGAGAATTATCTGCGTGATTGTTTTCATGGATCGTCGTCGTCGTTGTTGTTTTCCCGCTGGCTGTGATGCGTCTGTGCGTCCATCTTGACGCACCATTCCCTCACCTGCCCGTAACGGGCGAACCAGTTGCCGGTTCCAAGATGCAGGTATACCGTCCCGTCCAACTCCCCCGATTCGTGCCGCGTGCAGAATATCTGCACCGAATCGAAATGCTCCCCAAGTTCGGTCAAAACCTTCCGCACCCGTTCCATGTCGGCCCGCTGTTGTTCGGATTCGCTCATGTGCTCCTAATGTGGATACATTAAAGCCCTGATTGCGTCAACTTTTTCTTTGACAAAGTTCCGGTTCCATGCGAATTGTCCCATGCCTGATTGGAAACGGGCTGATTTGGCGTGTGGAAAACGAAATTACAAACGTGGAAAAGACCTCGAAATTTGAATCGCCGACTGGGGACCGAAAGGTCAATCCAAGTTCATTGCGTCTGTTTCACGTTCGTATGAACTCCGCCGCCAAGCAGGATTTTCCAACCAGTCGGCGATTTGCTTTCTCTGGAGGGCCGTCGATGTGACATCCAAGGGATCAAACCAACGCGATGAAACCATCCCAACCGGGTTCGACATCCCGCCGCACGTCACCAACACCTTCTACATCGACACCCCTTCCTGCGTCTCCAGAATCGTCGCACTGCCCCCGCGTTCGCTCTCCATCAAATATGCCCGCAAACCCGGATTCCGCCTTCACGACACCCCCACGCCGGCCAAATGCAGGCAGTTGCAGCGTGATGAATCCTCCATCCTCGATTGGTGCGTCACCTCCATCGAGTTGATCCGATTTCTGTCCGAAATACACACCAATCCCACTGGAGCGAACAGTGAAAATGATGCCTCTACGGGGTGAATTAAATCCGTAGCGTTCAAGCCCCCCAGCATTATCGCTTTGCCCCGGGGTACACGGCAGGATGACTTAAAGGCCGACCTGCTTAAAGACGACACGCGAGGTTCGCTTTTGTGAACCGTTTCAGTGTGTCAGGTCACTCAGTCCGAATTGCGTTAAATTCCGGGTTCCGATGGTTAAGGTGTCCCGAGTATTGAGTGAATTACTGGTAATTCCCGCCAAATTACCTCTACCCAACAATCCCCCATTGCTGGTGATCTGCCCAGTCAAGGTTTCCTCGCGAAAAGAATTTGAAATCGGCAAGGATATAGAAAGGGTGGATATAGAGTTGCACAGCGACCACCGGGGGGCTTTCGGGGTTCCCCCGCCCCCCCCACGTCGGGGCGAAAATGGTCGTTAGAATATCGGCTGAACCGGACCTTGCCATCAAACCAACGCAACTCGTTGAGAATCAGCAGTTAAGAGAATATGACCATATTCTAAAGTGTAAAGAAAACCGACACTTTGTGATACAAAGTGACGTAAGTGCTTGATAGATGCCACTT
>Ga0172375_10010096_pt1 | contig 12314 bp, 12 predicted proteins | sample LakKiv1m_FD_114537 | JGI IMG/M metagenome (GOLD analysis project Ga0172375, IMG submission 114537) | Freshwater microbial communities from Kabuno Bay, South-Kivu, Congo - kab_092012_11.1m | ecosystem: Environmental > Aquatic > Freshwater > Lake | place: Democratic Republic of the Congo... | reverse complement strand
GAGTTGCATCGCAGGCTTGACAGCGAATCGCGCCCTGCCTATCAACTGGCGCCATGAAATCGAAATTACCGGTCTGGTGTGCGGCGGGAATCGCCGCGTTCGGAACGCTGGCAGGCGCATGGGCAGCCGAGCCCGCCGAGGTGAAGGTCGGTGTGACGCTGCCGCTGTCCGGCTCGCTGGCGAGCTACGGCAAAGCCACGCTCGAAGGCATCCGCATGCGCATTGACGAACTCAACGCCGGCGGCGGAGCCAAGGGCACGAAGATCAAGCTGCTCGTCGAGGACAACCTGGGTGACCAGACGGCCGGCATCAACACCTACAACAAGCTGGCCGGCAGCGACGGCGTGGTGGGCGTGCTGGGTCCCATCACGAGCACCATGGCCCTCGCCGTCCGGCGGCCGGCCTCCAAGCTGAAGGTTCCGATCATCTCGCCGACCGCCACCAACGACAAGGTCACGCAGGGGCACGGCTACCTGTTCCGCGCATGCTTCAACGATTCCTTTCAGGGCCGCATCATCGCCAGCTACATCATCAAGGAAGCCAAGAAAGCGGCCACGCTGATCGACATGAACAGCGATTACAGCAAGGGCCTGGCCCGAAGCTTCAAAGCCGCGTACGAGGCCGCCGGCGGCACCGTCGTGGCGGAGGAGAAGTACCAGCAGAAGGACACCGAATTCGGCGCCCAGCTCAAGCGCATCAAGGATGCGGGAGCGGAGACGGTCTTCGTGCCCGGCTATCCGCCGGAGCTGCCGCTCATCATCAAGCAGGCCAAGGCCATCGGACTCGCCGCCCGTCTCTGCGGCGCCGATGGTTGGGACAATGACACGGTCATCAACGGATCGGGCGACAACGTCGAGAACTGCCTGCTCGTAGGCGCGTTCTCGCCGGACGACGAGCGGCCCGTGGTCAAAGCGTTCGTCAACGCTTTCGCCAAACGGACCGGCAACAAACCGGGCACCTTCGAGGCGCTCGGATACGACAGCGCCAGCCTGCTGGCTGAGGCATTGAAAGGCGAAGCGACCGCGGAGGCTGTTCAGCAGAATCTGCTCAAGATCAAGGACTTTGAGGCCGTGACCGGCCGCATCTCCATCAGCCCGGACGGCGACGCCATCAAGGGCGCGGTAATCCTGCGGATCGTCAAGGACAAGAACAGCCGGTTCACGACCCGCTACGTGGCGACGGTCAATCCGTAGCGCAGGCCGGCCATTCGCATCATCAGATGCCACATTGAAAACGAAGGCTTGTCATTCCGAGCGAAACGAGGAATCTCGATCGTTTCCGCCGGTTTGCAGATCCCTCGCTGCGCTCAGGATGACAGAATCGCCTTGGAACGGGCCAGAATGACAATTCCTGTAGGCCGGCCATTCGTTGGCCGGCGTCCGGGAGGATGGATCAGGACCTGAGCGAGGCCATGAGCGATCTGCCCTTCTACCTCGTTTCCGGGCTCTGCGTCGGCGCCATTTACGCGCTGGTCGCCGTGGGCTACACCCTCGTCTACGGCATCATCAAGCTCATCAACTTCGCGCACGGTGAGTTCTACATGGTGGGCGCCTACGCGGGATTCGGCGTCTACTGCCTGCTGCCCGCCTCACTCTCGCCCTGGGCGGCCATTCCCCTCATGCTCCTCGCCTCCGGCGCCGCTGGCGCCGCAATCGCGGGCGTCACGGAACGCGTCGCCTACAAACCCATCCGGCGCAGCGGACGCCTGGCCGCGCTCCTGACCGCCATCGGGGTGTCCTTCCTGCTTCAGAACACGTTCACCTTTGTCGCCAACGCCCAGCCACTCCAGTATCCCACCGGCGTCGCCGGCTCCGTCGGCGAGGTGTGCCAGCGCACCGTCCGGATCGGGAGTGACGGCATCACGGTCGTCAAGTTCGCCTACCTCGGCGTGGCCCTCCTCTTCTGCGTCGTGCTCTGGTTCATCGTCATGCGCACCGCGTTCGGCCGCGCCATGCGCGCCGTCAGCCAGGACGCGGATGCCGCTGTCCTGATGGGCGTGAACGTGGACAAGGTCATCCGCAACACGTTCCTGATCGGCGGCTTCATGGCCGGGACGGCGGGCAACCTGATCGCGCTCCAGAGCGTCACCGAGCCCATGATGGGGTTCATGCCGGGGCTCAAGTCGTTCGTGGCGGCCGTGCTGGGCGGAATCGGAAGCGTGCCCGGCGCGATCGTCGGAGGGCTTGCGCTGGGCATGATCGAAGGGCTCGCCGTATGGGCGGGCGTGCCGACCGGCTACAAGGACGTGGCGGCCTTCGTGATCCTCATCCTCGTGCTCGTGATCCGCCCGCAGGGCCTGCTCGGGCGGCTCCGGAACGAAAAGGTATGAACCGATGAGCTGGACCGAACTGCAACCGATCCTCTGCCAGGTGGGCATCCTCGCGCTGCTGGCCCTTTCCCTGAACGTGATCTGCGGCATGACCGGCCTTCTCCAGCTCGGCCATGCGGGCTTCTTCGCGATCGGCGCTTACACGGCCGGCCTCTACGCCATCTACGCGACCGTTCCCGGCCTCGGCTGGTTCAACGTGCTGCCCGCCGCGCTGCTGGCCATGCTCATGGCGGCGCTCTTCTCGCTCGCGATCGGCATCCCCTGCCTGCGCCTCGCCGGCGACTACCTCGCCATCGCCACGCTCGGGTTCGGCGAGATCGTACGCCTCGTCCTCACCAACGTGGACTTCCCCGGCGGCCGCATGTTCCCGGGCGAGCGCATCGGCGGCCCCACCGGCATCGCCTTCACCGAGTTCCCGGGCAGCCTCTGGCCGGCGCACCCGCACTACTCCGCCGAGTACGCCGGGCTGGGCGTCATCTGGGTTGCCGTCATCCTCGTCTATGTGGTGTTGCTCAACATCAAGCGCTCCTCCGTGGGCCGGGCCTTCATGTGCATCCGCGAGGACGAGATCGCGGCCCGCGCCATGGGCATTGACGTGCCGCGCTACAAGATCGGCGCGTTTCTCCTGAGCGCCGCCTTCGCGGGCCTGGCCGGCGCGCTCTTCTTCCACCAGCAGCTGCTCGTCTCGCCGTCGAACTTCTCGCTGCTCAAGAGTATCGAAGTGCTCCTCGTCGTCGTCCTGGGCGGCATGGGATCGCTCGCCGGCTCGGTGTGTGCCGCCGTCCTGCTGGCCTTGCTGCCCTACGCCCTGCGGCACGTGGACCTCAGCGGCGTGGGCTGGCTCCCGCACGCGCTCCAGAAGCCGCTCAGCGAGTACAGCATGCTCCTGTACGCCGTTCTGCTCATCGTGCTGATCCGCCTGATGCCGCAGGGCATCCTCGCCATGAAGGAAGCGCCGCCGTGGCTGGAGGCGTGGTTCATGCGAATCCGGGGGCGCGCCCAACCATGACCACCGGCATCCGCAAGGAATTCGACTTCTTCTTCGCCGAAGGGCTCTCCAAGCGCTTCGGCGGCGTGGCCGCCGTTTCGGACTTCTCCCTGGAACTGAAGGCCCGCACCCTCGTCGGCCTGATCGGACCCAACGGCGCGGGCAAGACCACCGTCTTCAACCTGATCACCGGCATGGAACGTCTCGACTCGGGCACGGTCTACTTCCGCCAGCGCTACATCACCGACGAACCCGCCCACCGCATTTCCATGCTCGGCATCGCACGCACGTTCCAGAATACGCGCCTGCTCGGGCACCTCTCCGTCCTGGACAACGTCAAGGTCGCCTGCCACGCGCACATCCGCTACAACGTCTTCGAGGCCGCGCTCCGACTGCCGCGCTTCCATCGCGTCGAGCGGGACATCGAAGCCAAGTCGCGGGAATTCCTCGACCTGGTCGGGCTGGCCGGCGAGCAACAGACCCTGGCCGCGTCGCTGCCCTACGGCCTGCGCCGGAAGCTCGAGATCGCGCGGGCCCTGGCCACCGGCGCGGATCTGCTCCTGCTCGACGAACCCGGCGCCGGACTCAACCCGACCGAGACCGCCGAGCTGACCCGCCTCATCCGGCTGCTGCGGGACGACTTCGGCGTGTCCGTGCTCCTGATCGAGCACGACATGCCCATGGTCATGAGTCTCTGCGAACACATCGTCGTACTCAACTTCGGTCGGACGATCGCACAAGGCTCGCCCGACGCGGTTAAGAGCAATCCCGCGGTCATCGAGGCCTACCTCGGCAAACCGCGTTCAAAGCCCGGGGAGCCGCCATGCTGATCGTCCGCGACTTGCAGGTGGCCTACGGACCGGTGCAGGCGCTCAAGGGCGTTTCGCTCCGCGTCGAGGAAGGCGAAGTCGTGGCCCTGCTCGGCGCCAACGGCGCCGGCAAATCCTCGCTGTTGCGCGCCATTTCCGGCCTGGTACCCGTCCGCGCCGGCGACATCGCGCTTGCCGGCCGGTCCCTCGCCCGCATTGCCGCGCCGGACCGCGTGCGGCTCGGCCTGTCGCACTGCCCCGAAGGGCGCCGCGCCTTCCCGGACCTCACGGTCGAAGAGAACCTCGACCTGGGCGGCTACACGGTCGCCGATTCCGCGGCGCGGCGCGCGAACGCCGAACAGGCATTTCACTACTTCCCGATCCTTCGCGAGCGCCGGCGTCAGAAGGCCGGCACGCTCTCCGGCGGCGAGCAGCAGATGCTCGCCGTCGGCCGCGCGCTCATGAGTTCGCCCAAGCTGCTCATGCTCGACGAACCCAGCCTGGGGCTCGCCCCGATGATTGTGGATCAGGTTTTCGACATTGTGCGCCAGATCAACCGCGAGCGGCGGACGACGATCCTTCTCGTCGAGCAGAACGCCAACGAGGCGCTTCTTCATGCCGACCGCGGCTACGTCCTGGAGAACGGGCGCCTCTCCCTTGAAGGCACCGCTGCGGAACTCAGCCGCAACCCCCACGTGATCTCCGCCTACCTCGGCGCCTGAACGGAGCACACCGGCCATTGCCGCCCGATCCGCGTGCTGCGGACCGAGAGGCGCATCCGCGATCGATTGACTTGCACGGCCCTTGCACGAGATACATGCTTCACACAATGGCAGAGACAACCTAACCGCCCCTGGGCTTGGCCATTCGGGCACGGGCGCCCTGAAGGGGCGCAAGCGCATAGCCAGGGGCAACGCCCCTGGACGACGGGAGCCAGGCAAACGGGAATGCAGCCTGAAGGGCTGCAAGAACTCGAACGCTTCTTGCAGGCCTTCAGCCTGCGGGGAATTATGAAGACACCGATATCCCAGGGCGTTGCCCTGGGCTGTGTTCTACGACCCCGTTGGGGTCGCTGCGGATCGAGTGGCGCCTCGGTCTTCTGCCGCTGGTCAAGGAATCGGGGCTGCCCCCTCGTTGTTCTGCACATCTTCTTGATGGGCATCCGGTTGACGCGTACGGCAACGCTTACGGTCGACGATTGGAAACGGCTGGCTGGAGCACCACAGGGTTGCCTTCCTTCCGCCGAAGGCGGTGGCGACCGATTGTGGGCATTTCGTTGCCCGCGTACTCGCGGGACGCGGAAAATGCGCGTTCAGACGGCTTCGAGCGCGGCGTTGCCGCAGGTACCGCTGGGTACGCACCCGCGGGGCCTGCGGCAACGCCGTGATCGAGGCCGTATCAACGCGCAGTTTCCGCGCGAAATGCCCACAATGCTGTGTCCGGCGTAGCCCTGAGGGGAGCCGAAGGGGCGAAGACGGGCCTCGGACCCCAGCACGCAAGAAGACCGCAAATGTGTAGAACAGCGAGGGCTGCCCCCCGGGCCGAGTCCATGCGCACTCCGGCGTTTACAGGAGCGTGGGACGTGCCTATAGTCCGGCTCCATCGCGGCGCGGCGTCCACGGTGGGCGGCGCGACCGGGAACAAGGAGTAAGGATCATGTTGAAGGGTGTTGCGTTTGCTGTCGTGGCGGCGCTGATCGCCGCCGGAACCGTGGTCGCTGCCGATTCGGCTGCCAAGACCTACCAGGTCACGGGCCCCATTCTCGAACTCACCGAGACGAAAATTGTCGTCCAGAAGGGCGAGGAGAAGTGGGAAATCGCCCGCACTGCCGACGCGAAGATCACCGGCGAACTCAAAGTCGGCGCCAAGGTTACGATCGAGTACCGCATGGTGGCCACGAAGGTTACGGTCAAGGACGAAGCCAAGAGCGACAAGTAGTCCGCACGCTCGCTCATTCACGTTCAGCGCCTCCGGCGGCCGGGCAGGCTGCCGGAGGCGCTGGCGTTTAACGATGCCTCCCTGCGATTCCTGACGCTTGTGGGTCTGGGAAGAACCGGCTATCCTTCCGCCATCGGCTGACGTCCGCAAAGCAAAGGGGGGGATCATGGCGTGGTACTACGTCGAAGACGGCAAGCAGGCGGGTCCGGTTGACGACGCAGGCTTGAGCCGGCTGGCATCCTCGGGCAAGGTTACTTCAAGCACGCTGGTCTGGCGCGAAGGCATGGCCGGCTGGGAACCCTACAGCAAGGCGGTGCCGTCCGGCGCCGCTTCCGCGCCCGCCTCGGGCACGGCCTGCGCGGGTTGCGGGAAATCGTTCGACGCCTCGCAGATGATCCGCTACGGAGAGCAGTGGGTCTGCGCCGGATGCAAGGACACCTTCTTCCAGCGCGTGCGCGAGGGCGTCGACCAACCCTCGATCCTCCGCTACGGCGGATTCTGGATCCGCGTCGCGGCCAAGATCGTGGACGGCCTGATCCTGATGATCCCGAACCTGATTCTGCAGTTCCTCATCATCGGCAGCGCGATGGGGCTTGGCGCCGCCTCCGGAAACGCCGGAACCATGGCGGGCGCCATGATCGGTTCCTTCGTACTCCTGTATACGCTGTCGATCGGGCTGCAACTGGCTTACTACGTGTTCTTCGTCGGCAAGTACGGCGCGACGCCGGGCAAGATGGCCTGCGGCCTGCGCATCGTCATGGCCGACGGCGGAAAGATCACCTACGGCCGGGCGACGGGCCGGTTCTTCGCCGAGTGGCTGAGCAGCATGATCCTTGGCATCGGCTATCTCATGGTGGCCTTCGACGACGAGAAGCGCGCCCTGCACGACCGCATCGTCGGCACGCGGGTTGTCTACAGGTAGCGGAAGCGCGATCGCGGGAGGGGCGGATGGTCGGTTGCCCGTCATGCACGATCCGGCTTGAGCCGGGCAACTGGACCGGCGACCGGCAGACGGCCTGTCCGCGCTGCGGCCGCAAACTGGAATGGCGCGTCTTTCCCGCGCTGTTCCATCCGCCCGCCCCGCCCGACACGTCAACGGCCGCGCTGACGGACGAGTCGCGGTGCTTCTTCCATGCGGACCGGCCGGCCGCACTCGTGTGCGACGCGTGCGGCCGGTTCATCTGCCGGCTCTGCGACGTCACGTTTGAAGGCCGTCACCTCTGCGCAACGTGCATCAGCGCCGGCATGCGCAAGGGCCGCTTCGCCCATCTCGACCGGGGGCGGACCCGCTATGACAGCTTCGCCCTCACGCTCGCGATCGCGCCGCTGGCGCTCTGGCCGTTCACGCTCCTGACGGCTCCGGCGGCCATCGGCGTGGTCGTGTTCGGTTGGCGCAAGCCGCGCAGCCTGGTCGCGCCCAACCGGTGGCGGTTCGTCGTGGCCGGAATCCTCGCCCTGCTTCAGATCGCCGGCTGGGCGTTCCTGTTCGCAAAACTCGCGGGCGCGTTCGGAGGCCGCCCGTGAATGCGCGCCGCTATCGCCGCTTCGCCCGCCCGCCGTCCGTCTCGGTCGCTTCACGGCCCAGCCTGTGGACCGACGACGACCACCTGCTGCTGGTGGACTTCAACGGCATGACCGAGAGCTACCGCCGCGTGTACTGGCGCGATGTGCAGGCGCTGGTCTGGTACGAGACGCCGATCCGGCTGATCCTCTCGATCCTCATCCTGCTCTTCGTCGCCGGCTTTTCCGGCCTCGCATTCCTGGCGCGATCGGCGCCGGCCGGCATGTGGGTACTCCTCGGCTTTGCCGCCTTCTTCGGATTGCTCCTGCTGATCAATCTGGCCCGGGGGCCAACGTGCGCGTGTTTTGTCCAGACCGCAACCGCCGTCCACCGGCTGAACGCGATCGGTCGCGTGAGACAGGCGCATCGCATCGAGGCGCTGGCCAGCGAGCGGGTGTCGCAGCAACAGTCCGGAGACGTGCCGCCTGCCCCGCTGCCGCCGCCGGCCATGCCGCCTCCGCCGCAAGCGGACACGCCTTCCGCCTCGTCCGGCGTTCCGCCGCCGCTCCCCGCTTCGATCCCGGCGGAGGCGCACGCGGTTCGCCCTCCGCCGCTTGCGCTGGACGGCTCCTACTTGCGGCTGCACGTCGTGGCATTCGCGACCGCGCTGGCCAGCGCCGTTCTGGACGCGGTCATTGCCGGCGGATGGAACAACCTGGGGCTATCCGTGGCGAGCATGCTCGCCGGCAGCGCGCTGATGGGACTCGTGATCGTCGGCCTGGTCCGGGCACGCCGCCTGCCCGACTCGACCGGACTGGTGCGTACCTACTGGTTCGCGCTCGTGACGGTGACCGCCTTCTGGGTGGTCGGCTACGCGCATATGATGGTCCTCATGATCACGTCGCCAACCCATCCCCTGGGCGGCAGCGAAGTGGACTACCTGCGCGCGGTGAGCCGTCTGCACGGCGGCAATTCGACGTACATGCTCGTGAACGCGACCGTTTCGGCAATCGCCGAAGGCTGGATCGGGCTGATGGGCCTGCTCCAGCTCCAGCGGATGCTCGCCAGGTGGCGTTTGCTTTCGACGCCGCCGGAAGCGGGAACGCCGTGACCGCCGACATCGGCCAACGGCGCTGCTTCCACCACAATGGCCGCGAAGCGGCCGGCCGCTGCACGGTCTGCCGGCGGGACTTCTGCGCGGAGTGCGTCACGGAGCATGACGACCGGCTGGTCTGCACCCGGTGTCTGGCCGCACTCGCGGTCGCGCGTCCGCCCGGCGCGGGCGGTCTGAAACGTCTGGCCGCGTTCGCCGTGACCGCCGCCTTGCTGCTGGCCGGCTGGTGCCTGTTCTTCCTGCTCCTCCGCGCCATCGCGGCCATGCCGGTGGCCCTCCACGACTCCACGCCCGACCCCAGACCGGCCATGGCTCCCGAGGAATCATGAAACGCGAGTCGGAAAACGAAGCGGGCGTGCTGGAGGTGCTGGAGTCCTCCGTCCACCTCCTCCGCGACACCCCGCCCGCCACGTTCCTCTGGCACTACGCCGGATCGGTTCCGTTTGTCCTGGCGTTCCTCTTCGCCTGGACCCGCATGACCCGGCCGGGCATTGCCGCCAGCGAGATCGCGGGACTTGCCCTGCTGCTGACCGCACTGTTCGTCTGGATGAAGACCGCCCAGGCCTGGTTCGCGGCCCGCCTGACCGCCGCCGCGCTCGACGCCCCGGCACCCCAACTCACGGCCGGCCGTCTTCTCTGCGTGATGCGACGCCAGATCCGGCACCAGATCCCGGCCCTGCTGTGGCTCCCGCTTTCCCTCCCCCTCATGGTGCCGTTCGCCTGGGCTCACGCCTATGCCCAGAACCTGAGCGTGCTCAGCGGCGACACGACACAGCCGGACGCAGCCCTGCGGCGTCGCGCCCGTGCACAAGCCCTTCTCTGGCCCGTGCAAAACCACATGGCCATCTGGCTGGTCAGCCCATGGCTGCTGATCGCCACCGTCGCCATCGTCTTTGGCGGGGCCCACTGGCTCCTGGCTTCGAACATCCTGCACGGAAGCCCGTTCGGCTTCCTGTCCGTTCTTCTCATCGTCGCGCTTCTCGTATGGCCCTGCAGCCCGTTCGGGTTCGCGGTCGCCGCCAACCTCGCGGCCGTCGTGCTGGGGTTGCCGTTCCTTCTGGAGGCGGTGTCGGGTATCCGCACCGCATCGGTCATCAGTCCGCTGGCCGCGATCGGGAACACGACGTTCCTGGCCGTGGTCATGGGGCTGACCTACCTTGTGCTCGATCCGCTCATGAAGGCGGTCTACGTGCTGCGATGCATCCGGGGCGAGTCGCTGCACACGGGCGCGGACCTCCTGGCCTCGCTGCGGCGCGTTTCGCCGCTTCTGCCCGTCCTGCTTTGCTGCCTGTTCGCGGCCGGAAACGCGTGGGCCGACACCCCGCCCGCCGCCACCGCGCCGGCCGTACCGCCCGCCGCGGTATCGGCGGAGTCGCTCGACCGCGCGATTGAACAGGTGCTCCGCGACCCCCGCTACCAATGGCCGATCCCCGGCCGCGAAAACGAGGAAGACAAAACCGACGCAGCGTCCTCCTGGCTGACCGACTTCCTGGGCGCGGCCGGCGACTGGCTGCGCAACCTCTGGGCGAAGATCCGCGACGGGGTCAGGCGCCTGTTCGAACGGTTCGCGCCCTGGCAGGATCGGGCTTCGGACAGCGGTCCGGTCGACTCCTCATCGCTGGTGATCTTCGTCTTCGCTGTCCTCGCCATCGCCCTTTGTCTGGCCGCCATCCTGTACTACCGGAGCCGGCGCCGGAACGCCGCCGGCGCCGCGAACACCGCGCCGATTGTGCCGGCACCGGATGTGGCGGACGAAGCCGTTCTGGCCAACGCCCTGCCGCCCGACGAGTGGCTGGCCAAGGCTGACGAACTGGCCGTGCGCGGCGAGTGGCGGCTGGCCGTGCGGGCGCTCTTCCTCTCGACACTGTCCGCGCTTCACACGGCGGCGCTGGTGCGCGTCGGCCGGCACAAGACCAACCGGGACTACCTGGGCGAACTCGGCCGGCACGGGCACGTTCTGCCCGCGCTGGTCGACGCGTTCGCGGACAGCATGCGGACGTTCGAGGGATCCTGGTACGGGGATCACGCCGCGGATGAAACGCAGTTCGCCCGGTGCCGCGGCAACGTGGAGGCCATTCGGCGTCATGACCTCACGGCGTGAACGAATCGGATGGCTGACGCTGGCGGCGCTCGGCGCGGCGGCCGTGGTCGGCGGCGCGGCCGCGATCACGCTGCGCCTCGGCATGGGCGGCGGGCACGCCCCCTATTCCACGTTCCGGACCGATCCGCTCGGCGCGAGCGTGATTCGCGAGGCGATCGCCAGCCTCCCGGGCGTCACCGTGGAACGGAACGTCGAGTATCTGGACCGTCTGGCCGAAGCCGGCGCCGGGACAACCTTCGTCGTGGCCGGCGTCCCGCCGGACATGCTCTACGCGCCGATGGACCGCGCCGAGACCGATGCCTTTGAGACGTTCCTTCTTCGCGGCGGCCGCGTCGTGATCCTGCTCGCACCCGGCTCCAACGACGATCATGACGCGACCACCAACGCCGTCTGCCGCCGGTGTCGTGCCGGAGCGCCCGGAGACGACTCGGACACGAATGCCACCAATGCCGTTCCGCCGGTCCTCCGCGACCGGCATCGCCGCGCCGCGCAAGCCATTGTCGGGAAATCCGCGGCCGAGCTCTGGGGGCTCCGCCTCGACCCCGCTGTCGCACGCGCCTGGAGCGGCATCACCAACGCGAGCCGAACAATCTCCGCGCCGGAAGCCCTCCCGCCCGATCTGCCCCTGGCAAGCCTGAACGCCTTTGGCGACACGGCCACCAACGGCTGGACCGTGCTCTACGAACGGCACGGCCGACCCGTTGTCGTCGAACGACGCCGGTTCAAGGGAACCCTCGTCTTCTGTTCGGACAGCTACACCATCTGCAACGAAGGCGTCTGGCGCCATCGCCGCGCCGGCTGGCTCGCCTGGCTCGTGGGCGGAAACCGAAGCGTGATCTTCGACGAAACGCACCTGGGTTCCGCCCAGACCACCGGCCTCATGGGACTCGTGCGCCGACTGCGCCTGCAGGGATTCTTCATCGCGCTCGTCGCGCTCGGCCTCCTCGTGCTCTGGCGCGAGGCCAGCCCCCTGGCACCGCCGGTCCGCGGCGAGGAGGAAACCGATCTCAACGCCGGCCGCGACTCGCAGGCCGGGCTGATCGCCCTGCTCCGCCGCGGCGTGAAACCGCACGAAGCCGCGCGGTACGGCATCGGACGCTGGCTGCGGACCGCCGGCCGCCATCTGCCCGGCAGCCGGCGCGGGCGAATCGAGCGGTTGTTGCTCGAAGCGAACCGATCGGCCGGAGACGACGCATCGGCGCTGCACCGGCAGGCGCGGGAAATTGCCAACGAAAGGGACTGACATGCATGCAGAACTGGAACGACTCACTGAAACGCTGACCGCGGCGCGGACCGAAGTGGCACGCGTCATCATCGGACAGGAAACCGTGATCGAGCAATCGCTCATCGTCATCCTGACCGGACAGCACGCCCTGATCGAAGGCGTGCCGGGCGTGGCCAAGACGCTGCTTGTCCGCACGCTCGGCCGGGTCCTCGGCTGCGACTGGGCGCGCATTCAGTTCACCCCCGACCTGATGCCGGCCGATATCACCGGCACCAACGTGTTCAACCTGCAGCGCCATGAGTTCACCTT
>Ga0172375_10010095_pt1 | contig 12315 bp, 9 predicted proteins | sample LakKiv1m_FD_114537 | JGI IMG/M metagenome (GOLD analysis project Ga0172375, IMG submission 114537) | Freshwater microbial communities from Kabuno Bay, South-Kivu, Congo - kab_092012_11.1m | ecosystem: Environmental > Aquatic > Freshwater > Lake | place: Democratic Republic of the Congo... | reverse complement strand
ATAGCGAGGCTCTTTGCCACGTCAAGTTTGACGATCCCCCTATCTGTCAGGGATTTGATAAGCGCTTCTATGACGATCTGCCTGTTCACCTGCGCATATCCAAGCGCGCGGGCGCTGGCGCTGCGCACCATATCGTTCTCGTTCTTAAGCATCTCTATAAATACATTTATCACCTCTGCATCGCGCGGCCTCTCATCCGTCTTTCCTCTTGTAGCCAGCACGTATCTCTCTAAAGCGTGCGCGCTCTGCACGCGCTTCAATACATCTTCATTCGGATCCTTCAACGTCCGGATCCATGCGTCCACCTTATCGGATGTAACAGGGCCGCTAAAAACAGGCGCGGCCGCAGGTTTAGCGTTGAAATGTTTATACGCCAAGGTCCCGACCCCCGCCACTCCGACCATGATAAGAGCCGCATACATAAGTCTTTTGAATATGCCGAACTTCCCGCTTTCCTTTGTCATGCCTGCCGCGTAATCATTGCGCAGTTCGAGGCTAAGGAGGTTTACAGGCCTCATATTATGGATCATTTCACGCGCGGTAGCCGGCGCCTCGAACGTTTCCGGCGAACTTAAATAGCCTTCCAGGCAATCGTCAAGGATGTTGCGCGCCATACCCCCGTCTATCCTGACATCGAACCCCGACCTTGCACCGATCTCGTGGATATACGCTTTTAGAACAAGATCAAAAAAATCTCTGGTCAGATGCGATGTATTTTGCCGTGTTGCGTTGTCATACACATCTTTCGGCACAAAAACGTAAGTCGCGAACTGGCTTGAATGTCCTATTACCTTTACATCTTTCCCGTCCATATTCAGGACAGGCAGGTCTGAATCGTTATCATAAGATATAATTACGAGCGGAGTCTCAGTTAACTTAGAGCGTATGGCGGCTTCATGCTCCAGCCCGCCTCCAAATCTGACCAGGCGCTCCATCGCGGCTTCCACGAACGACCCTTGCGAAAAGAACCAGCCGTTATTCTGGTAAAACCCTTTCATGTTCGATGGTACAACGTTTATGTCGACCATATAATTGCCAGCCTTCATCTTGCCGGCTATCCACGGATCTATGGCCTGAGCTGATCCTGAACTTATCTCATGAGCGATGTATTTTTCTATTATCGCTCGTTCTTCCGCTCCTACTATATTATGCTCGAACACAAGGGTCCCGGCTTTTACGGACCCGGCCATTAATTCATGGCTTATGACCGACATCCTGAATTTGCCGTTCTCCCTGGACTTGGAAATAAGACAGTAATATATATGCCCGTTCACCGTGGCCTGTATGATCAGGCATCCTTCAGCCGGCGCCATACCGTTGGACAGGATCCCCGGAATAGCGGCGTCCGCTGTAGTATCGAACAATACCCTTACCAACATTCGATCGGGATCTATACTATCTTCTTCTGAAGATACCTTGCCTAATTTAGTAAGGGACTCTTTGGTGAGATGATCCAGGTCGAGCCCGCTGTCTTGGGCCGCTTGCTGGAGAGCTGCCCTTATAGCCAGCTGGAGCTGGGCTTTTTCTTTAAACTCGGTATCCGAGATCTTGGTCGGCACTGCCAGTTTAAAAGTATTCGCCTCCGCGAATACGATATTGGTCATTAAAAAAGAAATAGCGACTACCGTCGAGACGACCTTCCTGAAAAGCTTCATTTTTTTACTCCTTAGATTTATGAAGTCCATGTGTTACTTGTTTTTAAACCGAAGTTTTATCGAAAATTTCGATGCTGATTATGCCATAACAGGGAGTTTTGGTTGTCACAGGAAAGTCAGAAGAGTGTAAAAGAAGTGTATCAGAGGAGAGGTCGCCTTTGTCGTGTCCTAGACGCCTCCGGCAATGACCCGGCCGACGTATCGCCCTACTTTTTCGTTCCCGCGCTCGTTCCAATGGGCGTCCTTCGGCATATAATCTTCAGGCGTAAGGATCTTTGACAGGTCGTGGCAGGGGATACCCTCGCACTTACAGAAATCAAGGACGGCATTTGCCAGTCCGTTCTTGGCCCTGATCTTATCGATACTGTTCTTATTACCTGAAGCGATGTGGGGATATTTCGCGTCACCGACAAGAAAGTTCTGCGGGATCAAAAGCACATGCATTTGCCCGCGCCTGCCTTTGACCAATTCATCTATTTTTTTCAGCGCGATAAGCGCCCTTTCATTAAGGCTGTCCAGCTCGCCCAATTCCGTAGTCAGCCTGTTCGGGGTGTTCGGGATCACCGCATTCTTCTTGATAAGCTTTTGCCTCCATTCAGGAGATCCGTTCAAACGTTTCATTATTATCTTTCCGATATCCGTAGCCCTGACAAAATATCCCCACCAGGGATATCGATACGTTACGGCATTGATCAATACGCCGCGATATATCTCCCGATATGGCAAACTGAGCTTTGTTATTTTACCTGCGGCATCCCGTTCAGTAACGGTCTCGGCCAGATCGCTGTCGAGATCGTTCCCCAGATACAAACCGACGAAAAGGAATTTCGGCTTGAGTTCAGGATGCCTCTCCAGGAAATATTCATAATGTTCCGGTTGGAAACCGTTATTATAGGAGAGTGATACGACCTTTCTGCCGGGGCACAGGCGGGCCGCGACATTAGTATACCGGTCTTTTACATCGACACCGTGGCCAAAAGCGAAACTGTCCCCCATGAACGCGATATCGACGTCTTTATCATCGAATTCAAAGTCTTCCCTGTACCCGCGGCTATTCGTGCGGAGAAGCACGCTAAAATCCTCTCCTTTCCACTCTCCGCGGAAATGAGGCTTGACCTTTAGGACATTATCCCTGTCCGAGAGTATGCCGTCGTATATCGCCCTGGAATACTTTACAGACGTATCGAGTTCATGGGCCGAATAGATCTCTAAAGCGGCAAAGCCGAGGAACACGGTCATTAAAGACTGCCATATATACGGTTTGCGGAAAAAGGTCAGCATAAAGGTCCTTTTGCATCTTCCATAAGATGCCATGTCTGTTATCATGGTAAAAGAGCTGTTTTGCGGATATTTTTTACACTCCTGTTACACTCTTGTTACCCAGGGCATGGACTATTATGATATTCTTGAAATAAGAGGTGCTTAGTGGAAAAATATTATCCCGGTATAATAAAGATCATATTGTCCATTGTCTACCTAGCCGGCGTGGTCTTCCTGGTCCTATCGCCGATATTCATATAAGGCGCCTATGCGCTCCGCGGAAGGCTTATGCACGGCTTATCCAGCAAGGCAAAATATATCTCCCTGCATATCCAGGCATCCGTAGCAGCGTAGATTATCTGTTCGCGCTCAAGGTGCGGCGCATCCCAACGTGAGAGACGTGTTTGTTTGGATATCCTGAACCCGAAAAGAAGGGCCGCCAGGCCTCGTATGCCGGCGTTCTTTATGCCTCGCTTTGCCGCCATGTCAGCCAGTTCGATAAAACCAGCCGGAGTAAAAGGCCATACTTCGTTAAGTTTCCTCAGGTCATCTGAAATGCTTATGCCCGTCTTTAACACAGCCGGATCGGTCAATACGCCGGCAAGCTGTTCATAGCTCTTAATATGCGCGATCCGGAAAAGGTAAACTGCGCCCGATGCGGCGATCTGTAGGAGCGACGGGGAATAAGATTCGCCTTTTTTAAAAGCGGGCCTCGTCTCGGTGTCGAAGCCGAGGACTTTTTCGCCAGACAGCGCCTTTACGGCCTCGCTCATTTGTTCGTCAGAATCTATGACGTGGACAGGTCCGGGGTACTTCTTGATAGGAAGAACGCTTATATCTTGTTTCGAAATAAATTTAACCATACTTCATTCATACCATGCGGCTCAAAGGATGTCAAGAAGCGGCGTTCATTTCCCAAGAAGGATAGACGTCCGGCAGGCGAATGTCGCGGCTATAGCCGCGGTCATCAAACAGGCAAGGTTCGCCGCGACCAGAGCGCGAAGGGCTACCGAGGCTACGTCCTTCATCCTTTCAGGGACGATGCTGGATATGCCTCCGACAAATATGGCCATGGACGCCAGATGCGCGAACCCGCACAGCGCGTAAGTGGTAATAAGCGCCGAACGCATGCTGATAAGGTTCTGGCCTAACATAACGGCAAGGTCCTGATACGCTGTCACTTCGGTCAGAATAAGCCTTTCGCCGATAAGCCTCGACGCGACCCCAGCGTCAACCGGAGGAATGCCTATAATGACCGTAAGCGGATAGAAGATATACCCCGCTAAACTTTTAAGGGACCAGTCAATATGCCAGCCCGTAAGGCAGTTTATCTTGGCCCCTATACCACCTAATCCGAGGTCGCACAGAGCCGCAAGCCCTAGTACCGCTATAAGGAGCGCTGTTATGCCTACTATCATCTTCGCCCCTGCGTAAGCGCCTTTTATAATACTCTCGAAGAAACTGTTATCTTTCTCATGAACACAGTCAACATGCTTCCCCAAAGTGGCAGGGGTCCCGTCTTCAGGCATGATAAGTTTTGACATGACTATAGCCGCAGGCGCAGAGAGTATAGATGCGGAAATAAGATGTCCCGCTATATTCGGGAAAACTGATCTCAGGCTGAAAACATATACAGCCATGATGTTAGACGCCACCGTGGCCATGCCTGCCGTTAAGACCGTACAGAACTCGGACTTCGTCATGCTCTTTAGATACGGTCTGACAGTGAACGATGATTCAACGCCGACAAAGATGTTGCTGGCCGTGACCATGCTCTCGGCGCCCGATATCCGCATGAGGCGGGTGAACACGCGCGCGAACACTCCTATAATACGCGGCATGATGTTGGCATAGTATAGTATACTCATGAGGCTCGAAAAAAATATGATCGTAGGGAATCCCTGGAATGCCAGTATAAATCCGAGCGATCCCTCGTTAGCCGATGATATCTCTCCGGGCGAGATGGCCAGCCGCCCGAACACGAACCGTGTCCCTGCCTGGGCGCATGACATTACTTTTATGACCGCATCGTTCAGAAAAAGGAACGCTTTCTGTCCTGCCGGCATAAGGAAAACAAAGACCGCGAAGATAAGCTGAAGTACCGTGCCCCAAAGGACAACGCGCCAGTTCACATTCTTCCTGTCGGAGGAAAGCGCCCATGCGATAAGCATAAGGACAAATATACCTGTAAATCCTATGAAGTTATATTGCACGATCTTTCCAAGTAAAAGCGCTTATCGATTATTTCAATTTTTTCGCGACCATACCGTATTTCGTCATATTTCGGAATTCGATCTCGCTCGGGGAAAACTTCAACACAAGGTAATTCGGGTCCGTCTTTCCCTGCGGATAGTATCGCGCCCATTCGTCCTGCCAAAACCTGTCCTTGGTCTTTTGGTCATCCAGGATCTCGATGGTCCCATGGTACCGGATATCGGTCTTGATCTTGTAATTGCTCATGACGACGCACACCTTCCGGTCGTTCTTTATCTCGGATATCTTATCGGTCAGGCGGCTCGAGGTGTACCAGACCGTAAAATCATCGTCGACCTTCACGATCTGCATTACGCGGGCATTGACGCTTTTAGCCTTTGAAACCGTCGACAAGACCGACACATTCGCACTTCTGGCAAACTCAAGCGCTTCATTTTTTAGTCCGGCATCCATAACGCCCTCCTCTTTGTTTGGTACCAGGTACCCGTCTCCGTTCAACCTGTCAACCGTCTTGATCATTATACATTACACGTCTAACTTTACACAATGGCTTTCATTACACATTACACATCTAACATTACACAGACATATATAGGTTAATATATATCCAGATCCTCCAGGCGTTTATCACTTATGCCAAAATGATGCGCTATCTCGTGCAGGATAACGTGCCTGACCTCTTCGCGGATATCCGCGCCGCTTGCCAGGCACGACTGTTCGATGTTCTCTTTATAAAGCGTGATCTTGTCCGGCATGACCATGCCGTAATAATGCATCCTGTCTTTCAAAGGAACGCCTTGATAAAGGCCTAAGAGCCGCCCGCCGCCGCCTAAGCCCAGCCGGTCTATCTCGTCCATATCGATACCGTCCTCAATGACAACATCGACATTTTCTAACTTATCTTTAAATTCTTTGGGAAGTGCCTTTAAAGCGCCGCGGACCAATTTTTCGAATTCTTTTCGCGTCATATCCCCTGCGCCTCATATTCTTTGATTTGTTCCTGCAATGTTTAATTACTCATCATATCTGCGCAAATCCTTGCCGCGAAAATACGTGCCTTCTTAAGCCTGCCGGCATCAGGCTGACCTTTTGCCATGGCAAGATTCCTTCCTCTCTCCTGCCACACAGGATCGGGGTTACGCAATATCTTATCTAGCTCCGGCTGGGCGATCTCGCCCTGGCAATGAAAAATATCGATTATATTCCCGCCGGTTAAAACCTGCCGGCAAGCGATAAGCCACTCAGGGATGAACGGCGAATCTTCCGGAGCGCCATGGGTGATGAATAAAGCTACGTTCCTGCCCTGGCAGTAACCCTTAAAAAATTTAACCGCTTCGTCCGGGGGTTTCCCGAAACTACGGATAGGAAACCCGAAAAAAATAATATCATATCCGGAAAGGTCAGCGACCTCGCCTGTCTCTTTTAATAACGCATCCGGACCGGCCTCCTGGCATATTGCCTTGGCGACTTTTTTGGTATTCCCGGTCCAGGAAAGATAGGCTACCAAAACCTTCATATCTATTTTATCCCGCCATATAACGTAAAATTATACTTCTTCATCACCACATCAACGCATTTAAATCCTGTCTTCTGCATAATGGCCATTTCTTCTTCAAATGAAACAGGCCTGTCCTCTCTAGCGTGGCGGGCGAGCATGTCATTAACTTTATGCTTAGGCAGCCCGCTTTTTTTCATGAAATCTTTCCATTTATCCTGATACATAGTTTGTAAATGCCGATTAGAGGCGAGCAATATATCTATATTGAAAAATACCCCTCCTTTTGAAAGAGCCTTGTACAATTTCCTGTAGAACCCTGGTTTGTCCTTTCCTTCTATATGATGAAGCACCATGGACGAAAGGATCGCGTTATAATTTGTCCCATAACTGAATTTTTGTATGTCGCCCTGCCAATAACTGACGTTGGGCCCCTCTTTAAGCTTTGCCTTGGCCATCTTGATCATATTCTCCGCCATATCGAGACATATAACGCGCGCGTTGGGATAAGTCTTTATTATCTTCCGGCTCAGGTTACCTGTACCGCACCCTAAGTCGATGATCTTTAACCTGTCTTTCCTGCGGAACGGGAGCGCGTCTGTAAGAGCCTGAAGCATTTCTTCATAGTCCGGCATCACTTTGAAAAAGAATGAGTCGAACACAGCGGCTTCTTTCTCAAAATGATCCTTGATAACTTCGAACCTTTTTCTCATTTTCCTCCCCCCAAAAATAAAACCCTTTACCCGGCATCCCGCTTATGGCTACTTTATTTTGCGTGGAGCTCCAGCAGCAATTTTAAAAATTCCGTCACTTCTGCGGTGTTTTTAAGCCGGCACTGCGCCTGGACGTGCTCGTGAGGATCATCCCCGACAAATACGGTCAAGCCTATATCCCGCAGCGCGACAAACGCATCCTCGTCTGTCACGTCATCGCCGATATATATCGGGATCATCCGGGCGGGTTCCTTTATGAACCTCTCGCGCGCCAAAAGCCACAGGACCACTTTGCCTTTATCCATATCCGAGACCGGCCGCACTTCCAAAACCATTTTACCCTGTTTTATCTTGATCTTATTCTTTACGAGGTACGTCGCGATAGTTTCGTGGAATATGGTCCTGATCGTCATTATATCTTTCTTATCCGCCATGCGATAGTGGACCGCCAGCGACAGACCCTTATCCTCAACGATCACGCCCCTGAACGACGACAGTCTGCTTTCAAGCATTACGCGGGCTTCAGAAAGAACGGCTTTAAAGCCTGCGGGGACCGCGGCGGTATGATCAAGATCATTTCCTTCCAACTCAAGCCCGTGGTTCCCGGAATATATGATCCGGCTGATCCCTACCCTGTCTTTTACATCCTTTAATGACCTGCCGCTGATAATAGCGACCCTGCACCACGGGAGCGTTGAAAGCTTTTCAAGAATGGCTTTTGTCCCTCTCGGGATAAGGGCTTTTTCCGGCGTTTCAGTAATAGGCGCCAGGGTACCGTCATAATCCAGGAAGAGATAAATATTTTTATCCTTGAGTTTTTTTTGCAGCTGCTCCCATTTATTAAATAAAAGTTCCATGGCTCCTCATATCCGCGATCCCGATTATCATGTTTTTGCCACCCTGACCTGAGCCAGTTCGCGGATCAGTTCACTGGCCCACCAATAGATATTTTTGTCTTTCAGGATCATGCGCATGCGTATCATCCGCTCGCGTTGTTCAGCCACCGGCATTTCCAACGCCAAGCGTATAGCCTCCGCGACCTGCCCGACATCATACGGATTTACGATAAAAGCGTCTTTCAACTCGCGGGAAGCTCCGGTGAACTGACTTAATATCAGCGCGCCTGTCTCATTTTCACGGGAAGCGACATATTCTTTCGCGACCAGGTTCATGCCGTCATGCAGGGATGTGACCAGGCAGACATCGGCATTCATGTAGAAAGGGGCTATCTCGGCATGGCTGTGGTGTTTCATAAGGAAATGTATAGGCTGCCAGCTCCTGTTCTTAAAACGCGCGTTTATCCGCTCGCCTTCTTTAACGACTTCTTCGACGAATTCTTTATATTTCGCGATCATTGTGCGGCTGGGGGCTCCCAGTTCAATGAACGTGAACTGCCCTATATAAAGAGGGTATCGCTCCAAAAACAGTTCGACGGCCCGAAAACGTTCGATAATGCCTTTGGTATAATCAAGACGGTCTACTCCCAGCCCTATCCGTTCAGCCTGGATATTATATTTCTTTAGCAGGCTCTCCTTAGTCTCGGCAGTATCACCCGCGAAGCTTTTCGCGGAATTAAAGTCTATGCTTATTGGAAAAGACTTTATCCACGATGTCTGACCTTCCCTGTTAACCGTAAAATGTTCATAATCGATCCGCGATTCAAGGAACCGGTCTATTGTTTCTATGAAATTATTACAATGGAACTGGGTGTGGAACCCGATCAGATCAGCTCCGAGCATTCCCTTTATAACATCCTGTCTCCACGGACATATGCCGAACGATTCCGGGTTAGGCCATGGGATGTGCCAGAAGATAGCGACGTGTGCATCCGGCCTCTCGGCCTTGATCATGGCCGGAAGAAGAGCGAAATGATAATCCTGTATCAGGACATTCGGGCCATCGACTCCTTTTATCTCCTCGAGCACAACCTCCGCGAACTTTTTATTGACGGCCTTATACGCTTCCCAATCGGGCTCTCTGAATATAGGGCGGGTATGCGCGATATGGCATAGCGGCCAAAGCCCTTCGTTCGAAAATCCCGAATAAAATCCTTCTTCAAGCTGCTTTTCTATCCAGACCCTTCGCAGGGTATATTGAGGTTCCTCCGGGGGTACTTTTAATTTATCGTCCTTATCCGCTGTCTGGCGGTCAGCGTTCCCGCTGCCTTGGGCTATCCACATGCCGCCGCACGCTTTCAATATAGGCTCGATCGCCGTAACAAGCCCGCTGGCAGGCACGATACATTCGATCTCTTTCCCTTTTTTGATGTGCATGTACGGTTCCCTGTTAGATATCACAAAAAGGGTCCTGCCCTGGAGTTTCTCGCGCACGAATTCCTTAAGACGCTCGGGCGTCCATTGGGACTCTGTCATATACCTGAGCCGCGCTTCCTCTTCGGCGGAGATCCTGGCCCTCTCCAGGCTCTTTGCCATCCTGGTTATCTCTTTAGCCAATGGGCCTAAAAGCTGCGTGTTTTTTGGGTCCAGATTCTCCTGTGTCTCTCCGCGCCTGATCCTTTTCATCCACTCGGTCGTCTTTTGGATAGGTTTCATGACGTTCAAATAAATGACGAATATCGTTGTTACTGTTATCAAAAGCGCCTGTATGAGCGCCCGCCAAAAACTATTGATCCATATCCTGCGTACGCGATCTTGAATATACTGGGCATCGTGAAAAAGAGTTAGAACGTGAGTTGTTTTTTCATTGCTCACAAGCGGAACAGAATAGGCGTGAAGCAGCTCTTTCCCAAAACTTACGAACTCGCCGTAATCACTGTTCAGCCGTTCGACCTGCTGTATGTTATTGGCAAGCACTTTGGGATATTCTTCTAATTTCGACTTGAGCCCTGTCGACGCCAATATGGGGTGTTCCTGGATATCGTCTATCGCTATACCGACCAAGCGTTCGCGGTTGGAAAACTTATCCACGATCCTCTGCAGGTACTTTTTATCTTCTGAGAGAAGCTGCGGCTCAACGGACATTTTCAAGCTGTCCGCGATTATGCCGGCCCGTCTCTCAAGATCATTTTTTAAACGCACCTCTTCCTGGCGCGCCTGCCAGTAGGAGAACGCGCAAGCCACGCACGCGATGACCAAGATCAGGATAACTATAAGTCTGAGGACCATTCTCATATATACACTTTCATTTTTTCGCGATCTCGAACGCGTCGCTCCAATTATAATTTGTCTCTAAGAGCAGCATCGTTTGGATCAAAGCCATATGCGAGTATCCTTGCGGGAAATTCCCTGTCAGCCGGCGCGTCGTTACTTCGATATCTTCGGAAAACAATCCGAACGGGTTGGCGCAGCTCAGGAGATCCTCCAACATCGCGCGCGCTGTTTTTTCCTCGCCGATCAGATACAAGGCATTGATCATCCAAAGCGTGCAAACAATGAACGCGTTCTCCGGCAGTCCGAATTCATCACGGCACACATAGCGGAACGTAAAACCGTTCGAGGTCAGATGCGCGTGCGTTTGGCGCACTGTACTGACCATCCGCGGATCGTCTTTACGAAGGAATCCGTAATGCAGCATTAGCAGGTTTGCCGCGTCGAGATCGTCTGAGCCGTAGCTCATGCTGAACGACTGCGCTTTCTCGCTCCAACCGTTCTTTAACACGTCGTCCTTGATCTCTTCGGCTTTTTGCCGCCACAATACCGCGTGGTGCGGTTTGTTTATGAATACCGCGATCTTTGCCGCCCGGTCCATGGCAACCCAACTCATTACCTTTGAATGGACATAATGCCGCGGCTGGCCGCGCATTTCCCAAATACCGTTATCGGGATCACGCCATTTCTCGATCACGTTGGCGGACGTAGCCCTCACGACAGTCCATATCTCTTCGTCGATCGACGCTTTATCCCGGTATTTGTTGATGACAAAATAGGTGTAGATGACCTCGATCAGATGCCCATAAATATCGTTTTGCGCCTGACGGTAAGCGTCATTACCGATCCTCACCGGCCGCGAACCCATATAACCGTCAAGGTGATCCAGGACCTTCTCGGTCAGCACTCTCTCGCCGTTTATACCGTACATAATAGAAACATTCTCGTCTTTCAAAAGCAGCCTGTTGAGGACAAAATTTATATAATTCTTGGCGGAATGGTAATGGCCGATCCTCATATAGAGATCTACGATCATGGACGCGTCGCGGATCCAGCAATACCGGTAATCCCAATTGCGGTCTTTCCCTATTATCTCGGGCAATGACGTTGTAGGCGCGGCGATGACAGCTCCGGTGCGCTGGAACGTCAGAAGCTTGAGCGTAACAGCTGAACGGATCATGAGGTCTTTATTCGTCGGAGGCAGTATGCTGCGCCTCACCCAATCGAGCCAATAGGTCTTCGTCTTCTCGTATTCGTAAAAGACCTTATCAATATCGACGGTCCCCAGCTTCTCGTGGTAGGAGAAAAGCAAAAACGAGTTCCCGGTCAGCTCGATCGGCTCGCCGCTGATTATTTTTTCGTGGTCCAGGTCGCTGTATAAATAACAACTGACATACTTTCCTCCGGAGGAAGTGATCTTTATACGGCCGTGCTCGGACCGGTAGGCGGAATCGCTTAACCCGTAATTTGGGCGCGGCTTGACCTCTACGCGTATTTTGGGCCTGCCTGAGATCAATAGGATATCGCGGTGGACTTCGCACGGGCAGTAATATTCATCCGTCCCTGTCACAAAACGCGGCATATAGTCGCGCACCTCGAACACGCCGTCATCGGTGGTGAAGACCGTGCGTAAAATAGCGCTGCTCGTGACGTACTTCTGTTCCATAGCGCGAGTGTTAGGGCTGGAGATCTTAAAATATCCGCCTTTTTCAGCGTCGAGTATCTTCCCGAAAAGCGAAGCGGAATCAAAAAAAGGCATGCACAGCCAGTCTATGCTGCAATCAGAAGATACCAGCGCAGCGCTCGTGCAGTTCCCGATGATCGCGTAGTTATATGACGCGCTTGACTTCATGCCAACATGGTCCTTTCGT
>Ga0172375_10010094_pt1 | contig 12315 bp, 9 predicted proteins | sample LakKiv1m_FD_114537 | JGI IMG/M metagenome (GOLD analysis project Ga0172375, IMG submission 114537) | Freshwater microbial communities from Kabuno Bay, South-Kivu, Congo - kab_092012_11.1m | ecosystem: Environmental > Aquatic > Freshwater > Lake | place: Democratic Republic of the Congo... | reverse complement strand
TGTCCACCGAATGTCGAGCCTCGAAAATTTCGCCTTCAGGGAAGACTGAATGACGCGCAACTTCCCGTTGAAATCCAATCCGCCTGCCGCGAATCCTATTTCGCGGTATCCGGCATTCCCTGAGGCGGTGCCTTCCGCCTCAACCATAGCATGGAGCTGGTCAACCGTATAGATCAGCTTCCGCTTCAGCCTCTCTTCAAGCTTTTTCCTCAATCCGGACGAGACCGCAAGATGGGCGATTTCGCTCTCCAGCGCGTGTTCGGGCGAGAGGAGGTTTTTGTCCTGAGAGCTGGACGCGCCGTCAATGGAACTATAGAGCGAAATGACAGAATCAACGTTATGCGCTTTTGTTTCCGGGTCGGCGCCACGCGCCGCCTCCGCCGGAACGGCCGGATTTGGGGCGGCTGTCGGTGGCGCCGGCAGTGGCGGCGCCTGCAAAGGCGGTGTCTGTGCCGGCGTCGCGCGATGGGCCTTGCCCTGGCCCGATTTCGCTGAGCTGCGCAAGGCGGGCGGGGGCAGCCCGATATCGGAAAGCACCTTCTCTATGGTCGCGGCCTGCACATTCCCGAAATAATAAAGCCCTTCGCCGAGCATCTCGTGGGGGAATCGTGCCAGGACGCCGCTCTGGTCAATCACTTTTGCGGCGCTCCGGTCGGTTGAAAGCATGTAGCCCTTAAAAAGGCGCACCGAATTGTACTCCGATTCCCAATCGCGCAGATCAAATCCGAGCGTTTGCGGAACCGGCATGCCGCTCATCACCGCCAGCGCGCGCTCGATATCCTCGACCGACTTGCCGCAGGCGAAGGCCCGACGCGCCGATTCCCTCGTCACCGCCAGCTTCCACGCTCCCGACGCGAAAAGAAGGACACCTATGTCTAGCAAAGCGATGAGATTCTGCAATGAGGCTGACGGAAGCACATGAATAGTACCGGCACCATCCACGGAAATTGAGCCAGGTCCGTTCTCTGACCTTGCGCGCCACCGAGTCGCGACGCGTTCGGGGCAGCAGACGAGAGTTCCGTCACGGTCTTCGAAAAGGCCCAGGCTCTTCAAGGCGGCAGTGTACGCGGAGGGAAAATCGGATCCGCTGCCGCAAAAAGGGAGAAGTCGCATGAATCTGCCCAATCCCGCTTGGGAGAAAACGAACCGTCGCGCGAAAAGCGGGGCGAATGCCCGAGCAACCGCTCCTCCCTCCTCCTTTCCCGGCCTTCCCACGGCGGCACAAGCGAAACTGAAGGCAAAATCGCCATCCCTCGAGACAAGAAACTCGGAAAATGCCTTGAAGTCCGCTGACAAACCGTGTTCGTCCTTTGAGATGATCTTTGCCGCGAGGAAGAATTGAATCAGAGCTTCGACGATTCCCGTCCCCTCGGGATCGCCGGGGACGAGTCCCGCGATGCGCTTTTTGGCTCGCGCGGACAGCTGGCCGCTCTTGAGAACGATGTCCGGGCCTTCCTTGAGGAGAGCGTAGGCTATGAGCGCGAGATCCTGCACCGGTTGCGGCGCGGGCGGCCGCCCCGCGAGTTCGAAATCCTGCGCCTCGCCCTCGGGCCCGAACAGCACGTCAGCCTTGGCCGCGCCCGCCCGCGCCGCCCCGGCAAAATGCGGATTCACCGCGAAAGCCCCGCCCTTCGTCTCGAAAATGAGAAGCCTCTCTCCCAAATTGGCAAGCTTGTACTCGAGCTCATGGTATGAAGCCTCGCCCGCCAAGGCCTGCTGCAGAAAGCCCTTCTCCGCCTCGCCGAGCACGGAGAGCATCCCCACGATGAGCATATCCAGCCTGTCCATCATCGCGAGCGCGGCGCCTTGTATGCCGGGATCCGCCATCAGGGCAGCCAGTCCGCTTACGATGCTCGTCTTGCTCGTCCACGTCCGCTGCCCGCCCAGGTAATTGCGGGCAAGGGCTTGAAGCGCTTTTACATCCTCCCCAAGCATCGCCTCGCGCCACTCGGCCTTGCGGCCGGCCTCGAGCGCGGAAGAATCAGTGCCATCGTCGTCCCTCACCTTATTCATATCCATTACTCATTCCATGTTTCGATCGCGTAGCGGTATCCCTGCTCTATGAGGAACCTCCTGCGGTTATCGGCGAATTCTTCTTCCACGCTGTAACGCGAAACCAGCGAATAGAAGAAGCTGTTCTGCTGCTTCGGCCTCAGGATGCGACCTAGCCGCTGGGCCTCCTCCTGCCTGCTTCCGAAAGAGCCGGATATCTGTATAGCCACCGAGGCATCGGGCAAATCGATGGCGAAGTTGGCCACCTTCGAGACGACGAGAAGACGCACTTCCCCCGCCTTGAAAGCCCCGTACAGCGCTTCACGCTCGGCCTCCGGCGTCGCCCCCGTTATAAGTGGAGCGCCAAGCATCGCCGCATAGCGCTTGAGTTGCTCGATGTACTGGCCTATGACGAGAATCCCTTCGCCAGCATGGTGCTCAGCCAAGGAACGCACGACCTCTTCCTTCATGCGATTCTCGGCGGCGATCCTGATCTTCGCCCGCTGCGCCGCCACCGCGTACGAGAGCCTCGTTCCGTCGTCCATGGGAATGCGGATCTCCTTGCACCAGGCTTCGGCGATGAACCCCTTCTTTTCCAGCTCCTTCCAAGGCACATCGTAGCGTTTGGGGCCGATGAGACAGAAAACATCTTCTTCCCGCCCGTCCTCCCGCACCAGCGTGGCGGTGAGGCCAAGGCGGCGTACGGCTTGGAGCTCGGCGACGACCCTGAATACCGGCGCCGGCAGAAGATGGACTTCGTCGCACACGATGAGGCCCCACTGCTCCCGCCTCAAAATGCCAAAATGAGGAAAGTCGGCGTTCTTGTCGGGCCTCCAGGTGAGGATCTGGTACGTGGCAATGGTTATGGGCTTTATCGTCTTGACCGCGCCGGTGTACTCGCCGATCATCTCGGGATCGATGTCGGTCTTGTCGAGCAACTCGTCGCGCCATTGATGCACCGCCGCGATGTTCGTGGTGATGATGAGGGTCGTCTTTCCCAAGGCCGCCATGACCGCCATGCCAACGATGGTTTTTCCCGAGCCGCAAGGCAGAACGATGACTCCATAGCCGCTTCCGGGTCGATTGCCGCCCACGAAGGTGGTGACGGCCTCGGTCTGGTAGGGCCGCATTTTCCAGCCGCCTCCCCGGTCGCCGAATTTCAGCGCTAGAGGGAAAGGCTTGCCTTCGCGGAGCGAAGCTTCATCCCTCACCGGCCAGCCGCGTTTCAAAAGCTCGATCTTCACCGTCCCCCTGTCGACGAGACGAAGGGAAAAACCGCCCTTGCCGGGCGACAGCCACTTGCCGAGCCCCTTGTCGCCCCTGATGCGCCGTTCGAGATCGCCATCGCGACAGACAAGAAGCAGCTGGGGCGGGATTCCTTCCTGGGCCGCGGCGGGTCCGGGGGGCGTGGAGAGCGCAAGTCCTTCCTCTTCGGCGTCGCGCAAGACGAGGGAGCCGAAGCGCGACATCGTGTCCTTCACGATGAAGGGGATATCGCGCGGCACATCGTAGCGCGAATATTCGGTGAGAAAAGCAAGCACATCGCCCGGAGCCAAGCCCGCGGCCGACGCGTTCCACAGGGAAAGTGGCGTTATGCGATAGGTATGGAGATGCTCGGGGCTTTTCTCCAGGAGGGCGAATGTGCCGAGGACTTCCCTGGCCTCCTCGAAACGGGGAGCGTGGACATCGAGCAGGACGGAGAGATCGCTCTGCACGATCATCGGTCCCATTGGTGCGTTCATTTGGAGCCTGTCTCCATTGAGACTTGTATTCTCATGGCAGCAAGAGGATCTGCATATCGCAGACATTCGTGCCCGTCGATCCCGTCTTCAGGAGACCGCCGATTTCAGAGAAAAAATGGTACGAGTCGTTGTCCGCCAGATAGTCTCGCGGATCGAGGCCCTTTTCCGCTGCCTTTTCCAGGAACGACGCCGAGGCGAAGGCGCCCGCCGCGTCCGTGGGGCCGTCGTTGCCGTCAGTGCCCGCCGAAAGAAAAAGCATTTCCCCATGGCCGCGCCGGAAAGGATTCAGGGCGGCCATGACAGCCAGCGCCATTTCCTGATTGCGGCCGCCGAGGCCTTTCCCTCTCAAGGTCACCGTCGTCTCGCCTCCGGCCAGGACGCAGGCGGGACGCTTCAAGGGAAGCCCATACTGCGCGATATCCCCGGCCAGCGCGACAAAAAGCTTCGCCGCCTCGCGCGCCTCGCCCACGAGGCGGGAAGTGAGAAGCAAGGTGCCGTAGCCCCGCTTCCGCGCCTCCTCCTCGGCGCTCTTCAGCGCGAGCATATTGTTGCCCACGAGAAGGGTCTTCGTCGCGCTGAAGACGGGCGAACCGGGTTTGGGCGTCTCGGGCACTGAGCCCGCCAGCCCTGCCAGGAATAAAGCTCTCACCGAAGGCGGCACCTTGTCCCAGACATGCCTGTCCGCCAGAACCCTCCGCGCCGACTCCCAGGTCGCCGCGTCGGGGACCGTCGGTCCCGACGCGATAGCGTCCAGATCGTCGCCGATGACATCGGAGAGAATGAGGGACAAGACCGAGGCGGGAGCGAATGCTTCCGCGAGCCTGCCGCCCTTCACCGCCGAGAGATGTTTCCTCACGGCGTTCATCTCCTGTATGGTGGCTCCGCTACCGAGCAGCAGCTTCGTGGTGGCGGCCTTGTCCGCAAGGCTGATGCCCTTCGCCGGCGCCGAAAGCAAGGCCGACCCTCCTCCCGAAATCAGCACGATGACGAGGGTTGGCTCGCCCGCGGCCTCGTAACCCCTCACCTTCGCGGCCAAGGCGAGAACTTCCTCGCCTGCCGCGATCGAGCGCTCGTCGGGAACTGGATGCCCGCCCTCAGCCAGGCGCACCTTGGCGCAGTCTATACCCGAAAGCGCCTTGGTGACGACAAAGCCATCCTCGATCCTGTCTCCCAGAATCCCTTCGAGTCCCTTGGCGAGGACGGCCGAAGCTTTTCCCATGCCGGTGACGATCAAATGCCGGTAATCGGCGAGCCTGTATTCAAATGACCCTTCGGCGTGTCGGACGATGAGCCTCTCGCCCCGCAAAGAAAGCGCGTAGGCGAGGAGGCCACGGGGATCGACCCGCTCCACCCCCTTCAGGAATATTTTTTCGGCATCATCGATCAGGTTCATCGCTTTTTTCCTTTCACTCCATTTTCGGCGATTCGTCTGGCGAGGTCGAGATTTCTCGCGATCTGGAGGTTCCTCGAGATGACAAAGGCCTTTTCGAACATCGCCGCGGCCTTGGCGGGATTCTTCAGCGTGTTCAAGTATATCGAACCGGCATTGTTCAAGGCCGGCCAGTTGGTTTCGTCCAGCTCAGCCGATTGAAGGAACTCCCCAATGGCTTTTTCAAAATCGCCTCTATCGCGGGATGCCTGGGCTTCTTCGAACATTTGCATCGACTGCCGGCTTTTCGCGAAACTGTCTTCATTTCCGCATATCGCCAATCGCTTTTCCATGAGAGGACGCGCCGATTCGCCTATTCCCCCAGGAGAGCACTCCGGCTCGGCGAGGGCGAGGGCATAACGCTTTCCCGCTTCCCTGCGCTTTCCCCGCGCGTAGGCGATATCGGCGAGAGCGGCATGTCGGTGGAATGATCGGCCGTATAGTCTCTCTTCCTTGAGCAAATAGCGCTCGGCGCCCTCGGCGTCTCCCTTGGCCATGAGGATGACGCCCAGATTTCTGAGCACGCTTATGGAATCAGGTTCCCGCGCCTCGAGCTTGCGGAACCATTTCTCGGCCTTGGTATAGTCTCCCGTGACATAGGCGTTGAGCCCGAAACGCTCGTAGAACGTGGAGAGGAAACTTTGCATCCCTATACTGTCCCATAAAAGGCGCATCCATGTACAGGGCTGCGGGGATCGATGAAGCGCCGTGAAAGGACTCGACATACCCCGCGATGACTCCGCGGGGTATGTCGAATTCGCAAGAAAATGGTCGAACGCGGATCAGCGCACGAAGAAGGTCATCACAAAGATCGCGATGATGGCGACAATACCTTCGACGGCCGTAGCCGATGTGTAGGTTTTATACGCCGTCGTCACGGGCATGTTCGAGAATTGGGACACGACCCAGAAATAGGAATCATTGGCATGGGACACCACCATGGAACCCGCCCCGATCGCTATGACCGTGAGGGCTGGATCGAGACCGAGGGTTGCCATCATGGGCGCCAGAATGCTCGATGTCGTCACGATGGCGACGGTTGAGGAGCCCTGAGCCGTCTTGAGAGCCGCGGCGATGATGAACGGAAGGAAAATGCCCAGATTGAGCCCCGACATGTTCGTCTTGATGAAATCGACGATAGGGCTGCCTTTGATGATCTGGCCAAAGGAACCACCGGCCGCCGTGATGACGAGGATAATCGCGGAATCCTTGATTCCCTGTCCCATCCACCCGTCGAGAGCATCCTTCATCCCGCCTTGCTTGACCAGGAGCAGGGAAAAGAGAACGCCGAGTATGAGGGCCGTGACAGGATCGCCGATAAAGGAAAGGAACTGCTGGAGATTGCCGCCTCCGAAGGGTTTCGAAGGAAATTCGGCGACCGATTTAAGGAGTATCAGGATTATGGGGAGAACGATGGGGAGGAATGAGAGGAAGGTGTTCGGCAACTTGCCGAACTTCTTCACGATATCGGAATAGGATTCATGGACATCGGGCTCGATGTTGTACTTTTTCGCCACTTTCGTCGCCCAAAGCAGGCCGCCCAGGGACGCAGGGATGGCCGCGATCAATCCCAGGAATATAACCTTACCCAGATCGGCGCTGAGCGCCCCCGCGGCGGCGATCGGCCCCGGTGTTGGCGGCACCATCGTGTGCGTCGCGTAAAGGCCGGTAGCGAGAGCCACGGCCATGACCGTCATCGAAGTTCCCGATTCCTTGGCCAAGGCTTTATTGAGGGGGTTGAGGATGACATAGCCCGAATCGCAAAATACGGGGATCGAGACCACATATCCCGCTATGTTCATGGCGAGAGGTGCCCTCTTTTTGCCTACGAGCTTGAGGATGGCATCCGTCATCGAAAGCGCGGCGCCAGTCTTTTCGAGAATGGTGCCCATGATGGTACCAGCCACGATGACGATGCCGATGCTCGTGAGCGTGCCGCCAAAGCCGTTTTTCACCCCTTTGACGACGTCCAAGGCCGGCATTCCGATGACAAGGCCGTATCCGAAGGCAACGCCGATGAGGACGAGAAAGGCGTTCACCTTGAATCTGCCTGTCAGGATTATGATGAGTATCACCGAAACGAGGAGCCAGAGAAGAGCCATAGCGCCTGAAACCATTGGAACCTCCTTTGGATGAAAATACCCTGACATCTTACACCGAAATAGCCGATCGACAATAATTATTCCAAGGGATCCTGAAGGTCATCAATGTTGTCTCCCCGCGCTTATCCTGAGCGCTATCGGAAGATGATCGGAAAAACCTGAGCTTCCGTTCCAAACCGCCGGTTCGCCGCTTTCATTCAGAAGCGCGGGTTCCCCACTCACCATGAAGCCCGCGTATTCGACGCCTTGGCCATCGACGAGCGAGGGACTGAGGAGAAAGCCGTCCAGCCGCTCCTTCTCGCCGTCGAAAACGTAACTGAAACCATCGGCGCCCATCCAGGGGGAATAGAGGGTAACCTCTCCATCGCCCAGGCTTGCGCCGGCAGGGACGGCAGCGACGCGAATTACTTCACCAAACCATTCCTCCGGGACTTCATGCCCATTTTGCGCCAAGCCCCTTGCCAGATCCAGCGGGTTGGGCATGAAGGCCGTCGGGTACTTACGCCCGACTCTCGAGAATTCGTCGGGAGACTCGTTGAAGTCCCCGCACACGATGATACCCCGATCGGGATCGGCCTCGGCGATTTCGGCGACTCTCGACGCCGCCAGCTTCGACGCAAGGCGACGGGCTGTTTCCGTCTCCTCCTCGCCTTCCCTCCGCGATTTCCAATGACAGATGAAGATCGTCAGCCGAGGCCCATCCGCCCCGAGGCTGACAGTTGTTTCCACCATGTCCCTTCCGGAGCCAAACTCCCGGGCGCCGGCGAGGGAATGAGCCCTTACGGATTCGGGCGGGAATCGGGAAAGAATGCCGCACTTCACCGCCGAATCGACGGGGCCGCCCAGGGCGAGCCAGCGATAGCCTCCTTTCCTCAAGGGGCCAGCGGCGAGGTCTTTCAAAACCTTTTCGTTTTCGATTTCCTGGAGACAAATCAGGTCGGGCATTTCCCCGCCATCGGAAGAAAATGAGCATATTGCCGTCGCCGCGGCCACGAGGCGCTTTTCATAAAGCCGCGTGTTCCACTTCCCCGAGTCGAGCTTGAATTCCGGGTACTCGCCCCCATCGTCGACATCATCGAAAAGATTGTGGGCATTGTAAGAGACAATTGTCAGTTCGGAAGGGTGGCGCTCTCCCCAAGGAAGCGAACAGCGGAAGCTGAACAGCAAGGTTGCCGCGAGCATGCATGCGAAACGAATCCTCATTCCCGCGTTTCCTCCTCGATGAGAAATCCTCAAGAAGGAAACGCGCGGCGGACCGAGGCACGCTTCAGCTCAAAGCGGCAGTTCGTCCCTCGCCGAGATTATTTTTTCGATTAAGCCATAGGATGAAGCTTCTACGGCGTTCATCCAATAATCGCGGTCGGTGTCCCGGGAGACGCGCTCGAGGCTTTGTCCCGTCGCGTCCGCGATGATTCCATTGAGCCGCTCTTTCGTCTTTTCCAGTTCACGGGCATGGATTTCTATTTCCGTGGCCACACCCTGTATGCCGGAGAGAGGTTGATGGATGAGATATGAGGAATTGGGGAGACCATAGCGCCTCTCCTTGGGAACCGCGAGGAGGATCAGCGCGGCCGCGCTCGCGATGAGGCCCATGCCCACAATGCGGACCGGCGCCTTTATGAAACGGATCATGTCGAAAATGGAAAAACCCGCGTAGACATCGCCTCCGGGGGAATCGATCAGTATCGTGATCGGTTCGGAGGAAACGCTTTCGAGAAGCAAAAGATGGCGAATCACCTTTTCCGATAAATCCTTGTCGACTTCTCCGGTGAGGAGAATCGTTCTTGTCTTGAGGAACCGCTCCGACATCATTTCCTCGGGTTTCTGCAGGGTTTTTTTCTCCTCGCTCTCCGGCTCGTCGGCGGCGAAAATGGAACCATTGGCTCTCATAGCAACTCCGTGTATGGTTTTGGACGCGCAATTAAGATACTCTTTTTTCGCCGGATACGACAACAGGCGCGCTTAGCGGAAACAGGATGCTTCACGTCGCCACTTGTTTCTATGTTTTTTATATATTAAATTTTCAATATCTTATAGCGCGAGGTCGATCATGGGAATTAGAAAGCGTCTTTTTATCGCGGTTTTCGCCGCCCTTTTAATTGCGTCAGCCCAAGGGGCCGCGGCGGCAAGCCTCAAACCCTGGTATGCGCCCAAGCTCGAAAAGCTCGGATTCTACGTCTTCGATCCGCCCTTTGTCTTTCAGGACTTCAAGGTGACAGATCTCTCCGGCTCGGGCAAAGCGAGGGCCAACGTCAAGGGCAAGATCGTCCTTCTCAATTTCTGGGCTACCTGGTGTCCCCCCTGCAAGGAAGAAATCCCCAGCATAGAAGCGCTTTCCCAGGCGATGAAGGGCAAGAATTTCGAGGTTTTCGCCGTCAACTTGGGCGATGATGCCGCCACGGTTAAATCCTTCGTCTCGGAACATAAGTTGACCTTCCCCATTTATCTCGATCCCAAGAACCTCCTTTCGGGCACGTACGCGTCCCAAGGCATACCGACAACCTACCTCCTCGACAAAGATGGGCGTTTCATTGCCGGCATGGTCGGAGCCTACAATTATTCCAATCCCGACCTCATGAGCCTTCTCGACGAGCTGAGCAAGAAATGAACGCGCCGGGACTCCTTTCAGCCGCGGCCGCGGGCCTCCTTTCCTTTCTCTCGCCCTGCGTCCTTCCCCTGATCCCCGCCTACCTCTCTTTTATTTCCGGAGCGACGGCCTCGGAGCTTTCGGCCAGAAGCTCACGAGCAAAAGTGTTCGTTAGGAGCCTCGCGTTCTCGGCGGGCTTCACCCTCGCCTTCACCGTCCTGGGCATTGTTTTCTCGGGTAGCGCCATGTTCGTGGGCCGAGGAAGCGCATCGAAATATGTCGGTATCGCGGGGGGAATCCTCGTTGTCATACTCGGGCTCAACCTTCTTTTCGACTTTATAAAGATGCTCGACACCGACGCGCGCCTTATCGGAAGGTTTTCCGGGAAAAAAGCGCGTGGCACGTTGAGCGCCGTAATATTGGGCTTTGCTTTCGCCGCCGGTTGGTCCCCTTGCATCGGGCCTATCCTGGCTTCAATTCTCCTCTTCGCGGGGAGGGAGGGCAATATTCCGAAGGCTGCCATCCTTCTCTTTTCGTACTCCCTGGGTTTCGCCCTCCCCTTCCTCGCGACAGGGCTTTTCTTCGACAGGCTAAAGCCCTTGCTGTCGTTTTTCTCAAAACACGGCAAGGCCATCAGGAACGTTTCGGGTATCGTCCTCATTCTCTTTGGAATCGCCATGGCCGCGGGGAGCCTGGGCTCCCTTTCTTCCCTGGCTTCGAAAGCGGGCTACGGAATTGAGGCCTTCGTCGGGAAAAACAAGGAAGCGGCGCGGCTGATCGGCGCTGGGATTTGGGCCGCGATCGGGCTCGCTTTCGTGGTACCGGCGGCGGTGCGCGAGAAACGCGGCATCGCTCCGGGCTGGGGCATCGCGGCGATCGGTGGAAGCCTTTCAGCGGCCCTCGCTATCGCCGAATTGTTGGGCGGATTTTCGATCCTTTCCCTGGTGGCCGGCTGGCTCACCTTCGCGGGAATCTAGACGGTTCCTACCCTGAACGATTTCTTGAAGTGATTCCGCCTGAATCGTTCGATCCAGACGATCGCGATCGCGAACAATATTCGCGGTACCATCAACCAGAAAACGCTTATGCCTATCCCTGAATAGAGGATCGTGTCTTCCAAGAGGGAATGCGAAATGGCCGCATGGTGGTTGAAAAGATCCCCATCATGCTTTTTCATCTTTCCCGACTCGTATTCCGCCTTAATGATCCCTGCCCCGTAGGCATAGCCAACGATGTTGATGATGATCCAGAGAAAGCTCGCTTCGGCGGGCAGACCGAAAATCTTCATGAAGGGGGCGAATACCTTGGAGAGGATGTCGATGACCTTGAATTCGTCGAAGAGACTCTGAGTCATCATTATGATGAGCACATACATGATAATCTTGGCCACGAGCCCCACCGTCGAGAGGCCCCAGTTTTTAAGCATGACGAAGAATGCCGTTTTTTCGGAGATGATGCCCGGCGAAAAAACCGTTCCGGCCATGGATTGCGGAAGCAGGAGGTTGAGGATAAAGGCGCCGACGATGGCGGTGCCGATGCGGAGCAGGAGCATCTTGATGGCCGAGGAGCCGGCCGATTTCATCACCGCCGTCTCGATGATGAGATTGTGGGCGATGAGGGACATCAGGGCGAGGATGGTCGCGTCGCGGAGCGAGAGGGCCAGAGACCCCATTACCGCTATCGCCGAATAGTTGTTGAGGAGGGCGCCCGATATGAAAACGAGGGCCGCCTGGCCAGGAAGGCCGAAGAGGCGCATGAGGGGAGATAGGAATCCCGCTATCACCTGGAGGATTCCGCTCCAGCCCAGAAGGGCGACCGCGAGGCTCGTGGGCACCATGATCTTAAGCAAAAACCAGACGGTAGAGACGGATTTTTTGGCTCCGGTCTCGATGGCCTTGCCTATTCTCGCCAATAAATTCTTGTCCATTGAAACTTCCGTATTGCTAAGCAAAAACGTATGGTATCACATGAAGCCGGGAAAAGGAACAAGAGGGGTACTAGCTCCGGGCGGCCGCGAGCGAGGCGATCCTGCGGGCGAACTCCTCATCGGTCAGCAGTTCCTCGAGCCGCGGCTTCATCCTGTAAAGCCAGTTCGCGTCGCTCAGAGTGCCGGGCACGTTGATGCGCTCATCGGCCGGATTCGCCTCGCGGTGCCGCGCGCTCGCGGCCAGCAGGTCCTGCAGGGGGTAGATGACGCAGCGCGAGCGCGCGGCGGCGAAGGCCGCCATCATGACAAGGGCGGCGTCGGGGTCGAGAACGCTGGGGGGCGTCTCCGCGATCTGCGGCCACGGCTTTTGGGCGACGCCCCGCTTCGGCGAAGCGTCTTTATCCACGCCAGGCCTCAAAGCATTCCTCACCATGACCCAGAGGGCATCCTTGTCCGCTTCCTCTTCCCACCATTGACGCAGGTTCGTCGAATCGTGGACCGAGGTGCAGGCTATCGATTCCTCGGGATATTCGCCG
>Ga0172375_10010092_pt1 | contig 12317 bp, 5 predicted proteins | sample LakKiv1m_FD_114537 | JGI IMG/M metagenome (GOLD analysis project Ga0172375, IMG submission 114537) | Freshwater microbial communities from Kabuno Bay, South-Kivu, Congo - kab_092012_11.1m | ecosystem: Environmental > Aquatic > Freshwater > Lake | place: Democratic Republic of the Congo... | reverse complement strand
ATTATTTGTGAGTTTTGGGCGTTAATTGTGACACAGTCTGAATGTTAAAGTGTCAAGTTGCTATGCCCATATAGCAGGTAAATAGAGCTGTTTTAGTGTGGATTAAATTGCAGCGCGGGTTTGCAATTCCTGCGTAGCGCGCATATCATAGTTATATATCCACGGTAAAATTACTACATCCGCAGCCTGCGGGTAAAGGCCTTTAAGCGCCTCCAATATAGCGGCCTTTTCAGGGATGCCAACATATCCCAGGCTGAAAAAAGGCATGAAATACGCCACATTATCCACTACAGCGATTTCTGCCAGCTGGGACTGCGCGAAATAAACTGTCTTAGTGTGATTTATAATGCGCCCATTCTGGAGTTCTCTCAATATATGGTTTTCCCAAATAGCGGCAGGCTTTACTAAGACAATATTTTTGGCAGGGTCTTTAATATCTGCCTGAATCTTTGCGATTAAGGCCCTGCCTTCATTATTAAACCATGTCTCTGCCGCACCAGGCATATAAGTAATCGCAGCTGTCTGGTAAGCCATAGCCGCATACATAAAAAAGTCCATATCCATTGATGCGCCGGATAGACGCTTGCTATATTGTAAACAATTTTCTATATATTGCGGGCCTCTATTAATTAATACTGCTATATCCATAGTATTAAAGCGCAATGCCTCCAGTTCCCTGATTAACTTTAAATCCATATAATATAAACAATCCTGGAACCATCTGCCTTCGCGCGTTTTGTTTACAGAGCTTATGATATGCACTATCTGCTCATGCCTTGCCCTTGGGTTTTTATCAAAATTCCAGCCTGCCCTCATAAGCGCATCTGCGGCATAGTCTATGTAATTGGCATTGTGCGGAGCTTGTGCAATGCCATTCATTTTATCTATCCAGGCAGAGTGCAAGGCAGAAAAAAGAATCTCTATCTGCTTAGGCCCAAGGAAAAATGACCCGCTTTTTACATAAGGACCGCATGCATAACTAAGCCTGGGCCGGAAAAATTGAAATTTTTCATGAAAAGTATCTACATTGAACCCTGACAGCTTGCATTTCTCTTCAACAGCCCGCAGATCAGGGCCATTCTCATCAAGGGCTGATTCAACTTCCCTGATTTGCAGTAGTGTCTTCGCAAAAGTTTCAGAAATAAAAGGCCTGTCATACTGCGCGTCTATATGGTTAGCTCCTGGCAGAGGTTCTTCTGTGACAGGGCCAGCAACAGGCTCTGGCTGCGCATATCCTGTATCTTCAACAGCTTTCTGGACTATTTCCACTGGATGCCTTTCAACTGGTTGAGGTGATTTGCGCGGTTTTAATCTATCTATAGCCGGAGGCAATACAGCCATTTGCCCTGTAAGCGCCCCATCCTCTAAAACCTTTCTCAACCCCTTTTCGATCTCTCCTATATACTCCTGCCAATTGCCAGGTATGTTACCGCTAAAATATATACCTATTGACTCTTTCCAAATATAAAAAAACTTTAGAAAGCCTACCCCTCTTATAGGAGACTTATCCTGGCCTAATAAAACTTCATTGTAACTATTTCGCGCTGCCTTAAAATCTTCTGGCTCATCCTTTGCCTCTTTTTTCCATGCATCTGCCAGAGAATGGCTGTCCTTTCTTATTTCATCTGTTATAGGCAATATCATATCCTGGCCTAATATTCTGAATAATACAACCTCATGGACGTTTTCCAATAACAGCATAATTGCCAAGAAAGTTTTTCGCGAGACAGTTATATTAAGCCTTGGCATGATATAATCCAGGCGCAGATAGTATTCATGCTCAGAGCTCTTCGCCAGCTTACTAAGCGCTGGTATAAAGTATTTCCTGAAAGATCCCTGTATTAAACTCATCCTATCCGATTGCCCTTGGCCCTCTATGCCATCTGCTGTTAACACTTCATATGCAATCTCTATGGCCCTGTTCCAGTTTTTATCTATAGCTGTTTGTTCAAGCAACGTTAATAAACTACCAAGAACCTGTGATGTATTATTAACGGCTGGAGCCGGCTTTGGTTTTACAGAGGCTGGTAAATCCTGTTTTAAAGGCGCAGGCGCAAATTTGGTTTCTTCTGCCTTCTGGCTTGGCATTGCCTGGCCCTGTTTTGTAGCTAAAACAGGATGGCTTAGATTACTCACTGCGATTTCCGTCCCATCCAAAGATACCGCTCTTATCCATGCATCCATCCCTGACATGCTGTGCCCTTTATCAATGCCTGGCTCATTCCAGAAAATAACTGTTATTTCCGCGTCGTATTTTAATCCGCCAATAATATCCCATTTCTCTAAAATACTATGATTGCTTAACTCCAAAGGCGCTCTGCTTCTTACAGTTATCCTTCTTAATCCCCCGCAATTAAGAATCAACGCCTTTCCAAAAGCGCTCTCCATAATGCGGCTGCCCTCTATAGGGCATAGGATTTCATCTCCTTTTTTTAATTTTATTTTATATTGAGCTATCCCATCCTTTGTCTTCTCTGCGATAATTTTTATCGCATCACCATCCTTTCTTCTAATTAACGGCCCAAAATCTTCTTGTTTGAAATCTTTCCAATATTGGACTAATGGCGCAGACTCAGGGATATTGGCTGATGAAACCATGCTGTCTCTACGGCTAAGGATTAAATCTTTCAAATACCCCTGACACCTGGGTTTCTGCAATTCCTCTTTTACAGCCTCAAGGGTTGGAAATGACCTGCGGATCACAGGGATAACCTCTATGCCAAGATATTCTTTCAATGCATCGCCTATTCTAATATCTTGAAAATAAGCATAGTAATCGTCGATACTTTTCCCTATAAGCATTCTACCCAGCGCCTGATCCAACATATAGCCCCTTATCCCGCCGGCAATCCTCGTGTCCTCCAACAATCTGGAGAACTGCCACACATCTTTCAATGCCTTAATCTCATTTATTAATATACGCCTGAGCGCGTCTTTTTGGGGGGCGTCTTTATTATCATCTAACTGCGCTAACTGGCCTGCAAGCTGGCCTATATCATAAGCCTCATCTGGGGCCCATGTACCTGGGCCTGCGTTAGGAATTATGCCGATTTCTTCAGGAGATGCAACTAACACTTCTTGGCTATCGCCTGTAATCTTAAAATGCCATGTCCGGATGTCATCTGCTTTGTTTCTTAAATTAAAATAAACGCTGCCGCCTGCAGCCCTTACCTCTACCATCCACCCTCCATCTTTTTCTATAAACCTTGGAGATTCTAAAGTTAAGCGTTCCGCGCCTTCCTGCAGCACAATGCTTCTTGCTATATCTCTGGCTTGAGCTGCCATGCTATAGTCATCAGCTCTGGCATTGCTCGGCTTTAATTTAGAAGAGGTATCAACAGCAATATATTTTAATACAGCGCTCAGCGCCTTTATCTCTATTATAATCCCCAGGATATCCTCTATTGATTCAACATCTTTCATTTTATTTTCTAACCCAGATAATTGGCCTCTGGCCTCAGCTGCCTTTTCAGACGCGGATTTTACAAAACCTTCCATTCTTTTATTTCTCGCATTCCTAACTAAAAAGGTTTCTAAACGCGAAAGCTTGTTATTAACAAAATTAAACAAATATTCAGCCCTGAGTTTCAGGATCTCTGCTGTCTGCTCGCGAATCCCGTCATATTGCTCTGGCTCTGTTAACTTATTATCACGGCTTAAGACCAAGCTTTTGATTAATCTTGCTTTTCCCCCGCTTTGCCACTGCCATATATTGACGCCTTTTTCCTTAGTACGTTTATTATGCCACGGCTTGTCAGCCAGTTCCAACTCCAGGCCTGATTTGTTTTTAACAGCATTTAGCCTGTCTTTCCCAAGCCCAATAGGTATTCTGAGACTATTGCCAGAAAACCCTTCCGCATAACCAAGGCTAGACACAAAGAACGCCTGCGCCATGATAAGGGCTGTAATCTTTATGAATAGCTGCTTTTTACCTTTTTCCCATCCTGACATTTATCGCCTTTCTTATATTGACATTCTTCCAGCTCTTTGCTCTGCCGGCTCTTGCCATGCCTTAAAATAATTGATTAAATCATTTAAAGAAATATCGATCTGAAATATTGTCCATTCGCTTTGCGGCAGTTGACGGTATAATAGTTCCAATAGCCATTTCAAGCCCATATTGTGTATGAATCGCTCTTTGGTTGTCCCTTCATATCCTAAATCAACAAATATCAATCTTGGATTAGACAGGCCTGCGCTAATATCTACTCTATATTGCGAAAATTTATGTACATCACTAAATAACAGGCCTGGATTAAACGCATTGAGTTTACTAAATAACGTAATCGCCTGCCTCGCAATGCTTATTATTCCTTCTGTCGGTAATATATGCCTATTTATAGCGTCATCCAGATTAATGTCTCCTTCTTTGCTGACTAAAAATAAACCATCAACATGCTCAATAAATCTGATTTCAGGTAAATTGATTTTTAAAACAGGCTCTGCCTCTTGAGCCTTTTGAATATCTTGCGCGATCTCAAGGTTCCTTTGCAGTTGATCTATATCCAGCCTAATAAACCAATGCCTGTAAGAGGCAACCTCTTTTATCTCTAACAATACTCTCCATGGGCTTCTATTATTCACCCTTAACAATACATATTTCCCTTCTGTTAATTCTTTTATCAGTCCATTCGCTTTTAGAAAATACTCAACAGACTTTGGATCAAGTGATTCGTCAAGCCTGAGAAGTTCTCTGAACAACAATTGTTTCTTATGGACGATCTGCTTTGCAGCCTGGATATCCTGCCAGCCAGAAGAAGTCAGATAATATTCTAAACCCGCTGTCGCTTGAGCCTTTGCAGTCCTAATATGCGCAATAGCATACCTCATATCGCCAATCTCTATCTCTGAAGCGGTTTGAGGCATGTCAATATTCGAAGTAAAAACTGAAACCCGGACAGCCTCCCTATGCCCTGGCGCTAAATCTATGAAAAAATAAAGAGGTTTTGAATAATCTCCACCGTTACCCTGGGAAAAACTTATATATAAAAGCTCTGATAAAGACCGTTTTACAAAATCGTTTTCGAGTGATTTAACAAATGGATACCCGCATGCGATACCTATTATCGCGAAATATTCCTCGAGGCCTTCTCTATCCAGGCCAGCGAGATCTCTTATATCTAATGCAATTATTTTCCTCGCATAAATTGCCTTTAAGATCTCTTCAGTCACAGGTTCTAACATTGCTACTTTTTCATCTGCTGGCTTTCTCTCAAAATTAAAAAGCGGGAGTTTTATCCGCGCCAGAGAACCCGCGCCTGTCTTTAAAACCACTGCCTGCTCGAATCCTAAACCATAGGCCGTTGAAAACCTTTCACGCAAAGCGCTTATAGGGACCCTCAGGCTGTCTTTGGAAAGCACTTCTACTGGGTATGCGAAATTAGCTAAGCACAGCGCCTGCGCCATAAGCAAGGCTGTAATTTTTGCGAATATTTGTTTTTTACCTCTCTGCTGTCTTAACACTTAACACCCTCCGCGGCCTTTGCCTATAATGCCTGGCTGGAAAGCCTGGATAAATCTAGCATGTTGTTATGCAATACTCCAAGCTCGTTTTCTGTCCTATTTATAATTACTATAAATGGGCCGTCTCGCTTGGCTACACTATCATTTTGCAAGTCAGCCTGAAACATGAGAAATTCTTCATCATCAAGCAGCTTAACTATTAGCTTTTTACTAATAGGTAAACGATATTTTTCTAAATTTATTTTTACCTCTGGGTTGTTCGTAACAACAATAATAATAGTATTCGGATTTGATTCTATTAGCTTTTTCTCCGTTTCTAAAAACGCTTTTGTATTGTTTCTGACCTGTATGCCATCGAATAAAACATAACGTGTAGGCATAAATATTATCTTAAAAAACTTTATCAGTTTTTTTAGAATAACTTGGATTGGATATCTTGCAAACGATATAGATGCCATAATGCCAGCTATAAAAAACGCAGCATATAAAGAAGCCACCGCAACACCCGTAATAAAAGATACTGCATATCCAATGTCCTGGAATCCCCTTTCACGGCCACTCAACGTAAATATAGCAAAGCATACAATAAACATTATTACATCAAATCGCTTACTGCTCTCTAGAAATCGTTCAAGCAAATCTTCTGATTTTTTCTCATTATTAGTTCCCCGCAACTCACTGCTTGCAGATTGCGCTGGCTGCACCCTACTCGCTGAAGCTGCCCTAAACCTTTCTTTCTCAAGCCCCATTGGTATCCGAAGATTCTTGTTAGAATATACCTCGGCTGAATATCCTATGCAGTTTACAAAGAATACCTGAGCCATAATAAAGCATGTTATCTTTAGAAATATACATCTTTTACCTAGTTGCCAGTTTAACATTTTTCCCTCTTATAAAGCCTTGTCAGAAGCTCTGGCTGATTGTAATGTATCTTGCTGCTTTGCATTTAATATAGCCCTATATAAAGGCAAAATAGCGCATCTTGGACCCACGGTTCCTGTCTTTTTAGTCTCATCCCAAGAAACCTCATGGCATATAAATCCTGCTTTTTCGAGTTCTAATTTAACCCTGTTTATTCCCTTTCTTACTATCAGGGCTTTTCCGTCTATTGAAAACATATTACAAGCTCCTTGATCTTTTTCCTCTTTAGTAACTCGTAAGAATTTATACCCCTTTGGCAAATCAGAAAAGTTTTTAATCCCTTCTTCATATACAACAGCATAGCCTTTCCCTACTATATTGAATACCGCGTCAAGATGTATTATCTCCTCTTTGTCATTTAGATATACAGGGATTATGTTAAACTTGCCGCCAAACTCTCTTTTTAAAAAATCAATGGCGTTTGGACTCGTCCTTAGCCCTATCCCGATAAATATCGTATCTCCATCAATAGCTATGTTCCCCCCTTCAATTTTAACATCAGCTGGAACTTCTAATATCCTGCCTCCAAACTTACCTAAGATGTCTTTTATAGCGTTTATCTCCTGCCTGCGGCTTTTCCAGGTCATATTAGACACAACAAAAGTATCGCCTATCACAAATCCTATATCCCGCGGAGCTAATTGTTGAGGAACATCCGGAGAAACTGTTGGTCTATAAACTTCAACACCATACTGTTCCAGTATCCTTGCCATTTCAGTATATTCTTCGGAAAGCTTCCCCTTATCCGGAGGATTAGCATTATAAAATTCTCTCATCCCTGCATTGATCTGTTCTACGCCCTCCCCTTTTGATCTAAAGCCCTCTGCATCGCCTAAAATAACATATCGCACAGGGTCATATTCTGAAATGGCCCTGAAGATCAAATCTTGAACTGTTCCCTTCGACGCACCCAGCCCTTGCGCCTGGCCAGGGGGCAGAGATGGCGGTCTAATAGTTACCATGCTATGTGCATTTTTTATTACACTCTCTGCTAAAATATCTTCTATCCCAAAATATCCTGTATCTTTATCAGTCGCTAAGCGAGTGAATACTTCTTTAAAACGGCCAGGCACATTAAATGAAACATATTGATCATGGCCAGATTTTATTAATACCAAATTTGTTTCCTGGCCTGATTCAAGAATTTTTTTAAATTCTCTAAAACTAGTTGTACGCTCTATTAATTCCATCCCTTTGGGCAAAATCATTTGCAATCTTTCACGCGAAACCCTTATTGCCTCGTCTGCTCCTGGTAAGGCATCATACTCATCGGAACGGCCTGTAATTAACACGCAATTTTCGGACACGGCGCCTTCGTACTCAACAACATCCTCTTTAGTAGTTTTAAACAAAATATCTAAACCGGCGTCTTCTAGTGTTTGAATAACATTTTTCGTCTCTTTGGTTTCTGGGCTCCCTGCTCTTTTTTCATGTGCTTTATACCAGTGAAAATACACCTCATTTGTCGCATAAGCCATCATCCCCCTGGGAGCTAATATCCGTTCAAGTTCTCTATAAAGACGGCTGCTTTCTTCCCAATCAAACCCTTCCTGGTGAATAATATTATTAAGAATATTTCCTAAAAATACTACTGGTAAGCTGCGCGAGGATATAGTATGAATAAATTCTCGTATATCAGATGGTTTTTCTGCTTTCAAGCGTTCAATCACATCTTCGTCTACAACAAAATCCCCATCTACTATTCTTATGCCTTCTATGCCTAAAATTTCTGACACCTCAGCATGATCTTTAACCCCTACTGTACCCGCAGAAGGGTGTACAGAATTTCTTATCAGCTCATCCAGCGACATTCTTTTATCTGTAATAATTTTTCGTATAGCTTGTATTGCTAATTCATTCCTGTCCAGCACTCTAACAGTAGCATGATTGTCTACAACAGGCACCTGTGCGCTAGTTTCAAATGGCTCGATAATGCCGCTTCCAAAAAGCATTACTTGTTTCTTAGCGTCAGTGCCATATAATACCAAAGCAGTGACTAATCCGATAATCCCTACATTTCGACCCATTGCAGAGCGCTTGCTTTGGCCTTTATCAAAGATATAGTCATCAAGTGTAAATAATGTTGAAGATTTTATAACGCCGATCTCTTGCGTGTTATCTATAAATTCCTCTGGGCTTGTGTCATAAATAATGCCATTAGCTACTAGCGACATATAAGCATTTCCATAGCGCAGATAGATAGCGTGTGTAATAAGATTCTGCCTGATGTAAATAGGTCCGTCGAGTTGGGCCTTAAATTTATCATCAAAAGATTTTTCTATTATTTCATTTATTGCAATCCCTAGTTTTAATGAATCGGCTATTTTGCCAAGCGCCATAGAAGCTATTATTCTATATTCAGTTCTTATATTGTTTCTTTGGGCATCTCCAAACCCCACCGGCACCCTTAGTCCCTTATTAGCTATATATGAGCTAGATATATTTTCAGGGTATCCAAAATTAGTCAAAAGTAATATTTGAGCCACAATAGAAGATATTATTTTTATCAATATTTGTTTTTTAGGGAGTCGAAAAATAAACATTTAAACCTCTCTTTAACCGCTTATCTATATAGAGCGCTGGATGCTTTTAGAAATGTTATGATTAGAACGCCTTCTAAGCGCCTTATCTATATTTCTAAGCATATCGAATAAGATATCTATCTCCCCTGTTCCATATGACCCCTTCATTGCGTCTTTAAACCCCCAACTCATTAGACGAATAGACAATGGTATTTCATCTTCTCTTTTGCTGGAATCTATTATTTTTAATGCTTTGAATAAAGTCTTATCACCTTTTTTCCATGTCTTATGCGGGCCATCAGGACAATATCTAAAATCATGGGTCTTTGCATAGGACAAAAAATAGCCAACGTTTTTGTTAACAACATCTTCGATGCTTAGGCCAGTAAATTTTTCTGGCATTTTTTGCCACAACTCTTTGCATCCAGCAGAAATTACATTTATTATTTGTTGGTCTGACAGTCCTCTAACTATGCCTGCCTGAACCCAAGCTATAAACCAATCCCATAACATGTCCATTAAACCATTGATATCGTCTAACTCAAATCCATTCTCTATGGCAGCGCTAATTCCTATGTGTCCCTTATCTGCCAAAATTCCTTTCCTTCTAAGATTTGGATACATTAAACCCTTGCCTATAAAATCCATGTGGCTTTCTTTAGTATTAGCAAAGCTGAATCTAAATTTATTATCATCATGATAATGAGAATAAGCCAATATGCTACTATGGCATAATCCTCTTTGGTATAACCAAATAATTTTTTTCATATGCAATATAGCGCTATCTGTCATTTGTTGAAATCCTTCGACATCTCCATTTAAGATTTCATTCTCATAACTGTCATATTCAGGATTTACCTCATATATAATTGCCGAGGATATATCCAAACCTTCTAATGTGATATCTGTTATCGATTCTTTAAGGCCGGGTATATTCTCTTCTAGTTCATCCAGGCTAAATATCCTGGCGCTTAATAATAATTCTTCGGTCCCAAATTCATCTTCACAGCCTTCTCCTTTTAAAAGCGATATGTTTAATAACTCTTTGATTAATTCTATTTTATCTCTATATAAATTTCTACGCGCAAACTTGATCCTTATCCTGCGATTATTTTTTAAAGTCAAGATAATAGTCCTAGAGCCTGGTTTCCTGACAGCATCCTGAATGTCAGTTCCAGAAAATCCTTTCTCTCTTAAACGAGACGATGAAAAAGAACCTCCTTGCAATAAATTTACAACTTCTGTAAAATCCCTCATGGGTATCTCTGTGGAAAAAAATTCTATCAAATCTACCTTATTTTTTATTGCAATAGCTTCTCCGACCCTTTTTGTTATTCCAAAAAAATGAAAAACAAATATGCTTTTTTTCGACGGGTCAGATGAATTAGCCAGAGCTCTGCTCAGCAAATGTTCACGCACTCCTCTGAGCGCTATCTTCTTGCATGATAGTATGTTAAATACAAGCTCTTCTTCCATGCGCATATCGCTTATATTCATTAATAGTCTTGTTTCGAAAAACGAAAGAGAAATTATGCCATCTTCTTTAGGTCCCCTGGATAATATAAATCCGACTTTTTTTCTAACATATAATCTTATTGGTTCAAGATTAAAGCTTGCTGACATTGTTAATAATTTTAATGTTCTATCATGTTTATCTTGTAAAGCTAAAGCTTCTGCCAGCTTTCCTCTCCACTGAGCTTCAAAAGCAGGTCTATTTGTACTAAATAGAGGGTCGCTGTAATCTATTACACTGGTGGCGGGAGAAAAAGAAAACATACCATCTATCTGCGGTTCAATCGATGACAATAAAGCTTTGCCTGCTTCTTCAGAAAATAACCATGGCATGCTGTCGATTACAGAACAAGTTAAAATAGCTAGATTGGAGAATTTTTCTTTTTTAGCTATTAGTCTTTTACTGGTATCTGGGATCGAAAGAGGTCCGTCTGCTTTACCAAGTTCTTTTCTCATATTATAATAACCTGCATAAGGAAGAGCATCTCCTTCGGATAAAGACATTTTTGACATCTCATCTAAATAAAAAACAATACCCCTTAAACGATGATCCTGTGACTGAACCATGTCTGACAAAGAAGACGCATTTTGCAAATAACCGTTATATAGAAGCTCTTTCACAAAAAATCCGCTTTTCGCTTCCTCTGATTCAGGGAATTGCAAAACACATTCTTCCGCAGCTATCATAGCTCGATTTATTTCCTTTCGCCCTAGGAAATAAGAAAATTTGGCTCTAAGTATTTTTGGCTTTTCTGATTCGCTTAAAGTCACCTCTTCTGCTTCTTCTAATTTCCCCTCATAAATCAATAGCCTGCAATAAGAATACCTTGCTTCAGGGCTAATATCATTCCATGCGCCTTCCCTTGCTAATTCTAAATGAAGACGGTCTATTTCTTTTAATGCATCTAAGAGATTATAATAAGATAGCCCCTCATTTGTATCTAATAAACATAATTCTCTAATCTGCTTAATGCGCCTTTCCATCAATTTATGCATTTGTTCTTTATAAGGCTCTACTATAATAGCTTGGATTCTATTATCCACAACTAAATTTCCTTTTTCAAACCCCACGGGCACCCTAAGACCTTTATTAGCTATATATGAGCTAGATATATTTCTATAATATATAGCGTCATTACAGTATCCTATGTTAGTAATAGTGAAGGAACTGATGAGGATGATGGATATTATCTTTGTAAGCATTGTATTAACCTCTTCCACCCCAGAGGTGGCACCCCTGGGGTGCCACCTCTGGGGTGGAGTATGGTGAAAAATGGTTTAAATAACAAATCCAGGGCATGTCTCTATGTGCATAATTGGCCTGCCATGGGAGAGAGGCCCAATATGGTGAGAGGCAATGCTCCAGATAATATATATAAATACTCTTTTCCTTTTTAACTTTACAATTCGTGCATAGCACGAATTGTAAAGTTAAGGATATTCCCATGGCTAAATGTTTCCATATATTCAAAATACTTATAAATTATTTACAAAGTATATAATAAGTATACATTATATATAGGGTTTTGTCAAGATTTAAAGATAAAAGGGGCAGAATTTATGATTTGTTAGGGAGGGAACTTATGTGGGCCTGTATTTGAGACTTATTGCTTTCATCTACTTCAACAAAAGCAACGCCTGTAAAATAGATATAGCTATCAGCCCCGAGATGCTTTTCGTGGACATGCTTAACTTTAGCAAGGGTTAATATCTCATTTTTGGCGCTTTCAAGGCCAGCGTGAGGCAGCTGCAGCTTAAGGACAAGGGTTGTCTCTTGAGAATATTTTTCCGCGGATATAAAAGCCAGGCCTCCCAGGCTAAGATTCTTGACCTGCGATACATTCCACTTAGGCTTAGAGTCGTCTGCCTCTTTGTATTTTACTAAAAACTTGACCTCAT
>Ga0172375_10010090_pt1 | contig 12318 bp, 11 predicted proteins | sample LakKiv1m_FD_114537 | JGI IMG/M metagenome (GOLD analysis project Ga0172375, IMG submission 114537) | Freshwater microbial communities from Kabuno Bay, South-Kivu, Congo - kab_092012_11.1m | ecosystem: Environmental > Aquatic > Freshwater > Lake | place: Democratic Republic of the Congo... | reverse complement strand
ATGGGTTTCTCCGCCATTTTCGACGGGGTATCCCTGGCTATGCTTGTCCCGCTCACGGACAAGGTGCTCACCAATAAAAAGATCATTATCCCCACAAAATTACCCGAATTCCTGGCTAATTTCATAGATAAAGTCAATAATACCGATCCGGCCACCTTGCTTAACTATATGGCTATCGGTATTCTGGTCCTTTTCTTCCTTAAGGGGTTTTTCGGATTTTATCAGTCATATTGGATGTCGGACCTGGGGCAGCGTATTATCCGGGATATCAAGGCTAAGCTTTACGCCAAGATCCAGACCCTCTCTTTGGAGTATTTTACCCATAAGCGCGGGGGAGAACTCATGTCGCGCATCACCAACGACGTGAGGATCGTCGAGAACGCGGTATCCTACGGGACTACCGACATGGTCTATCAGGGCTTGCAGGTGGTGATTTTTACCTTTTTGACCTTTTTTATATATTTTAAAATGGCGCTTTTGACCTTTGTCCTGGTCCCTTTGATAAGCCTGCCCATTATTAAGGTAGGCAGGGCCCTGCGGAAATTATCCAAGAGGTCGCAGGAGAATATGGCGGATACAAACTCCATACTTTACGAGACGATCTTGGGCACGCGCATCGTCAAGGCATTTAATATGGAGAATTACGAGATAGACAGGTTTAACCGCGTGAACAGCGCTTATTATAAGCTCTCCATGAAGTCCATTAAGAGGACGCTTCTCTTAAACCCGATCACGGAATTTATCGGAAGTATCGCCGGGGTCCTGGTTTTCTTCTGGGGAGGGAAAGAGGTCATCGCGGGGAGGCTCTCTTTCGGTGTATTCGGGTTATTTTTAGGCTCCTTATTATCGTTAATACGCCCTTTTAAGAAATTGAGCCAGGTAAACTCCTTAAACCAGCAGGCCTTCGCTGCCAGCGACAGGATACACGAAGTCCTTGAGACTAAACCCACGGTAATAGACGAACCGGGCGCGCCGGCGATAGGCGCCTTCTCACGGGATGTCGCTTTTGACAATGTCTGGTTCAGTTACGCAGACCACGAGGTCTTAAAAAATATCAATTTAAGGGTGGAAAAAGGGCAGGTCCTGGCAATTGTCGGCCCGTCAGGAACAGGCAAGAGCACGCTTCTGGATTTGATCCCCCGTTTCTATGACCCTAAAAAGGGCCGCGTACTTATCGACGGGACGGATATCCGTCATGTAAGCCTTAAATCTCTGCGCGGTCTTATCGGGATAGTTACCCAAGAGACCATTCTATTTAATGATACGATCAGGGCCAATATCGCCTACGGTGACCTCACCGCCAGCCAGGGGGATATCGAGAAAGCCGCACGGCAGGCGCACGCCCATGATTTTATAGTCGGGCTGCCTAACGGTTATGATACGGTCATAGGCGACCGCGGGATGAAGATCTCCGGCGGAGAACGCCAGAGGATAGCTATTGCGCGCGCTCTCTTAAAAAATCCTCCGATACTTCTTCTGGATGAGGCTACTTCACAGCTGGATACGCAGGCGGAGCGCATTGTGCAGGAGGCCCTGGATAAGCTTATCGAGGGGAGGACCGTATTTGTGGTCGCGCATCGGCTCTCTACCGTGAGAAACGCGCACAGAATAGTAGTTGTGGATAAGGGGGTAATCGTAGAGCAGGGAAACCACGCGGAATTGCTGGCTAAGGACGGGTTCTACAAACGGCTAAATTCTATGCAGGAGATGCAAAATTAGTTGTAAGTTAAAGGGATTTCTGATATACTCATACAATTAACTTCCTGCCAAAAGGCAAGGTACACCCCCACACCAATTGAAAATTAGCCTAGCTATAGCCCAATTGGTGAGGGGGTAAAATAATAACCAATAATTAAAAAGGAGCAGAAACGTGCCATCAGAATTAATCAAGCAGCTTTTGGAAGCAGGCGTACATTTTGGCCACCAGACTAAGCGCTGGAACCCCAAAATGAAGAAGTTTATCTTTGGTTCGCGTAGCGGCATCTACATTATCGACCTGGAGAAGACCGAGGAGTGCGTAAACGCCGCCCGGGACTATCTGGCACAGATAACCGCTAAAGGCGAGTTAGTCTTATTCGTGGGGACGAAAAAACAGGCCCAGGAAGTGATGCTCAAAGAGGCCCAGAGGTCGGGGATGTTTTATGTAACCGAGCGCTGGCCCGGCGGGCTTTTAACGAACTTCGCCACCATAAAAAAGAGCATCAACCGCCTGAAGTCGATAGAAAAGATGCGCGAAGACGGGACCTTTGAAAAGCTGACCAAGAAAGAAGTGGCCCAGCTCGAGAAGGAGTTGGCAAAACTAAACAAGAATTTCTCCGGGATAGTCAAAATGGAGAAGATGCCCAAGGCGATGATCGTGGTTGACACCAAGAAGGAAGAGACTGCGGTGCATGAGGCTAACAGGCTGGGTATCCCGGTGATCGCCTTAATCGATACCAACTCTAATCCAGATCTGATCGCTTACCCTATACCGGGTAACGACGACGCTACCAAGTCGATAAGTGCGGTGATCGGGATACTTACGGAGACCATCATTGAGGGGAGAAAAAAATTCCTCTCATATTTAGCGCAGGAAGGTGTGGCGGTAAAAGGTGAATCGAAGGAAGAGACTATCGAGCCGGTGATCCTGCCGGAAGAGGAAGTAAAGATAAAAGAGATAGAGGAGATAGTCGAGGAGTCCGCTCCTGTTGACGAAGCGGCCGGTGCGGTAAAAAAAGCAAAAGCCAAAGTCGCGGAAGATAAAACTAAGTCAAGAAAGGGTAAGTAAAACAAAATGGGGATTTCAGTCGAGGCGATAAAAGAATTAAGAGATATGACCTGCGCGAGTATTGCGCATTGTAAAGAGGCATTGAAAGAGGCGGACGGGGATATCAAGAAGGCAGCGCAGCTCTTGCGTAAAAAGGGTTTGGAGATCGCGGCAAAGAAACAGGACCGCGCGGTAAAAGAAGGCCGCATCGAAGCCTACGTGCATCACGGAAACAAGATCGGCGTCATATTGGAAGTTGACTGTGAATCGGATTTCGTGGCGCGTAATGAAGATTTTACCCGGTTTACCAAGGACCTGGCTATGCAGATAGCCGCGTGCAGCCCGCAGTATTTAAAGAAAGAAGATGTCCCGGCGGAAGTTTTGAAGCATGAGAAGAGCGAGAAGGATTTTATCAAGGCCAGCTGTCTGATGGAGCAGGCCTTTATCAAGGATCCGAGCATAACGATCAGCGATTATCTGGGGACTATCGTAGCTAAATTAGGCGAGAATATCGTTGTGCGCAGGTTTATGCGTTATAAAGTCGGCGAGAAATGAATCAACCAGTCTATAAAAGAATTGTCCTGAAGTTGAGCGGTGAGGCGCTTCAGGGGAAAGCTAACCACGGAATCGATCAGTCTGTTTTGTCCGCGATCGCCCGCCAGATAAAGGAAATCAGCGATTTAAAAGTCGATGTGGCTATAGTGCTGGGTGCTGGGAATATTTTCCGCGGCCAGGAGAATACCGCCAACCGCGGCCTGAATATGGACAGGTCTGTCGCGGATTACATGGGTATGCTGGCCACAGTAATTAACGGCCTGGCCCTGCAGAATGTTTTAGAGAAGATGGGCCTGCATGCGCGCGTGATGACTGCCATTGAAATGCAGCGCGTCGCCGAGCCTTACATAAGACGTAAAGCTGTCAGGCACTTGGAAAAAGGCAGGATAGTGATCTTTGTGGCAGGCACGGGTAATCCTTATTTTACCACTGATACCGCCGCAGCCCTTCGCGCGATGGAGATCAAGGCCGACGCTATATTGAAGGCGACAAAGGTCGACGGAGTATATTCGGCCGACCCCGTAAAGGTCAAGGGTGCAAAAAAGTTCAGCCACCTGAAATACATCGATGTCCTGAAAAAGGGATTAAAGGTTATGGACGCTACAGCCATCAGCCTTTGTATGGATAATAAATTGCCCATAGTTGTCTTTAATTTGAACAAGCAGGGGAATATTAAGCGCGTAGTTTTAGGCGAAAAGATCGGCACTGTTGTAGATTAAGAGGAGGCTCCCATGACTACGAAAGAATTATTGCATAATACCGAAGAAAAGCTTAAAAAGGCCCTGGAATCTCTCAGTAGGGAATTTTCCGAAATCCGGACCGGCCGGGCGAGCCCCCATTTGGTGGAAGGGTTACACATCGATTATTACGGCACGCCGACGTTGTTAAAACAACTCGCGTCAATTTCGGCGCAGGATGCGCATCTTTTGGTTATACAGCCGTGGGATGTATCGGCTATAGCTGAAATCGAAAAATCGATCTTGAAATCAAATTTAGGTATTACGCCTTCTAATGACGGGAAGATTTTGCGGTTATCATTCCCGCAACTGTCTAAAGACAGGCGCCAGGAATTAGCCAAGCAGGTGCATCAGATGTCCGAGGATGGGCGCATATCTTTGCGGACTATCCGGCGCGACGCCAAAGAAGCAGTTGAAAAGCTCGAGAAAGATAAGACCATCTCCGAAGACGATAAGTTCCGTGGCATAGATGAATTGCAGAAGCTGGTTGATAAGTATATTGCTAAAGTTGACGAACTCTTAAAGGTTAAAGAGAAGGAAGTATTAGAGTTTTAGTTCACGGCTCGAAGCTGGGAGCTCAGGGAGTTTTTTGAGCTTTGAGCACCGAACTTTGAGCCAATGTAAATTCGGGCCTCTAGCTCATCTGGTAGAGCACTACCCTTTTAAGGTAGGTGTGCCGCGTTCGAGTCGCGGGAGGCTCAAAAAAATTGTACCCGCGGATACCAAGATCCCCCGGGAGTCAATTTGCGGGGGGACGTCCTGACAGGGCGGTTAGCGAGGGTCAGGCCGGTCGCGGGAGGCTCAATAAAATATTACCCGCTGTATAGCGGACGCGGCCTGCCGCGTTCTCCCGCCAGTAATTATTATTCACGAGGCGGGACCCCGCCGAAATTTTATAGATGGGCGGGGGAGTCGCGGGAGGCTCAATAGATGTTTAAGTGCGCGGACGTGGCGGAATGGCAGACGCGCGAGGCTTAGGACCTCGTGGGGCAACCCGTGGGGGTTCAACTCCCTCCGTCCGCAAAATTGAATGGACGAGGGAAATAAAGAGGTTCTCCCGCCAAGCTATCTTATAGCAGGCGGGATCCCGTTTCAAAAAGGGTTGATTTAGGGAAACGGGAAACTCCTCTTCCGCCCATTTACTCATACAATTGCGGGAGTAGCTCAGCTGGTAGAGCGCAACCTTGCCAAGGTTGATGTCACGGGTTCGAATCCCGCCTCCCGCTTAGAATTTATCCGCCAAAAATCTTGGCGGATTAAATTCACCCGCCACGAATTGTGGCGGGTAAATTTAAAAAGGAGAAATGTCATGCTGATTATGGATTTTCTATCCAAGAAAGCCATCGCCATCGACCTGAAGTCTTCAAAAAAGGAAGAGGTGATCAAGGAGCTGGTCGATGTCCTGATCGCCGCCGGCGAGATCGAAAAACGCTGCAAGAATAAACTGATTGACGCGCTCATGGCCCGGGAGTCGCTGGGCTCTACCGCTATCGGCCAGGGTATCGCCATACCGCACGCCAAATCGGATTGCGTGGAAAAACTGCTCGGCGCATTCGGCCTCTCTAAGAAAGGCGTTGATTTTGATTCCTTGGACGGAGAACCGGCGCACATTTTCTTTCTCCTCGTCGCTCCTCAAGATTCTGCGGGGCCGCACTTAAAAGCCCTGGCAAGGATCTCGCGCCTCTTAAAAGACAAATATTTCCGCGACAGCTTACGCTCTGCCACCGACGAAAAAACCATAATCAAGATCATAAGCGCTGAAGACGAAAAGAAGGTCTGATGAGGCATAAGGTCAACGGAATCTTAAAATGGCTTTATCCCGGCATCGGGATCAAGCGCTGGGCGTTATTGAGTTTCTTCGGCATCCTGCTTCTGGTCCTGGAGAATAAGGTATTCCGTCCGGGCGATTTTTGGGGCATTCAGGTACTGGATGCTATGATCAATATTTCCGGTATCATAATTCTCATATTAGGCATTAAAAGGATTATGCGTTCTTTTATGGGCGCGTTAGTCCCCGGCGGGAGCGAGCTGGTCGATATCCTATACCAGAAAAAACATTTAAGCCGCGGCCCGCGCATAGTCACATTGGGCGGAGGCACGGGGTTAGCGGTTTTGCTTACCGGCTTGAAAGAATATACCTCCAACATCTCGGCGATAGTGACGGTCGCTGATGACGGAGGCTCATCCGGACGCATCCGGCAGGAATTTGATATTTTGCCTCCGGGAGATATCCGCAACTGCCTGGTGGCGTTAGCCGATGCGCCCGCATTGATGCGCGATCTTTTCCAATTCCGCTTTGAGACGAGCTCTGATTTGAAAGGGCACAGCTTCGGCAATCTTTTTATCACGGTCATGACCCGCCTTACCGGGGATTTTGAAAAGGCGATCAAGGAAACGAGCAAGGTCCTGGCTTTAAGGGGGCAGGTCATCCCGTCGACTTTAAATAACGTAGTATTGGTCGCGCAGTATAAAGACGGATCGACCATGGTGGGAGAGGAGCAGATCCCTAAATCCCATAAGACCATAAGCAGGATCGCGCTGAATCCGCAATATCCGCAGGCTACTCCCGACGCCATTAAAGCAATAAAAGAGGCGCAGGTGATCGTATTAGGCCCCGGTTCTTTGTACACCAGCATCATCCCTAATCTGTTGATCCGCGAGATTACCGACGCGATAGTCGCATCTCCCGCGGTAAAGGTCTATATAAGCAACGTGATGACCCAGCCGGGCGAGACGGACGGGTATACTGTTTCCGACCATATTAAGGCGCTTACGGCGCATAGCCATCCGCGCATTTTGGATTACTGCATAGTAAATACGGGAGAAGCCTCCGGGGATATATTAAAACGCTATGTCGAACAGGGTTCGCGCCTGGTGGCGAATGACAGAAAAAAGGCCGAGAGTATGGGTTACCGCGTCATCGAAGATGATTTCGGTGTAGTGGAAGACGGGGTCATACGGCATGACCCGGCAAAATTGGCTAAGATTATTTTAGGGCTTCTTGAAGAAATATAATAATATGGCAATGGTCACTAAAAAATTAACTGTAAAGAATAAAAGCGGACTGCACGCGCGCCCCGCTGCCTTGTTCGTGCAGATCGCCAATAAATTCGATTCCCGCATCACCGTCAAACGCGATGATGATAACGAAGAGGTAAACGGGAAATCGATCATGGGTATTCTCATGCTCGGAGCGGAGAAGGGGAGCGTCATTGTCATTGCGGCCGAGGGTGACGATGCGGAAAACGCCATGACGGAGTTAGAGAAGATAATCATAAGCGAGCAAGAATCATGATACGCCTTAAGGGCATAGCCGCAGCAAGCGGTATCGCGGTCGGCCCGGCTTATAAAGTAGGGAAAGAGGAATTCAGCATTCCGCAGGAGGCCATCGGGGAAGCCGACATTCCTTTGCAGATCCAACTCTTTGAGGAATCCCTGATCAAGACCCGCAGGGAGATAATCGAACTGCAGAAGCGGATTAGCGCGGAGATGGGACAGGAGGAGGCGCAGATATTCGACGCGCATCTTCTGGTCCTCGAGGACCGCATGCTTATCGAAGAGGTCATCTCCCGCCTTAAAAAGGAAAAGCTGAATGTCGCTTTCATATTTTCCGAGGTCCTGAAGAAATATATCGACGTTTTTTCTAATATAGAAGACGAGTATTTAAAAGAGCGCACCGCGGATATCAATGACGTCGGCAGGAGGATCTTGCGCAATCTCCTTGGTAAGGAGAAAAAAGGCTTAGGGGAGATAAAGGAAAAGGTCATCGTGGTCGCGCACGACTTGTCCCCGTCTGATACGGCGGCGATGCATAAGCAGAAGGTCAGCGCTTTTATTACCGATATCGGCGGAAAGACAAGTCATACCGCGATCATGGCCAAGTCTCTGGAGATCCCGGCCGTAGTCGGCGTACGGGATGCGACCACCAGAATCAAGCCCGGGGATATTTTGATCGTTGACGGAAGCATGGGTATCGTCATCATCGATCCCGATGAAGCTACCCTTAAAGAATACCGTAAAGAAGAAAAGAAGCTTAGGGGTGTTGCCGAGAAATTCCTGGCGGTAAAAGATAAGCCTGCGGTGACCCTTGACGGGAAGAAGGTCGAGATAACCGGTAATATCGAATTCCCGGAGGAAGTCCCGGCGGTGAAGTTGCACGGCGCGGAAGGTATAGGCCTTTATCGGACTGAATTCTTCTATATGAACAGGAAGGACCTCCCGACTGAAGAGGAGCATTATCAGGCGTATAAATATGTGGCTGAAGAGATGAAGCCGCATTCGGTAATCATCCGGACGCTGGACCTGGGCGGAGATAAATTCTTGTCTCAATTCCAGATCCCGCATGAAATGCAGCCCTTCCTGGGTTGGCGCGCCATCCGTTTCTGCCTGGCGCGGCCCGATATTTTTAAACTGCAGCTCCGGGCTATACTCCGCGCCTCTATGCACGGGAACTTAAAACTCATGTATCCGATGATCTCGGGGGTCGAGGAGCTGGAGCAGGCAAATCAGGTCCTTAAAGAGGCGAAGGATGAATTAAGAAAGTCGGGTACGCCATTTAACGAAAATGTCGAAGTAGGGGCGATGATCGAAGTCCCCTCGGCGGCGCTCACCGCGGATATATTGGCGCGGGAAGTGAGCTTTTTCAGCATCGGTACGAACGACCTTATCCAGTATGCGCTTGCGGTCGACCGCGTGAACGAAAAAGTAGCTTATTTGTATGAACCGGCGCATCCGGCAGTCTTAAGGTTGATCAAGGCTATCGTGAATTCCGCGCATCAGGCCAAAATAAAAGTAGGGATGTGCGGCGAAATGGCGGGAGAGCCGAGCTTTGCCTTGATGCTTTTGGGCCTCGGGCTCGACGAATTGAGCATGCCCCCGCAGGTGATCCCGGAATTAAAATACATCATCCGCTCGGTGACTCTAAAGCAGGCCCAGGAGATAGCCGCGCAGGCATTAAAACTGTCGACAGGTAAGGAAGTAGAAGAGTATCTGGAGAAAAAACTCAGGGAGATAATAAAATGATCTTTGATTTAAGGAGTAAATCAGGGTTAGGGATAAAATTGGATACGGCTAAGCCGGAGCTCACTTTTGAAAGCGGTATAAATTCCAGCCAGCCTGGGATACGCACTCTGGCCCAAATGCGCGAAGTGCTTTTAGATAAATCGACCGGCGCGCCGAAGGATCTATATTATATGTACCGCGATGTCTATAAGATAACCGACTCGGCTAAGCTGAAAGAATATAAACTTCGCTACGACGTTACCATGATCAAACCGGATATGCTGGGCGCAGAGCTTATGAAGACCGCCGGGCATTATCACCCGGGAAGTTTCGGCGAGCTCTACGAAGTCGTTAACGGTAAATGCCTGTGTATGCTGCAGAGGCCGAATACATCGGACCATACTATTGTTGAGGAAGTTATAGTAGTGGAGGCCAGGGCCGGGGAGAAGATCGTCATCCCTCCGGGGTTCGGGCATATCCTGATCAATCCGGGCCCGGAGCATCTGGTCACTTCCAATTGGGTGAGCAGCGAATTTAAATCCGAGTATGATCTGTTCAAATTGGCCGGGGGCGCGGCTTATTTTGTAATTAAATCCCAGGGCGGCATAGAATTCAAAGCTAATCCTTATTTTAAAAAGAACGCCGAACTTAAGATGCTTAAGCCGTCGCCGCGAATCGATAAATTCGGGCTTGCAACCGATAAGCCGATCTATCCTTTGATTATGGAGGATGCTTTAAAGCTTGGGTTCTTAAACCGGCCGCTGGATTTCGATTACAAAGACGTATTCGTAAGATGAAAGCATTGATCCTGGCTGCAGGATACGCCACAAGGCTTTACCCTCTGACGAGGGATTTTCCCAAGCCTCTGCTTGAGGTCGGGCGCAGGCCTATAATAAATTATATCGCGGATAAGATATCCGCGGTGGGTCCCGTAGATGAGATAATCGTAGTTACCAACAAAAAGTTTTTAAAGGACTTTAATTGTTGGTCAAAGGATTTTAAGTGCGTTAAGAAGATCAGCATTGTCAATGATGAGACTTCAAGTTTAAAGGACCGCCGGGGCGCTATCGGCGATATGAAATTCGCCGTTAGTAAAAAGAAGATAAAAGACGATCTGATCGTCATCGGCGGAGATAATATTTTTGAAGGTTCTCTTAGCAGATTCGTAAGTTTTGCCGCGAAGTCAAATGGCCCGGCGATAGGCGTATACGATATTAAAGATAGGCGCGAGGCGGCTAATTACGGGGTAGTGAGGTTAAGCCGCTCTAAAATCATAGTTGATTTTAAGGAGAAGCCGAAGAAACCGGACTCGACGCTGGTAGCGATGTGCCTTTATTATTTTCCCAAAGAAAGCTTAGGGCTCTTAAAGGATTATACCAGGGCTAATAAACATAAACACGACGCTACGGGATTTTATATCGAGTGGTTAAGAAATAGGGTGCCGGTCTACGGATTCGAATTTCCCGGCCGCTGGTTCGATATAGGGGATTATAAATATTATAAACAGGCGAACAAGAGATTGTCGCAAAATTAGGAGGAGCTGATGTCAAGCCGCACGCATTTTTTCACATCGGAATCTGTAGGCGAGGGCCATCCGGATAAGGTCTGCGATCAGATTTCAGATGCAGTATTGGATAAGATAATGAAAGAGGATAAAGACCGCGAGCATGCGAGGGTCGCCTGCGAGACATATGTCACTATGGGGCTATTAGTCGTCGGCGGGGAAATCACCACCAACGCCTACATTGATATACATAAACTAAGCCGCGAGGTTATCGAAGGAATAGGGTATACTCATCCCAAATACGGATTTGATTTTCATACCTGCGCAATACTAAACGCCATCAACAGGCAGTCGCCTGATATCGCCCAGGGTGTTAATGTCGGCGGCGCGGGTGACCAGGGTATCATGTTCGGTTACGCCTGTAATGAGACTAAAGAGCTCATGCCTTTGCCTATTACGCTTGCGCACAAATTGGTCAAGCGTATGGCGGATGTGCGCAGGGGCAATATTTTAAAATATTTAGGCCCGGATTGCAAATCGCAGGTAACCGTGGAATACTCTAACGGTAAACCGGTACGCGTTGATTCCGTAGTCCTTGCCTGCCAGCATACGGACGATATATTGGATAAAACAGGCAAGTATATAACTTCCAGGGCGCGGCAAGAGCTTATCGACGTAGTGGCTAAGTCCGTATTAAAAGGTAAGGTGGATAAAGAGACAAAATATTACGTAAATCAGACGGGAAAATTCGTAGTCGGCGGGCCGCAGTCGGATACCGGGATGACCGGGAGAAAGATCATTGTGGATACCTACGGCGGGACAGTCCCGCACGGCGGAGGTGCCTTTTCGGGTAAAGACCCGACCAAGGTCGACCGCTCGGCCGCTTATATGTGTCGTTATATCGCCAAAAACATGGTAGCCGCGGGATTAGCCGATAAATTGCTGATACAGCTTTCTTACGTTATCGGGCACGCCGAGCCGCTCTCGGTTTATGTCAACGCCTACGGAACAGGGGAGTTATCGGACGATAAACTGGTAAAACTTATCCGCCATAATTTTGAACTTACGCCCCGGGGGATCATTGATTCCCTGCGCCTGTTAAACCCTATATATAGGAAAACAGCCTGCTATGGCCACTTCGGACGCAACGAAGAAGGGTTTACCTGGGAGAAAACAGATAAGGTCGAAGCGCTTAAGAGACAGGCATCTAAACTTTAAGGAGAGATTGATGAATTATGATATTAAAGATATAAAACTCGCGGCGAAGGGTGCGTTACGTATCGAGTGGGCGCGTAACAATATGCCTGTTCTTGGCCTTATTGCCGAGCGTTTTAAGAAAGAGTTGCCTTTAAAAGGTGTCAAGCTTGCTGCTTGTCTGCATGTAACTACCGAGACCGGAGTTTTAGCGGAGGTTTTGAAAGCGGGCGGCGCGGAATTGGCAATATGTGCTTCTAATCCGCTTTCTACGCAGGATGATGTGGCGGCATCTCTGGCTAAGAATCTAAAGATAGCCGTGTATTCGATCAAGGGCGAAGATACTAAGACTTATTATAAACATATGCAGGCCGCGCTCGCCATAAAACCGGATATCACTATGGATGACGGGGCTGATTTGGTGAGTACTATCCATCAGCGTAAAATTTCAGAACACTCTAATATTATAGGAGGCACTGAAGAGACTACGACCGGTGTGATCAGGCTGCGCGCTTTGGCTAATCAGGGGAAGTTGCGTTATCCGATCATCGCCGTAAACGACGCGCTGACCAAGCATCTAT
>Ga0172375_10010089_pt1 | contig 12318 bp, 12 predicted proteins | sample LakKiv1m_FD_114537 | JGI IMG/M metagenome (GOLD analysis project Ga0172375, IMG submission 114537) | Freshwater microbial communities from Kabuno Bay, South-Kivu, Congo - kab_092012_11.1m | ecosystem: Environmental > Aquatic > Freshwater > Lake | place: Democratic Republic of the Congo... | reverse complement strand
ACTGGTCTGGCGCACGAAGCAATTGTTATCCAATAAAATATATTTCTCCAAGTCGGATTTATCAGGCCGGCGTTCATTCAGAAAACGGGCATACTGCCCATTGGTCACCGAGTGCATCCCCAGATAGTAACGCGGCAGCTCCACCGAGAACTTCTCATCCCCTGCCAGGAACTTCCCCCCCGGCACCAAAACCAGTAGGCTGCCGTCCTTCTCGTTTTCTATCAGGATGCTCGGACCAGCCATGGCGCTAAAATCCTTTTACACATCAAAGATCCGCCTCGGCTTCTTGGGCGCGGGCGGTGGCTCGGGAATGGCGGCTTCGCTCACTTCCCCGGGCGCAGGAGCTTCGGGGCCACCCGAGGCGGGGCGCCATTTCTCCCGGGCTTCATGGCGCAGCATGGCCAGCCGCTGCCCCATGGACTGGGAAAGTGGCACCGTGGTAGCGATGGCCTGCTCCAGGTGGCGGTCGGCCAGCTTCGTCTCCTCTCCCTCGGCGAAGGCCAGGTAGAGCGCCGAGATCACCGCCTGTTCGAGTTCGGCCCCGGAAAAGCCATCCGTAGCGCGCACCTGCGCGCCCAGGTCGAAGTCGCGGTAGTCGCGATGGTGTCTGGTCAGGTGAATGGCCAGGATGTTGGCCCGCTCCTGGGGCGTGGGCAGATCGATAAAAAAAATTTCATCGAAACGGCCCTTGCGCAGCAACTCGGGCGGCAGCCCCTCAATGTCGTTGGCCGTGGCGATGGTGAAGACCGGCTTCTGATTCTCCTCCATCCAGGTCAAGAGGGTTCCGAAGACCCTGACTGAGGTGCCTGAATCGCCCGTCGCGCCGCGCACTCCCGACAGACCCTTCTCGATCTCGTCGATCCAGAGAACGCAAGGGGCCACTGCTTCGGCCATCTTCAAGGCGCGGCGCATGTTCTCTTCGGACTGGCCCACCAGGCTGCCGAAGACCTTGCCCAGGTCGAATTTGAGCAGCGGCATGCGCCACTCCGCGGCCACGGCCTTGGCCGAGAGACTCTTGCCGCAGCCCGGCACGCCGACGAGGAGCAGCCCCTTGGGATTCGGCAAACCGAATTGACGGGCGGCTTCGGAAAAGGCATTTCCCCGCTGCCGCAGCCAGACCTTCAGGTCCTCCAGCCCCCCAATGCTGCCGAACCGCTCCGGGGTCGAGTAGAATTCGAGCATCCCCGACTTGCGGATGATCTGCTCCTTTTCGGCCAAAAGTAAATCCACGTCCTCGGGATCGAGGCGGCTGCGCGTGACGATCACCTTGGCCAGGGCATTCTCCGCCTCAGACCGGGTCAGACCGCTGAGAGCCTTGACGATCTTTTCCCGGCCACCCTCTTCGAGATTCACTTCCACCCGCGGGTTGTCCTTCACCTGCTCGACGGTATCGTCCAGCAGAGTTGCCAGTTCCGCTTCATCCGGCATCTCCAGGTCCAGCACCGTGAGGTCTTTCTCCAGCTCGGGCGGTATCTTTAAAACCGAGGACAGGAGCACCACGGTCTTCCGGGCCGCCTTGAAGGGGCCGACCAGATCGCGTAATTGCCGGACGACCAGGGGAGCCGTGGGCGAGCGGTCATCCAGAAAGAAATGAAAATCCTGCAGGATGAAAACGCCGGCGTCCTGGAACTCCAGCAGAAAAGGGAGGATGCGCTTGGGGTCGGCGGTCTTGGGGTCGACCACTTTCAGGTCCAGGGTGCAAAGACCGCGCGACACCGACCAAACAAAAGGGCGCCGCCGGGCAAGCTCCCCGTTCTCCAGCAGTCCGCCGATCAGCTCCACGGCCCGGTCTTCTTCGCCGGTCACGATATAGAGCAGGGGGTAGCCGGCCCGCACATAGGTGCTGAGACGTTCCTGAAACGGCGAAAGCAGTTTTTCGGGGGAGTCTTGCCCCGGGGGACTTGCATCACTCATCGATCCACCTCGTAATCTCGCTGGACTTCCGGCTCCGTTTCCTCATACTCCGGCTTGAGTACCCGCTCACCTACCGGGACGCCCAACCGTTTCTCCAGTTCCTGGGTGAATTCCAGGCATTCCGAACCAACCGCGCCCAGCACCTCGATCTTCTGGGTGCCGTCTTTATGCAGGGTGATTTTCATTTTTTTCATGATGAAACCTCGCTTCTGGAGAATTCTAACCGCGCTCCGACAGGATGATGACGATGTCGCCATTGGCCAGGGTTTCTTCTTCCTCGATAAGGAGATTTTGCTCCCGGGCCTGCTCGTGGATCAGATTATAGGAATATTGCCGATTGATCTGTTGCATGAATTGCTCCTGGCGGATGGGGCTGTTCTTCTCCACGCCCCACCAATCGGCCACTACTTCATATTCCTGGGCAGTGCGCCGGAAGCCGATGTCGTAGTTGCAGCCGGTGTCGACGACGATCTGGGCGGTTTCCCGGGAGTCGGAATAACCCCGGACCACCAGGTTTTCCCCCTCCCGAAACTGGTGATGCAGGTCCCTGAGCGCCTGCACCATGTGGTCCCGCTCCCGCATCTGCGTGCGGATTCTCAGAAAATGTGACATGCTTGACTCCTTCATCCCGTTATGGGGCGCCTGGGTTTATTACGGCCATTGTTGATGGATTAGTAAAAAGTCAACAAAAGCCCGATTTCTGGAATTCGCTATCAATAAAATCAATGAGTTACAAAGCAGTTTTTCCCAAAAACTTGCTTTTTACGAACCCATCATTGTTAAGGATAAAAAACCTATCTGAAAACTCTTTTTATTGGGGCTGGATTTATCCGTCCCGGTTTAGCCTGGAGTCGGTTCGGGGCCGGGGGACCAGGCTCCTGCATACCTGGAAAAATGTGGCGCCGCGGCTCGCTCCGCTCGCCGGTAAAGGGTAAAAGGGTCAAAGCGCAAAGGTTAAAAAGGAGTCCTGGCGACCCGAAACCCGTCGTAGCCGTTCCGGTGCGTGGGCCTGAGGCTGCCGCGGTAGGCGCACCGGAAGTTGACAGGATTGACGTTGTCCCAGGACCCGCCCCGCAACACCCGGATCGACCCGGTTCCCGGAGGCGCCAAATCCCCCTGCCGGTAGCGCCCGTAGGCCTCATTTTCATCCCAGTCGGCACACCATTCCCAGACGTTGCCGGCCATCTGGTATACCCCTAGGGAGAGCAGCCTTCGGGATAACTCCAGACCCCCGCGGTGGTCTCCTGGCCCGGCTTATTACTATTCCGGCAGCGCCGCCCGTCCTCCCAGTCGTTGCCCCAGGGGTATTCCCGGCCGTCCACCCCCCGGGCCCCTTTCTCCCATTCCAGTTCGGTAACCAGGCGCAGGCCCGCCCATTGGCAGTAGGCCGCGGCGTCCTCCCAGGAAACGCAGACCACCGGATGGTCCGCCTTCTCCAGGGGAAATTGCCGGCCCTGCCACACCGGGGTCCCCCAATCCGCCTTCTCCGGAGGCCGGTGACCGGTAGATTCCACAAATTTCTTATATTGTTCATTGGTCACCGGATGTAGCCCCAGGTAGTAAGGCGGCAGGTCAATCAGGAAGGGTTGGCCTCCTCCTTCATTGTTTCCCGGTCCCCCGGCCAGAAACTTCCCCCCTGGCACCAGGATCAGCAGACTGCCGTCCTGGTCGTTTTCCAGCAGCGGGTCGAGGCCGCCGAACAATTCGGGCAGGGAGAAACCGGCATCCCTGAGCTGTGTTAACGTCGAGGCGTCGTACATAGTCCGGTTGCTCATGGCAAGATCCTTGGGTTGGCCCTATCGTAGGAGCAGATTCTCCCCGCCCCGAACCAAATTCATTGGATCGTTTCCAGCACGCGTTTTGCGCCCGCCGGAACCTTCTGCGGCTCGCTGGAAGCCGGAAAGGCCCGGCCTTCGATCTTCCATTTGCGAATCTTCTCGATCACGTCGGCGTGGGACTTGCTCAGGGGGACCACCTCCGCCAGGGCGCTCAAAAGGTCCTCCGGCCCAATCTCACGGTTCTCGTCGGCCAAGGCCGTGAACTGGGCCTCCCGTACGGTGCGCTCGATCTCCCGGCCAACCATGCCCCGGCTTCTCTCCACCAGTTCTTCCATCCGGAATTTGCGCTCGGGGAAGGTCTCGCCGGCCCGCTTGAGGTGGATAAGAAAAATCTCCCGCCGCTCCTGGTCATTGGGCAGGTCGAGAAAGAAGGTCCGGTCGAACCGCCCCATCAGTTCCATCGGCAGGCCTTCGATGTCGTTGGCCGTGGCGATGACGAAGACGGGGGTCGTGTGCTCCTGCATCCAGGTGAGGAAGGTGCCGAAGACCCGGGTCGCCGCCCCGGCGTTCAGCGATCCCACCCCGGAGCCGGCAAAGGCCTTCTCCATTTCGTCGATCCACAGGATGCAGGGGCTCACCGTCTCGGCCAGCATGATGGCCTTGCGCATGTTCTGTTCGGATTCCCCCAAAAGCGACCCGAAGAGCGCCCCCACGTCCAGGCGCAGGAGCGGCAGCTTCCACAGGCCGGAAAGCATCTTGGCCGAGAGACTCTTGCCGGTCCCCGGGATGCCGATGAGGGCGGCCCCCCGGGGGTAGGGGACGTGGGCCGCCCGGGCCTCGGCGCCGAAACCTACTTCCCGCTTCTTCAGCCAGGCTTTCATCAAGTTCAGGCCTCCCACATCGGCTTCGCCCTGATGGGCCGGCCAGAACTCCAGGGCGCCGCTCTCCCGGATCACCTGCTGCTTGGCGTAGGTTACCAAAGCAATGCCGCGCTCGTCGAAGCAGCCGAATTGGGCAAACACCCGGGAAAAAGCCAGACGGGCCTGATTGGTCGTCAGTCCGAGGGCGGAATCCATCAGTTTTTGTTTCACCTCGGGGCGAGGGAGTTTGGCACGGTCCAGCCTGCAGGAAATCTCGTCGAACAACCGCCGGAGCCCTTCCGGGTCGGGCAGGGGCACATAGAGCACCACCACGTCGTCCTTGAGTTCCGCCGGCAAATCGAACTGCGGGGTGGTCATGAACAGATACTGGCTGTTGGACCGCAGCTTCGGGACCATGTTTCTGAGCTTGCGGGTGATGTAGGCCTTCTTCTGGGTCCAGGAATGATGAAAGTCCTTGAGCACCACCGCCGTGCCCGGGGGCAGCTTGTCGGCCAGATGGGGCAGCAGGGTGTCGGTGGTGCAGTCCTTGAGCGGGAAAGGAGTCCTGCCCTCCCGCACCACCTGGAAGCCGTCGGCCAGGTCCCAGGCCGCCAGCCCCAGCCCGCTTTCCCCGAGGATCTCGGCCAGCGTTTGCAGGACGCGATCCTCTTCATAGGTAATAAGATTTATCAAAGGCACATTGGCGGCCAGCAAGGCGGTGAGTTCTTGTTTCAGGTCCATGAGACACATCTCCAGAAAAATGTGGTGCGGCGGCTCGCTCCGCTCGCCGGTAAAGGGTGCAAGGGTCAAAGCGCAAAGGTTAAAAAGGAGTACTGGCGACCCGAAACCCGACGCGGTCGTTTCGGTAAGTCGGCCGGTTGATGGGGCGGTCGTCCCAATAGAGGCTTCGATCGTCGAGGCACCCGGAACCGCCCCGCAACACTCGGTCGGTCCCGGTTCCCGGCGAGGTCAGATCACCCTGTCGGTACCGGCCATAGGCCCCATAGTCATGCCAGTCGGCGCACCACTCCCAGACATTCCCGGCCATCTGGTAGAACCCCCAAGGGGAGCAGCCCTCGGAATAACTCCATACCCGTGCGGTGGTCTCCTGCCCCCGGTCTTTATCATTCCGGCAACGCCGCCCCTTCTCCCAGTCGTGCCCCCACGGGTAGTTCCGGCCGTCCAGACCCCGGGCTCCCTTCTCCCACTCCAGTTCAGTAGGGAGGCGCAGGCCCGCCCACTGACAATAAGCCTGGGCATCATCCCAGCTTACACAGATCACCGGATGGTCCGCCTTCTCCGGGGGAAATTGCCGGCCCTGCCACACCGGGGTCCCGTAGTCCGCCTTATCCGGGGACCGGTGACCGGTGGTCTCCACAAAGGCTAAGTACTGTCTATTAGTCACCGGGTGCATTCCCAGGTAATAAGGCGGCAGCTCAACAGGGAACTTATTATCCCCCGCCAGGAACGTCCCTCCCGGCACCAAAACCAGCAGACTGCCGTCCTTGTCGTTTTCGAGCAGCGGTTCGAGGCCGCCAAACCATTCGTGCAGCGGAAAATCAGCAACCGTGAACGGAGTCAGCGTCGAGACGGCGAGATCAGTCCGGATTGTCATCGTCACATCCCAAGTTTTTCCGTCCACCAAATTCTTGCCTCTTTCAGGATTATCCACCTGACCGTTCACAGCCGCACCACCGGGTGGTTTTTAAGCAAAGTCTTCCCGGTGAAGTTGTCGAGCACCGTTACCAGCAGCCGCCGGTGGCCGTCCACCCAGAAGGAGCAGAGGAAACGCTTCTGATCGCGCTGCAGGTTGACGGGGGGATCGGCCACGATGAAGGTCGGGTTGTCTGAATTGAGACAGATGTGGGCGAAGTCGCTGACCACCTGGCTTTCCTCCTGCAGCACCCCGTCGCCGTCCACCAGAGCCGCCTCCAGCCTTCGCTTATGCATGCGCGACACCTCGAAGATCTTGAGCCCGATTCGGGTCATGGCCTCATAGCTCCCTCGCGCCCAAAGACGCATGGCATCGGTGGGCGTCGGGTATTCGGCCCCGATCTTGAAGAGGGGGGCGAATTCATATTTCTGCTGCTGACGGTTATAGCTCTCGATGGCGTAGTCATGCTGGAGGATGGGCGCCACCACACCGAGGCAGGCGCCCCGGGCCACGGCATCGAAGGGACTCTGATAATCCACCCGGCCGTCAAAGGATGCTGCCAGAAGTTGCCGGACGCAGGGCACTAGGCTGGTGCCCCCGGTCACCAGCACCTTCACCACGTCATCCCGGCGCAGCCCCGCTTTGACCGCGGCATTCTCCAGGGCGCGATCCAGGGTTTCCCGGGTCTGCTTCAAGAAGTCGTTGGCCAGGAGGAGACATCCCAGGCACGCAGAGTCTTTAGAGGAATGATCACCGGGGCGTCCCCGCTCACAGTGCCCACAGGCGCGGGTATAGGTGGTCTTAAGCAGCCGCGGCTTGGCCCCGGCCAGGCTCAGCACCTGCATGTCAGCCTCGTCCTGGAGGGGGTCTGACAGCACGATCTTTACCGCCTCCGCCTGGCGCATGATTACCGCCTCCAACTCCCTCTTTTCGCGATCGTCGAGGCCATGACGCCGGCAGAAATCCTCGGCCACCCAGCGGTCGATATCCAGCCCCCCCAGATCACGCCCCGCTTGGCCCAACTGCACCGCCTTGTTCTCCTGGCGGGCAGCCAGATCGATGCGCACCGCCGCGATATCCAGGGTGCCGCAGCCAAAGTCGAAGACCACGAACCGGTCGTCCCGGCGGGCCGCTCCATGGTAGCCAAGGACGCAGGCGGTGGGCTCATCCAGCATCCTGAGCCTCCTGATCCCCAGGCCTTCACACACCCGGCGGAGCCAGTCCTGAAAATCCTCAAAAGCCTCCGTGGGCGCCGAGAAGGTGAATTCGTCGTCGGCCAGTGAGATTTGATCCGAAGCATAGTTCAACAGCAAGGTGAGGAAATCCTCTCCCGCCTGGGCCGGGCTTTTGTGACCCTGGGCCGTCTTCTTACGCTTGGAGACCCTCTGGGAAATCCCCCGTTTCATCCACCGGAACGTATCCGCATGGTCCGCCAGTCCCCGGGAGAGCACCTGGTCACCGATCAAGGTTTCGTTCTCCGAATAATAGATGAGGGACGGAATCACCCGGACGGCTTGCTCCGGCTCGCCGGGTTGCAGCCGGTAGCGCACTTCCGCCGTTACGCCGGGAATGTCGAGGGTCTCAGTCTTCCCGGTGCTTTCGTTGACCCGGGCAAAAACCGTGTTTCCCGTCCCGAAATCGATCGCTATCCTACCCATCTTCCCGCTCCTGGCACCCTCATAGTCATTCGTCCCGGGTGCTGACCATGGCTTTGAGCAAAACCTTTTCCCCCAGGCGATAGCCCGGAATGTGGACCGTCACCGGAATGCCGCTCTGCACCGCCCCACCACTCATGCGCTGATGGTACGAGGTCTCGAACAAGGTTTGTTCGCCCGGCTGGCCGATGGGCTCCAACCCGGCCCGGGCCAGTTCCTTCTCCAGGCCTCTGATGAGCTGGGTCAGGTCGGTAACCTCCACCTCCCGCCCAGCTTCGGCCATGGTCGTCAGGGCTGTCAAGTTGGCCAGTGACCCGGCCAGCTTCTTGAACAGCTTCTCCAGCTGTTCCTGTCCCACCCCGGACAAGGCACGCTGACTCGATAGCTCCAGGGTCGCATACTCGCTGCGCATCTGCTCCATCTGCTTTTCCCGCTCGGCAAGATCCATCTCGAGAGACGCCACCCGCGCCTGGCACTCAGCCGTCTGTTCATCCGCGGGAGGACATCCAGCGCCAGTCGACACCATCCCGGTCGTCCCGGCGTCCCGTCCCCTGAGAGCCGCCCACAGCCGTCCCCAATACCCTTTGCATTTCGCTTCCATAACCGGGAGCTCCTTTTGGGATAACGTTTACCTTTTCATCAAGCACCGCTGCCCGTCCCGAATTCGATCTCGGACGCCTCCACGAATTCACCGGCGAATTCGGCGGCCTCCACCACCATGGGCTCAAAGGTCCCGGTGGTGATCCGATGGGTCATGATGGTGCGGAGCACCTTACGACCGCTTCCCAGTTTGCCTGCCCAGGCTTCGGGAGGAGCCGCCGACAGGGCTTCCAGGTCCGCCGGGGTGCTCTCGCCTGGCCAGATATCCAATATCCCTTTCGCTGAAACCAGCTCGGTGACCCAATAGTTTGAATCCTGCACCGAATCGTGTTGCAGGTCCGGCAGGGAGATCCCCGTCAGGTATCCTGCCAGCCTTATGAGCCAGTGGGGGCTGTTTTTCACTGTCTCGATGATTGCCGTATCGGCCTCGCCTTTGGTGGCCAGGGCCGCGGTGATGCAGACGCCCTCCGGCGGAGTCGCAGTTTTCAGGCGTTTGACCAGCTCCGCAGCACTCAACCCAGCCAGTTCGCCATCCCTACCCTGGGCCAGCCATTTCTCTATAAGCGAGCTCTCCGCCGCGGGCTTTTTCGTGGCTGGCAAGGCCGAAGGGTCGCCCCCATCGGCCAGAATTCGCCGAAAGACGCTTTTCAACTCCGGTGATTCCGGCCTCCAGCCTGATTGTCCCAGGGGCGCCAGCAAACGCAGGCTATACTTCATGGGCAGTTCCATGCAGGCCTGAAAGAGGCGTGACCATTCCCGGTGGCGAATCCAGGAATCGAGCGCCAGCTTGATTTCCACCTCGGAACACTGGCGCAGCGGCTTGCTCCGGGTTCCAAAAAACCCCGCACAGCGGCGATCCCCGGAGCGCACCACCTCCATCACCTGGGCCCGCACCGCCTCGTTAGAGCGGTCGTAATGGAGACGGAGGTTCTGGAACTCGAAATCCTCCTGAAAATAAGCGTCCAGTTGCCGGGTAACAAACAGGTACAGGCAGGCCCGCTCGTGATCGGACGGTCGCTTCCCGGTGCGGATACAGATGATGGCCGCGGCTCCGGCGGGGTCTTTGATGGCTTCCTCGCACAGATCGTCCTGGAGCGGGCCGGGGGAAATCATCTCCAACGTCCGGGTTGCACCTGTGATAACAATTTCATCAGGGTCTTGGAGGAGCCCGAGCAGTATTGGTATGGCCTCGGTCGTATCCAAGGGGACTTCATTGTCGCACTTGAGATAGGTCAAGATATTTAGACTAAGAGGTTTTTTTGCCGTATAACCTTGTTGGACGACAATCTGCCCCAGATTCATGTCTCGATTTTTTGCCCATATGGCACATAATGCATCGACCCCTTCCTGGTTCTTCAAACCCTCGAGGGTCCGGAGAGCGCTATTTCTTATCCTGCCATCAGTATCCGCCAATGCCCCGATAATTTCGGCCACCAATTCTCCATCCGCTTGTTCCAGCAGATTAAGGGCTCCGGCCTGTAATCCTGAAAGTGCCCGCAACCGCGCCGGCGTCTTGGCTACGTAACGCTGCTTAGCCATAATCCGCCCCAACCTGGCATCACGATCCTTCGCCCAGATGGCGCACAAGACATCCACTGCCGCGGGGGAGGTCAGGGTTGCCAGGGCCTCCGCCGCCCTGGCTGCGATAGCCTCATCCTGCGATTCCAGGGCCTGGACCAGGAGGGACACCACCTCGGGGTCGTCACGGTTTACCACCAGGGCATCCATGGCCTTCCGCCTCTTCCTTACCCCAAGCAGTGGAAAAGTCGATTGTAGGCCGGCCTGCCATTTCTGCAAATCTTTCGCTTCCGCCATGGTGTGCTCCTTGTTATTTAAGCAGTTCGTCAATTATTATTTTTAGCATCCAAGTAAAAATATGTAGTCTCACTCATCCTCCGTTTTCTAAATTCCACAATAGTTAAAAAAGTAAATTTGTAAAGCTTCACAAAAGGCAAAGAAAAAAAGTTATCCAGCAGTCCTTGCAACCCGGAAACCGAGACTGATGCCCCGTGCCGTCATGTCTTGGCGATGGCGGTGGTCACACCGGAAGTTGCCCAGGATGTCCTCATGGTATTGCCCGCCACTAAAGGATTCACCCCTCAAAACCCGACTGAATCCAATCCTGGGGGGGGCCAGGTCGCCTTGCCGGTAGCGCTGGTAGGTATTGCCGTCATACCAGTCCACGCACCATTCCCAGACGTTGCCGGCCATCTGGTACGCCCCCCAGGGAGAACAGCCTTGCGGATAACTCCATATCCCACAGGTTTCCTCCCGGGTCCCTTTATTCCAATCCCTGTTATTATAGTTCCGACAGCGCCGTCCCTCATCCCAGTAACTCCCCCAAGGGTACTCCCGGCCGTCCACCCCCCGGGCCCCTTTTTCCCATTCCAGCTCGGTGGGCAGGCGCAGGCCCGCCCACTTGCAGTAAGCTTGGGCGTCCTCCCAACTCACGCAGACCACCGGATGGTCCGCCTTCTCCTTGGGAAAACTTCGACCCTGCCACACCGTGGTATTTTCTCCATCTTCATCCGGTGGCCGGTGCCCCGTGGTCTCCACAAATCGCAAATATTGGGCGTTGGTCACTGGATGCAGCCCCAGGTAATAGGGCGGCAACTCCACCGGGAAGGGGGCACCGCCTCCCTCATCGCCCCCAGGCCCGCCCGCCAGGAATGTTCCTCCCGGAATCAAAACCAGCAGACTGCCGTCCTTGTCGTTTTCGATGAGGATGTTAGGACCAGACATGGCGCTGATATCCCTTTACACATCAAAAATCCGCTTCGTCTTCTTTGGTACGGGCGGCTCGCTCCGCTCGCCGGTAAAGGGTAAAAGGGTTAAAGGGCAAAGGTTAAAAAGGAGTCCTGGCGACCCGAAACCCGCTGAGGTTGATCCGTCTTGTGGGGGATACGCCGAAGCAGCGGAGTGCGCACCGGAAGCTGACTTGAAAGTCCTCGAGCCAGGAACCGCCTCGCCATACCCGGTAATCGCCCTTCGCCGGTGGGGTTAGATCACCCTGGCGGTAGCGCCCGTATGCCTGGTACTCGTACCAGTCGGCGCACCATTCCAGGACGTTGCCAGACATCTGGTATGCCCCCCAGGGGGAGCAGCCCTCGGGATAATTCCACACCCCGCAGGGGGTCTCCTGGCCCCGGTTATTACTATTCCAGCAGCGCCGCCCCTCCTCCCAGTCGTTCCCCCAGGGGTATTCCCGGCCGTCCACCCCCCGGGCCCCCTTCTCCCATTCCAACTCGGTGGGGAGGCGCAGGCCCGCCCACTGACAATAAGCCTGGGCATCCTCCCAACTGACGCAGACCACCGGGTGGTCCGCCTGCTCCGGAGGAAATTGCCGGCCCTGCCACACCGGGTTCCCCCAGTCCGCCTTATCCGGGGGACAGTGGCCGGTAACTTCCACAAACCGCAAATACTGCCCATTGGTCACCGGGTGCACCCCCAGGTAATAAGGCGGCAGTTCCACCGGGAACTTCTCGTCCCCTGCCAGGAACGTCCCTCCCGGAACCAAGAGCAGCAGACTGCCGTCCTTGTCGTTTTCGATCAGGATGTTAGGACCAGACATGGTGCTGATATCCCTTTACACATCAAAAATCCGCTTCGTCTTCTTGGGTACAGGCGGCTCGCTCCGCTCGCCGGTAAAGGGTAAAAGGGTTAAAGGGCTACGGGTAAAAAGGAGTCCTGGCGACCCGAAACCCGCGGAAGTCATACCGGAACGGGGGCACGTCGCGGAAGCGGTAGGCGCACCGGAAGCGGTCAGGATTGCCGAGGCACCAGGAACCGCCCCGCAACACCCGGTATGAGCCGCTTGTCGGAGGGGCCAGGTCCCCCTGGCGGTAGCGTCCGTAGGT
>Ga0172375_10010088_pt1 | contig 12319 bp, 17 predicted proteins | sample LakKiv1m_FD_114537 | JGI IMG/M metagenome (GOLD analysis project Ga0172375, IMG submission 114537) | Freshwater microbial communities from Kabuno Bay, South-Kivu, Congo - kab_092012_11.1m | ecosystem: Environmental > Aquatic > Freshwater > Lake | place: Democratic Republic of the Congo... | reverse complement strand
GCATATTGATAGATTAATGAATATTTTACGTGATGAAAATGTTATTTTTGATCCGGTTGGAAGTGCAATGATTCAAGAGAATTCACAGCTAGAAACATTTGGAGTATATTTAGCTAAAAGAGGGTTACCTACCTTTGCATTTGGTGTTCCTGTCGTAGGTACGCATAGCGTTTCAGAATTGGCACATAAAGGAGACTTATGGTATGCGTTTAAGGGAAATCAAGCATTCTTAAAAGCAGATTGGAAACCTTTACATTAGTCCGAAAAATCCGTTAAATCCATAATAGCTAAAAAATCCTGTTAAAATAAATCCTAACGTTCTTGGTATAACTCTCCCTAAAATAAATTCAATTTTATCCATTCTCAATGCTCCAAAGATCAAAGGAAAATAGAGGATTGGTAAGGGAACAGTTCCCGCAGCAAGAGTAAATCATTTACCGTGTTTATCCCAGAACTTCAAAGTTTTTTCTATAGTTTTTCTTTTAAATAAAGGTGCAATCGTATGAAATCCGTAATGATATCCTATCATAAATGCAGTTACTGAACCTAATATTGATGCAATCATCGTAACCACAACAGAAGAATAGGCATCCATCCCTAGGCCTATAGCTTACATTAAACCATAATCTGGGCTCAAGATTTGTGGCAAGAATTCGATTAAAAATACAAAGATAAAAATCGCAATTAAACCATAATTCTGTATATAAGAGGCCATATATTCTTGTGTATTTTTATAAGTAACTGCTAAATAAATTCCCCAAAGAAATATTATTGAAATAATAATCAGACTTAACAATCTTATTTCTTTCCCTATTTTTTGTTCTCTTAACTCTTCATAATCACCCATACTGATTCCTAAGACTTCATATTAAAAAACATTGTGTTTTGTCAATGCTTTTAAACTCTCTAAATTTATTTATTTAATGAGCAAATCAATTAAAGAACTTTTAAATTTTGGAATAATTGTAGTTGACAAACCAACAGGACCTACTTCTTTTTCAATTTCAGATTATGTAAGAAGACAGCTTAAGTTGACTAAAACTTCTCATTTTGGAACACTCGATCCCAAAGTTACAGGAGTTTTGCCGATTGCACTTGGCAGAGCATGTAAATTAACTGGGACTTTTTTAGGCCACGATAAAATTTACATCGGAATTATGCATGCATACAAAGAACAAGAATTAAAAGAACTTCAAAAAATAATTGACGAAAATTTTATTGGCACCATTAAGCAAACTCCCCCTAAAAAATCAAGAGTAAAAAGACAGGAAAGAGAAAGAGATATTCTTCAATTCGAACTTTTAGAAGCTAGCGAAAATAAAAAAGATTTTTTATTTATTTCAGAAGTACAAGGAGGAACATACATACGAAAATTATGTTCTGATTTGGGAGAAAAAATCGGAGGAGCCCACATGTTGGAATTAAGAAGAACAAAAGCAGGAATCTTTGAAGAAAGCCAGGCGGTTAAACTTTATGATTTTGAAAAAGCATTTGAAGAGTATAAAAATGGAAATTCAAAACTTTTAGAAAAGATGATTGTTCCTGCGGAAGACGCAATAAAAAAAGTTCTAACTGTAATAAATGCAAAAGACGAATGTGTAAGAAAATTATCGACTGGAAAACCTTTATTCAGTAGCGATATTGTTGGAGACGTCCCAGACGATGAAGACTTTGCAGTTTTTAATAAAGACAAATTTATCGGTCTCTACAAATCAACTGGACAAAAACAAGAGATCATAGCAAAACCTTCTTTTGTTTTCAACTAATTCTAATTAAAACAAACCTTTAAAAAGCATTCAAAAGTCAAGCCATGATGGCAGATTATCAAAAAAATAAAGTAGTAAAATCCAGTAATGTTGGAAATTATACAGAGCTAGGATCAGTAGTTAGAGTATTAGATTTTGTAGCAGATAGACCTGAGAGCGAGATATGTAAAGTAGATACTTTTATTCCTGCAGATTTGAAACGAGGGGAGTTTTTTATGCAATATGCAGTCAAAAATGCAACATTAGTGATAAAACCCTCTACATTAGAGAAAATTGGTGAAGAATCCAAGGTTGTTTCTGAATTAATTGCTTTGAATGCAAAAGACTTTCAAGAGGCACATGACCTTCTTTTACAGGCAATGGGCGCTTATCATCATTATCAGATATTAAATGATCCTGAAGAACAAAGAAGATTAAAAGTAGTTCTTTCCAGGGCTAAGCCCGACCTATAATCTCCTTAGATGGGATATAGATATTCTAAAACAACAACCTTTTTATAAGAATCGTACCTTTTTTTCTTATGGACGAGGACTTTGGAAATGAGGAAATAGAAGATGATGATCAAATGCCTGCTAGCAAATCAGATGTAATGAATCAAGAAGATCTGATTATGGAGGCAAAGAGCTTTTTTAGTACTCAAAAAAAACAGTTAGGTGAATCTGCAAAACAAGCAGATAAAGTCGTAAAACTAGACTTTAATGAGCTTTCAGAGCAGTCTCCTGAGTTGGCTGAACGTTTAATTACAAAACCAGATGAAACTCTTGAAATTCTAGAACTTGCATTACATGAATCTGGTTTAGTTTTGGACCCGAGAGTAAGGCTAATGAATTTATCTAATTCACAAGTCATGAAAGTAAGATACATCAGAGCAAAAAATCTTAATACGATGATTTCTGTTGAAGGAATTGTTCGTCAGGCATCTGAAGTTCGTCCAAGAGTTACTAATGCAAAATTCGAATGTCCTGCTTGTGGAACTATTTTAAGTGTTTTACAAATTGATGAAAAATTTAGAGAACCTTCAAGATGTTCATGCGGAAGACGTGGCGGTTTCAAAGAATTAGATAAAGAAATGGTTGACGCTCAAAGATTAGTAATTGAAGAATCTCCAGATTCTTTAACCGGTGGAGAACAGGCAAAAAGAATGACTGTATTCTTGAAAGAAGATTTGGTAGAACCAAGAATGGAAGAAAAAACAACGCCCGGTGCAAGAGTAAATATTATTGGCGTTTTGAAGGAAGTTCCTCTTCCAGCAAAAACTGGTGGAATTCTAACTCGTTTTGATTTAGCAATTGAAGCAAATAATATTATTCCTATGGAAGAAAGTTTTGATGATATTAAAGTTTCTGAAGAAGATGAAGAAGAAATTAGAGAAATTGCAGCAGATCCAAAAGTTTTTGACAAGTTAGCAAATAGTATCGCTCCGTCAGTTTTTGGTTATCGTGAAATCAAAGAAAGTTTAGCATTACAATTATTTGGTGGTGTCCAGAAAAAAAGATCAGATGGAAATCCAACAAGAGGTGATATTCATATTTTGTTAGTGGGTGATCCTGGTGTAGCAAAATCCGTTATGTTAAAATACATTTCTGGCGTTGCTCCAAAAGGTAGGTTTGTATTCGGTAAATCTGCATCTGGTGCAGGTCTTACTGCGACTGTAGTTAAAGATGAATTCTTAAGAGGTTGGGCTTTAGAAGCTGGTGCGATGGTTCTCTCCAATAAAGGCCTTGTTTGTATTGACGAGTTAGAAAAAATGAATGAGGAAGATCGTTCGACAATTTTAGGTGCGATGGAACAGCAGGAAGTTTCTATTTCTAAAGCAAATGTTCAGGCAACCTTAAGATCTCAGACAGCGGTTCTTGCAGCAGCAAATCCTAAATTTGGTCATTTCAATCCTCAAGAAGATTTAGTTAAACAAGTTAAACTTGAGTCACCTTTACTGAGCAGATTTGACGCAAAATTCTTATTACTAGACATTCCAGATAAAAAGAAAGATGAAAATATTGCGGCACACATTTTAAGAGAGCACCAGCAGAAAAATTTGAACGAAAATATTATTGGTAAAGAATTATTGAGAAAATATGTTTCTTTCGCAAAACAACATTATCACCCGGTTCTTTCAGAAGAAGCTTCTAGAATGATCAAGGATTTTTATGTAAAGTTAAGAAATCCTGCTTCAGCTTCGTTTGGAAAAGATGGTGTAAAATCTATTGCGATTACTGCAAGACAGCTTGAAGCTATTTTACGTTTTGCCGAGGCTGCTGCTAAAGTTAGATTAAGCAAAGAAGTTACAGCACAAGATGCACAGAGAGCAATTGATATTGTCAAATTTTCTATGATTCAAATGGATTATGATGAGGAGACTGGTAGTTTTGATGTTGACAAAGTCTCAGGAAATTCTGCATCTAAAAGAAGCAAGATCTTCGTTGCAAAAGAAATCTTAGAAGATCTAGAATCAAGGCTTGGCAAATTAATTCCTATGGAGGAAATAGAAAAAGCTGCAGATGGTAAACTAAAGCCTGACGAACTTGAAGAATCTTTAGACAAACTTGTTAGAGAAGGCGATTTATTCCGACCAAGAAAAGGTTACGTACAGAGAGTATAATTCAATAAATTTTTATACTTGTTCTAATTTGTAAAATCATTATGGCTTATCATCCAAATAACGTAGAAGTCCCAGTAGCAGATACTGTTTTTTCAGAAAGAAGAACTGATAAGGGATTGGTTACAAAAGTTGTTATAATCACACCAGAGCAAACTGCAGAAGCTATTGCAAGAATGGATTATTCTTCTCAGGCAGTATTTTTTAGTAAGTATTGTGATCAAATAAAGGCTCAATCTAAAAAAGATGCTTCAATTGGAAGAGTTCAATTACCTGAAAGATTAGATTATATTGCAGGTTTATCTTCTAAGGTTTCTATTGCCTTTACTATTGCTTGGAATAAGATTTGTGCAAAATATATGTCTCGAACAGAAGGAGGGTATAATGGTAAATGAACAAGCATACCATCGTGGAAGATCCGATGCCTTAAGAAAACTTCCTGCGAATCCCGGACAAGGCACGCCTGAACAATATAATCACTATATGAATGGATATAATTCTGTGCATCAAACTACTTATCCAGAAACTCTCCAGAGTATAATTGAAATAGTAGAAAATCATAGAGCTAGACAAACAAAAGAAGGTCTCGCACTTGTTTTATCTAAACTTCTAATAAAATCTTTAGGTGAGCCAGCAGAAATACAAACAGAGACGGATGCAATCTTTAGAGATTATTTAGATTTACTAGAAAATCATGAAGCTTACGAGTTAAAGAAAGGATTTGCTGAACTATACAATGCTGTTCAGAAATCAAAGAGATTTGTAATTAGGGAAGGAGAAATTACAAAATATCTAAAGCATAGCAAACCTGTGGAAGAACAAAAAGAAAAACCAAAAAAGAAATCTAGAAAAAATTAACTAGTTTTTTACAATATAAATCTTTATAAAACAAAACTATCTCCTAAAAACATGGAAGGTGTAATGGATAGCGAACAAAGAAAGAGGAATGTTGCTTATAAATTAAGAATTGGTGATGTGATGAAATCTAAACCGATTTCAAACGAAGGAAAACTCTTATTTTTAGAACTTGGTGATAAAAAAGTAATTCGTGTAAACTTAATCGCGAACGCAGTTGATAAATTCATAAATGATGGTGATAAAAAATATGCATCAATAACTGTTGATGACGCATCTGGTCAAATAAAACTAAAGGCATTTGGAGATGATATTGCTCCCTTAAAAGATATTTCTCAAGGAGACACTTTACAGATAATTGGTTTAGTTAGAGAATATAATAGCGAGATTTACATCACTCCTGAAATTGTAAAAAAAGTAGATCCTAAATGGTTATTGGTAAGAAAATTGGAAATTCAACAATCACACAAAGATGCTCCTCTTCCAAAGAATGCTTCATTAAGAGAAATAATCCTTGAAAAAATAAAGAAAGCAGATGCTTCTGGTGGTTTGGATAAGGAACAACTAATTTTAGATACAGAAGCCTCTCCAGAAGTAATTAATACTGAAATTAAACATCTTCTTGAAGAGGGAATGATCTACGAACCTCGACCTGGAATATTGAGGTATTTAGGATAATGTTAGAAATAGCAAGACAGTATCAAATTCCTGGCATCGGTTGGGTCGGTATAATTCACGGTCCTTGCAAAGAGGGTCCTTATTATGCAAGATTTGGTAACTGCGGTATTGTTGCAGCAAATAGCACAAGTGAGGATGAGGTAAGAGTGCGTATTGGAACAGCAGTTAGCGTGTTATTAGGATCTAAAAAAACTGAACTTGAAAACCAATTACAAGATGTTCAATCTGTGCTTACTGAGATCACTTCAAGTCAAACTCCTCTAATAGCATTAGATCGATACGAAGTAAAAAATTAATTCTATTTTAAAATCAATTTATTTTATGCTCTTGTAGGGGATTTATTTTAATCGCGTTTTTCACTCAAATCAACCATCAAGCCACGGCTGTTTAATGTTGGATACTCTTTCTGAAAGGCTTCAAATGTCTTGAAATATCTTTCTTGAACAACACCCTCTTCATCTCTTTCAAAATACAGAATTCCTTTGTAATCATAAGATTTAAGACGTCTATCTCCTACAATTCTCCAAACATCTACAAGGCTTCGTAATTCCTTATTACTCATCTTCCTCAAAATCTAATTCTTCTTTTTCTTTTTTTAACTTCTTCAAATCAGCAAGATCTTGCAAGGTTATCTTATCTAAATTTTCTCTTCTAGAAAAATCAAACTTATCGGATTCGATATCGTTCGCTAATTGATCATATCTTTTCTTTTTTTCCTCATTTTTCTGTCTTACAATATCGTCAACATCTATCTTATCGTGCTGAGTTTCAATATCGCCATCATAATAATCCACTCCATCCTCTTTTGCTTTTTTAACAAGGAAGAAATGCCTTTTCATCTTTTGTTTAACAGAATCAAGTATATCTTGCTCGATAGTTTTCTTTTCTTCTACTTTTTTTGTTTCAGTAGGTAACATTGTAATTTCTCTTCTAGGAACTTTTAAGATTTTAACTTCTAAAACTCTCTCAACTGCAGCGGCAATTGCTTGGAATCCTGGGAATAATTGTCCTGCTTCTAAAGATTCGTACTGCGATTTGTCAATATTAGCCAATCTTGCAACAGCATCAGTTGTAATCTTTGCATGCCTTCTAGCTTGCTTTAATACCCAGTCATAATTTTCAACCAAATCACCATGCTCTTGCTTCATACCAGGGAATTTTAATTTAGCTAAACTCTTATGAGCAATCATTTGATCTTTATTCATAATTTTCTTCTGCGGAGAACTCATACTTTCCATAACTTCTCTAACGCTCTTTCTTTTTTCAGCAAGTTCAAGCTGTTCTTTTGTAGGTTTTTTAATCAAAGCAACACCTTCTCTTTCAGAACATCTATAACAAACTTTTCTAACCCCTAGATCGCTAACACCGTCAAAAAGCGCAACGTCCTCTTCAGGTTTTCCACAAATAAAACATTTAGCCATAAAAGAAGAATCTGTCTGGTCTTTTTAAGCATTTATGTAATAAAAAATATGTTCTAGACAAGCTTAAAATACTCCCTTACCTGCCTAGTTTGGTTGTATAAAAACACTTTATCTTCATTAACAATAAGCAAAGCGCTTTCATTTACGCCCTCATATTCGTTGATAATTGAACTAAGTTCACTTATATTCAGATTCTTTGCAATAGGAATTAAGACAATCTTTTCATTAGAGTTCTGTTTTACTTCTTGAGTTATCCTTGCCATAACTTTCTGTTTTGCAACATCATCAACCTCTTCTGGTTGATAATCATACAAATAAACCATTGTATCAAAGACCTCTTTTCCACATCGTTCTTTTATCTTCATACTATTAATCCAAAACATAGTTCTTATTCTGTCAAATTTTCTATGCTCACTAATCAGTTGCATCTTGGTAAATATAGCTGAATTTTCATATCTATCAAAAATAAGTGCCTGCGTATAAATTCTGTCTGCAATATCAAAATTTCTATTTATCAATTCTGGGCAAGGATATTTTCCTAAATTAGAGATATCTAGCTGATTCTGCAACTCGTTTATTGAATTTTCTGTACTGCTATAATAATTAAGTAGCTCTCTATTTCTTTCCTGCTCAATGCTGAAACCTATCAAAAATCCAACAACAAAAAGAAGTAAAGTCAGTATCAATGCCTCAAGAAAATAATATCTATATCTCATCTCCACTTAGTATCTCCCTTGCACCATTTGTATATGGACCATGATATCATAAAAGGATATAGTATAAGATACAGCGTCATATAAACAATAATTTCAAATAAGTTTTCATTTCTTAAAACCTTGTCTTTCATCCCAATTAAAACAAAGAATGTAAATGCTAAAAATAAAACAAAAAGAACAATTCCAAAATAGTTTAATATACTCGGGGTTATATTCAAATCGGATAAAGAGATGATTCCTACTTCAGAATTTATTTTGTAAATCATAAAAGCAATTTGATCTAGAATTCTCTTTGATAATAAATATAAAAAAATCCCCAATCCTAATAAACCGATAGTTAACCCAAAAGAAAAGAAGGGAATAACAAAATACCCGAACATACCCTTTCTAAAAATATACTTGATATACTTCTTTAAAACCTGGAAACCTCCCACAGTCCATCTAACTCTTTGTACCCACCATGCCTTAAATTTTGTAGGAACAACAGTAGTAACATTAGCAGCAAAGCACATTTTTACTTTCCAGCCATTACTTAAAATATGCCATGTAGATTCAATATCTTCAGTCATATTGGTTTTATCGAATCCTCTAATTTCTAAAAGAGCTTTCTTTCTATATACTGAAAGAGAACCCGGTGCAACATATATAGAATCTATAAATTCCAATAGTTTTCTTGTAAATGCAATAACTTTATATTCAATAGATTGTAATCTTCCTAAGAAAGTTTCTCTATTAATAGGAGTACAAGCAGCAGTAACTGCTCCAACTTTATCATTATCAAAGTAGCCCATCATCTGAGAGAAAGCTTTTTTCTCAGGATAACTATCTGCATCAATTATTGCAACAAAATCTCCTTTAGCAAACTTTAACGCATAATTCAAACTATCTGCTTTTCCAGAATTTTTCTTATCCATAACAACAAGTTTTGGATATTTTTTCTGCAATGCTTTAGCTATTTTTAGGGTGTTATCTTTACTTCCGTCATTAATAACCATAACTTCTTTCAAACCTTTATACTCTGATTCAAATATATGTTCAACTGTTGCAGCAATAGTCTCTTCTTCATTATATGCAGGTACTAAAACCGTAAGAGTATGGTTCTCCTTTAAATCAGGTATATGCATTAACTTATTTTTATTATGAAAATATAATATCAAGCTTAGCAGCAAAAAATATAGCGAAACAAACATGTAGAAAAAATAAATTCCTTCAATCACTTCCATCTTCTTCTCCCTCGCTCTCTTCTTCTCCTTCGCCTTTCAAAATACTTCGTTTCTGTACATTAAAATATTCATAGAACTCTTCAGTTAGCATTAGGTCATTAGTGTGTCCTGCTTTTTTAGATTGTAACAATCCCAACTCAATAAACTTCGCAATATGGTCATATGCTTTATTTCCTCTAATTTTGATAACAACTGATTGTTTTATTGGTTGTTTATATGCAATTACAGCAAGAGTTTCTTGTTCTGCCTTTGTAAACTCTGTACTTCCTGTAGCTAATTTATTTACCATATAGGTATATTTTTCCGAAACGTCCATCTTCCAAGAGTTATTTCTATTTACAAGTACGATAGCGCTCTTAGAGTATTTTCTTTCCAATTTATTCAAAATATCTTTTAGCATAATAGGGTTAACATCTGTAAGCATAATTAACTCTTGTAAATTTAAGAATCGTCCAGCAATAAAAAGTGCAGCTTCTACTTTTTCTTCATTTTCTCTTTCTTTTTCTTCAAAAACACTATCTAACTCTCCCGCAGTTTCATGTGTAATAATCTTTTCAGTCACTTTAGGTTGTTCTTCTATGATTTCTGTTTCTTTTTCTTCAGAACTGTCAATTGCCTCTTCTTCTGGAATAATGTCTTCTTCTGTCATAAAAACTTCAAGATTTTAGCGTTTAATAAGCTTTTTGAAACCGACTAGCTCATTGCAAAAAATTTCGCTCTTCAGAAAATAGTGCAAATTAAATTTGCATAAAAGTTGAAAAATCAGAAGTGCAAAATTTTTTTATCTTAAAATTCATCGGGCATTCTTAACTCATTGCGAAACGGAGAATGCCTCCGACGCCACCAATACTAAAAAATTGAACTCCTTCTTGTGTTTCGCTGGTAACAATATGAACTTCAACTGCAGTTGCTTTCGCAAGTTCTTCAAAATGTTTAATAGTATTTCGAGGTAATTCTTTAGATAAAACTAACTTTCCGACAGCTCCTTGATTTAGTCTTTCTTCAACTTCTGCAGTACCATAAGCAACTTTCTCGGGTTGTTTTGCAAGCATCATAAAGAATTCATCAAGAATTTCTTTTTGTTTTGTAACTTCTTGTTCAGAAAGGATGTCTTTGGAAGCTTCAACTAAAGCTCTCAAACCTGCAAACTCGCTGTCTCCAATATCTCTTATTCCAATAATTTTATCTTTTAATTGTGTAGCTAAATTTCCAACTTCCAAATATTCTTCTTTTGTAGGTATTGGTCCGCCAACCAAAATTCCTTTCAATTTTTTATTTTCAAAAAAGCAGTCTTTCATAACATCAGAAACTCTTCTATAGAATTCTTTTGCATATTCTTCAGTTGCTCTCTGGAATCTCATAGCAGACTGTCCTCCGGATCTTTGTTTTGAAGGAATACCTGAAGTCATCGTATGCAAAACCTTGATAGTTTTTCCATCTAAGATTCCAACTGTTGCTTCTTTCCTATCAATAACGAGTAAACCATAAACTTCTTCGGTTTCAAGCATTTCTCTCAGTGGGTCAACAACAAAAGTCTGGTCACATCTGTAAACTCTAACTCTCAATTCTTTTGGAGGTTCAATAGTCCAAAGCCTAATATCTTCCTGACCTTCAACTTCAGAAACATTTCCTGCATACATTGCTAGGCCATTAGCAGGTAACTTCTGTCCAATAACTTTTAATTGTCTAGAAATTCTTTCAAGTGCATCCAAAACTGCCTTTCGCACGTTCTTAGATTTAATATTTTCAGCAGTTCCCTTTTCAGTATCTATTTGTTTTACTACGTTGTTTATATTAAACTCTGCCGGGATTAAAATACTAATTAGTTCAGTGTGTCTTCCACGGTAGCTTTCAAGTTCTTTTACGGTTTCTTCAAATTCGTATTTTTCTGCATCGTTCATTTTACAAATTTCCGAAGGAATTTGTAAGGCAACAAGCTTGTTGCGTTACTTCTAACGGACTTTTTCGGTCGAGCCAACAGCTCGAAATTATTCGAAAAACGTCCTACCTTCGGTTTAAAATCTAAGTTATTGACGGTTTATAAAGGTTAAGAAGGAATTAAGAATTTTAGTCTATGGTTTAGGTCGATACAAAGGACCTGGTATTGAGTATATTTCTCTAACTGCATAAGGATCTCTTTGTTGTTCTGTGGAAGGTGTTTCAATACCTCTTCCGTACGCCGCAGCTAATTTCAATTCGTTTTCATTAGGCTTTTTTACAGTAGGTTTCTTTCCAGGTAGTTCTAGCGTTCTCATAATTATATTACTCTTGAGTAGCTTATAAACTTTAGGTTTTAAGAGAGTTTATATAATATTTAGAGTTTTTTTGTACATGGTAGAATTTCTTCCGAAAGATAGAGCCGAATGGAGAGCTTGGCTGGAAAAAAATCATTTGGTTGAAACAAAAGTGACTGTTGTAAAATACAAAAAACATACGGGAAAACCATCAATAACAAATAGAGAAGCAATGGATGAAGCAATTTGTTTCGGTTGGATTGACACAATTGCAAGAAAAGTGGACGAAGATAAATATTTCCAAGATTTTGTGAAAAGAAACTCAAAGAGCAGATGGAGTGTCAATACTTTAATCAAGGGGAAGAATTTTTTTGAAAATGGTTTAATGAGTGGCTATGGAATTAAAATGTACAAAGAAGGTCTTACAAAAGGGGCTTATGATAAAGATTTGCCTAAAAATCCCGATGTTCCTAATGACCTAAAATTAAGGTTAAATAAGAACAAACTAATAAAAAGAAATTTTGAAAAGTTGTCTCCTTCAGCAAGAAAAATGCACCTAAGAAATATTATCCGAGCCAAACTTCCAGAAACTAGAGAAAAAAGAATCGTTGCACTTTTAGAAAGTTTAAATACAAAGTAAACTATTTATTTTTATGGCAGAAGAAAAAAAGTGGTGCGTTTATATTTTAGAATGTCTTGATGGTTCATATTATACTGGCGTCACAAACGACGTTGAAAAAAGAATGAAAGCTCATAAATCCAAAAAAGGTAGTAAATATGTAACGCGGCATGGCTTCAGTCATTTAATTGCAACAAAAGTTTGTAAAGAT
>Ga0172375_10010087_pt1 | contig 12319 bp, 7 predicted proteins | sample LakKiv1m_FD_114537 | JGI IMG/M metagenome (GOLD analysis project Ga0172375, IMG submission 114537) | Freshwater microbial communities from Kabuno Bay, South-Kivu, Congo - kab_092012_11.1m | ecosystem: Environmental > Aquatic > Freshwater > Lake | place: Democratic Republic of the Congo... | reverse complement strand
TAATCTGTAAAAAGTGCTCTTTGTAATTGATGGCCGGTTGCCTGTTGTGCGTGTTTTCAAACGCTCTGGCCCTGCCGGCCCACAGTTCAATTTGTGCCATCAGTAAACGGTATTGGTCAACGTTTTTCTTTTCGGTATCCGATATGGCATGCCATTTAAACCTGTCGAGGTAACGGTAAATATGGTCGAGTGTGCTGTAATCGAGGTTCCAGAGAGCCAATGCTGGGGGAAACCATACGGTGTGAAAATAAAGCAGGGCATGGTTGCTGCGGGCAAAGTTCATCAGCCCGGGCATTTCTTTCCAGTTGAGCCTCATGGGGCAGACAGTAAGCCTGAAATGGGTGTTTTTTGAAGCACAATAATCCCTGAAAAAGCCCATATTTTCCATAACCTTATCGTAATCGGCTGATGGGCGGATTTGTTGGTAAACTTCTTTGGTGCAGGCATCGAGAGAAACAGAAATATGGAAGGTTCCTTTACTTAACAAAGCCTTATGCTTTTCGGTTAATACCGTGCCGTTGGTTTGTACCGATATAACGCAGCCTGGGTTATAAGTAATAAGGTAATCCCATATTTTTAAATAAAAAGGGCTCAGGAAAGGTTCACCACCATTAAAACGTGCTTCTTTGATGCCTTTTAACCAGGGTTTTAGCTTTGAAAACAGCGCTTCATCAGAGGCGCTTTCAGTGTCAGATGTTCCGGCAACAGAATTTTTAAAAACGGCCTCATGTTTATCGCTGCACATAATGCAGCTCAGGTTGCATCTGTGGTCGGTTTCAAATTCAAGAAGCAGAGGCTGTCTGGTGGCGGGAGGCAGGCCATCGTACTGCAGCGCTTTGACAGCATGAAACTGCTGTGCGTGAAAGTCTATAGTGCAAACCTCGCAACCTGAAGGCGGATTGAAGTTTTTAAGCGCTTTGCGCAGACTTAGTACTGGTTTGCCCTGCCATATTTCTTCAAGACTTTGTGTGTTGTAATTGCTCAGAGTGTTCCATTTGTTGTAACAGCAGGGGCTTACCTTGCCGTTGGGACCAAAATACAGGCTTTTAAAGGGTGCCTGACAAAATGCTTTTAAATCGTTTCCTGTCCTGCCATTGTTATACAAAGCTATAGCTTTATCCTGTGGATGGATGTTTTTGTTGTGAAATATTTTTTTAAAAAAATTCATTTAACGGGTTACCAGATTAAATATCTTGTTTGTTTTTAAAACATCCATTTCCTATACCAGAGTTCCATTACCAGCAGTTTTCATAGGCACCTATTTGTGTTCAATATTAGCTTCCTTTCAAATATATTTTGTTATTTAGTCTTTAACAAAAACCACCCTCACATTATCCAATACTGTATTCCCTTGCATCAGCACAAATTGATAAATACCATTCTTAAATGAGGAGTTATTTATTCTTATTGTACTCCGAATTTCTTTTATTTTTATTTCACTACGTATAGTACCGAGCACATCAAAAATACGAATAGCAATATCATCTTTAAAATCGGGCACAAAAACATTTATAAGTGATTGGTTCGTTACGGGGTTTGGAGTTACTTTTATGTATGGTACAATAGGATTTAAAACAACATTGTCTATTTCTGATTCTTCTGTTTGCAAAGTATTGTTACTGTTGTCAGGTGCTTTTTTAAACAGAACATTGTTTTCGCAAAGTTGTTTAAGTTCGAAAAAGTCTTCTTTTCGCACAATGCTGTCTAAAACATCTTTTTCGAGCTGGGTTAAGCAAATCCATTTGTTAAGTTCGACAGCATTGAGAGGCCTTACCCAAGGCAAAATATTGTTTAAATGCAAAAGTGCGTTGTCGTAGTCATAAATTGCCCTGTAAAGCAGTGCCTTATCGAGCGAGGTATAATAATAACGGATATATGTATTGGTGTCGTTTTGTGTTTTGCTTATGATGTTGTTTTGTATAAGATTTAGCTTGCCGACATGATTGGCCAATGTATTCTGCGCCGTTAAGGAAGTATCGCTCACCAGATTTTGAAGTATAAAAGCCATATTTTCCTTCATGTACAGGTAAGCTTTGTTCAAATAATAATCGTCGGCAGCACTTGTACTTAAAAGAGGGAAATTCAATATTTCAAAAAGCCTGTCGGAAGCTGTAAAATAGTTGGCATTTTTGATGTAGTTTACAGCATCAGCTAAGGCATTGGGTAAAGTGGTATTTATATAATTTTGAGTGTTAATAGTTGTAGTGCTTGCAAAAGAATTATCACCGGCAGAAAGAGGAGGAGGGGCAGAGCAAGTAGCATACGTAGGTGAATTGTCTGTCAGATATATTTGTTTTGAGCGGCAGGTACCATTATGAATAAGTGAATAATCGGATCCATATGCAGGTGATGTATTAGATGAATTCCACCTGTTATATTGAGCAGGTAAATATGTGGGACAGGCACTATATCCACCTAAATTTCCACTTATTACCATTTTGTTGGTGTTTCTTTGCAGGTTATTATAGCCAGAGTTTAAAAATAAAAGATTGCCGTTACTTGCATAGATATTATTTTCTGTATTTACCGACATTCTTACTCTGCCTCCAATTGGGTTTTCGTTTTGTGACATATTTAGCGAAGCATTATTGCTGAAAGTAATACCCTTATAATTGCTACGAACATCGCCACAACGGACTGAGAGTTTTGTAGCGCCACTATAGGCGATACCGTTGTTTGAATTATTCATAATAAGCGGGTACAATACATACAAACCACCTGTTGAAGCAGAAGTATAATTGATACCGTCGTTTGTACTATAAATGTAAGACGAATAATTGCTTTCACTTGAGAAGGTCATGCCATCAGCATAAACCCCATAACCATTCCCATCAAAAGTGCAATAGTTGAGGATAATGCCTTTGTCATTAACATTTAATCCTCTATCATTATTGTAAAAAGCACAATTTGTTAATGTAAGTGGTGCACCATCTGTATAATTTAGCATGGCATGAATGCCGTATAGGCCATTGCTAAACACTGAATTTTGAATGATAATATTTGTTTGCCCGTAAAGTGCTACACCCCTGTGTCCTGTTCTGTTTCCTGTATTTGAAGTTATTGTTACATTGCTCAGATTAATTGAACCATAGTTTGCACGATATAAGCTGAGTCTTGAATTAGAACCCGACATAACAACCTTACAATTTGCAAAAGAAATATATTTAACAGCATTAACACCATTAACACCATGAGTATAAAGAGAGGGTTGCGCTATTTCAAGTTTTTTATGATTTGTTGATGTGCCAGTAAAATTCATGCTTGTGTTAGAGCCAGCAATAATATTATAGCACAGGTTATCAGCCAACGGACTGTTGAAAAGTACATAACCATTACCACCAGTACTGAACTGCGCTCCAGCCATAAGTTGTAGGTCGCCTTTTATTTCTAGCTTCGTTGAATAATCTGACAGGATGATATTACCACCATCAAAATAACGCAGTTTGCCAGCTGCACCATTAACATAATCAATAAGAATTTGACCATTTCCACTCATTTCTAAAGTAGAATAACTTTTAATGATAAGTTCAGCATTTTCTTTTACATGTATTGTCCCTTGCCAATTGTCAGAATATCCTTTTACTAAAGCATCTTCATCTAATATCAAAGTACTACCAGGGTTAACTGTTATATCGGCATTTTCTGGCATATACATATTGCATTGGATTGTAAGAGTGCTATTGTTTTCGACTACTAAATCGCTATAAAGTCTTAAATCGTAATCCCATGTTTGATTAGAAGATGAATAGTATTTATTATTGGGAAAATATGTATCAAGAGCCACGTATCTTCTAACACATGAAGTATGTAAAATCCTATGCATTTCTCCAATCTCTGATGGAGGTAGCCATGGTTCATCCATTGCTGCTACTTCTCCTTCTTGATGCATTATACTATATTCGCATTCATTCAAATCATAATGCGAAGAAATTGAAGCATGAGCCAAACCAAAAATATGTCCTAGCTCATGTTCATATGTTCTGGCAAACGCACGTTTTGTTTCATATATCAGACCCTGAAGAGTCCACCCATAATTATTCAAACCATATATAAACTGTGCATATTTATTTGGCGTTAAAACATATGGTTTAGAATTCATATTTGTTTCACTAGGAGGGGTTGCAACTGCTTCATTGAAATTAACATAACCGCTACCTTGACTACATGAGCATGGTAATAAATTCTGATTAACAAGACATTCCCATGCCTGATATTGCATTGTATAATAAATATTTAATTTATTGGTTCCTAAAACACTCTCAACATGACTAATTAAACCAGATGATGGATATTGAGACGTTAAACCCCAATATGAGTCATTATCAATAAAAAGAATTGTATCAAGGTCAAATTGTATCTTTACAGATTCAACGTAAACAGGTTCTCCAAGTAAATTATTAAAACAGTCACCATATGTAGAAGGATCAATTTCAACAAGATTATCATAGTGATAATTCAATAAATCAACTGCGTCCGGAAATATATCGTTTGCTAAAGTCTCAGTAAAGTTCCCTGTTCCATCTGTTTTTCTAACAATAATTATGTTTATTGGAACAATAAAAGAAGGATCTGTACTTTCAGGAATGAAGTTCAATCTATTGCTTTGCTGCCAAAATGAAGAAGTTCTGCCACAACCAGTTGTCAAAGGCGCCATTCCACTATTCCCAGAAGGGTCTCCATCATCAATCAACCAGTTCTGATTTAGTATTTGAGCATCTAAACTAAAGATAGTTCCGAAAATAATTGTTGTAAATAAAATAATTTTTTTCATATCGTTTTTCGATTTAATTAGTATTTATAAAACAATTTTGTAATTACTCCTTTATTAGTTTCAAACCTGATAAGTTTTAAACCTTTTTTTAGATCTTTTATGTCAATTTTTTTATCCTCATTTGCCAATTCTTGTTGTAAAACTTTTCTCCCTTGAATATCAAATATTTGTACTAGAGCGGTATGAGAATTAAATCCTTTATAAAAAATGTAATTATTTGCAGGATTGGGGTAAATCTCTATATCAAAGTCTTGTATATCAGCGGTATTTGCAAGTAATTCTTTAAAAATGCCAAAATATATTACTCTTATGGTATCATTGTTCAAGTCAATATAAAACTCTGGAGGTTTATTAGTATATTCAGTATCATAAGATATTGATGGCTCACTCCATACAAGGATACTATCAAATGTTATAGAGTCATTATTTCTTAAATAATTATTAAAAAAGAAAGAAGATGTTGGAGAGTACAATGTTGCTACATCGTACCAAAGAGCTGGATTGGCAAAGTTAAAAATAGAACTGTATAAACAAGAATCCAGAAAGGTAAAAGCATCTACATTGTCCCATTTAACTTTAATTGGATAATTATTTGAATGAATTAGTATTGATATAACCTTGGGATAAATTAACCACTGATTCGAACAAGTATTACTTAATATCTGTGTTTTTGTATGAAAAATTGAGAAATCATTATTTAAATTTCCATATTCGTCTGCCACTGCACTAAAGCAATTTGACATTCGAACTTCAAAAACAGAGTCGAAATCTATACTTTTAATATTATTTTCATCAAACAGAGTATCTAAACCTGAAGACCCCTGTGAGTCATAACCAGCATAAATAGTATCTTTATTCCCTACTGCATCTTCAAAAACAATTTGAAATTTAAACTCAGGTGTTGTTTGTGCCTTTAAATTAGCTCCAAAGATGCTTATAAGCGACACTGCGGTTAAGATTTTCAAGGTTGTTTTTGTATTCATAGCAGTTTGTTTTTTAAATTATAAAACAAATTTATTAAAATAATTTATTATTCAAAAATTAATCGTTTATTTATTTTGCTAATATGTTTAAATATATTGATATGTCTAAATATGCTTAAATATCAATATCTATTATTAACAATAGCAAAAGGTAGGGTAAGTATAATGTCCATTTTTTATTCATGAAAATATTTTTTTGAATGTAATGAGACATTAATATGATTTTTCAGTAACCCATTTCCTGTACCACAGTTCCATTACCAGCACCTTCCAAAGCCGCCAGTGGTCGCGCGTATTCAAATAGGATGCAATGGCTTCATTGTTTATCAGGCCATCTTTTATAAGATGACTGCTGTCGAGATGCGATTTGTAAAATGCCATGTCCTGATAATAACTGTCGGGCACCACAAACCCCTGTTTGGCTCGTTGCATGATGAGTGGCGGCAAATGGTTTTTGATGTTTTCGTGGAGCACAAATTTCTTGTATTCGGGACGGTAGTAGGTGCCTTCGGCTAAGCCAAAGAGGTAATCCACCAGTTTGTGTTCCAGAAAAGGCACCCTCACTTCGAGACTGTTGGCCATGCTGGCCCTGTCCACTTTGGTCAGTACCAGTTCGCCCATAAAGGTTTTAATGTCGAGGTATTGGATTTGTTTAAGGGGTGAGAGTTCGCTTCGGTAGTGGGAGAGGTAGAACCAGAAAGGGTTTTCGTTAATGGATGTGTGAAAATCTTTTGATATAAGTTGTTTGAGTTGTTTCTTGTCAAACAGTCCCATGGCCATGGCCTCGCTGTATTTTTTGACGGAAACCGGCAGTGGCTTATCGCCGAGCAGTTGTGCGAACCAGCCTGTGGCACTTTTATTTTGCTTGGATGGTAGCATCTCTTTGTGCCAGGTATAACCGCAAAACAGTTCGTCGGCACCTTCGCCCGACAGCACGGTTTTAACGTCGGCAGCAGCCAGCCGGCTTACTTCAAAGGTGGGTATGGTCGATATGTCGGCTATGGGCTCATCGTACACATAGCTCAGGCGCTCTAAATTTTTAAGTGATTCCCTGCCAATGACAACCGCCTTATTATGAAACTTGAAAGCTTCTGCCACAATTTGGGCATAGCGGTGCTCGCTTTTATCCCAGTTTTCGAAACCGATCGAAAAAGTGGCTGCAGGATAACCCATGCTGTGCAGGTAATACACCAGTGCGCTCGAATCGTATCCGCCGCTTAAAAATGAACCCACAGGCACATCACTTTGAATATGCTTTTTAACAGATTCAAACATAAGGTAATTGGCCTTATCGAGCAACACGTCTGTTTCTTCATGAGTGTTACCGGTGTTCAGATGCCAGTAACAGACAGCGCCATTGACTTTTTCATCCTCAATAGTTAGATAATGAGCCGGAGGCAGTTTGTAAATATTTTGCCAGATGGTTTTGGGACTGGGCACATAACGGTAGGTAAAAAAATCGGCAAATGAACTCATGTCGATATGGCGCGGTATAGTGGGGTCTTTGAGTATGGCTTTGATTTCGGAGGCAAAAACGAATGTGTCAGTGCCTTTATAGTAGTAAAGAGGCTTTATACCAAACCGGTCGCGGGCCAGGAACAGGTTCTTCCTTTTTTCGTCCCACAGGCCAAAGGCAAACATACCGTTCAGGCGGTTTAATACGTCTGCGCCCCATTCTTCGTAACCATGTAAAACTACTTCGGAGTCGGTTTCGGAAGAAAACGCATGGCCTTTTCCGCGTAACACGTCCCTGAGTTCTTTATAGTTGTAAATTTCGCCGTTCATGGTAAGCCAGAGGGTTTTATCCTCATTGCAGAGAGGTTGGGTGCCCGCTTCAGTAAGGTCGAGAAAAGACAGGCGGCGGTGCCCGAGCGCCACATCTTTTTCTGGGTTCAAATACAATCCGCATCCATCAGGCCCACGGTGGGTGAGGGTGTCGCACATAGCTGTGAACACCTCTGTATCCACGGTTGTTTTGTAATTTATCCGTCCGGTTATGCCACACATGTGGATTTTGTTTTAAAACAGGAAATAAAATTAAACAAAAAAACTCATAGAAAATATTTTAGGTTCAAAAGCCGGCTTATATCTTTTAAAAAGTTTAAAATTGTTTTTGGAAAAAACGCCAAATGAACAAGCAGATAGAAAACGAAATATATGTCATACTGAATAAGGTACACCAGCATCACAACCGGCAGCCAGTCTTCGTAAAAATCGTTGAGGAAAAACAAAAACTTAAAACGCATCTGACGCGGGGGCAGGACAAATATTTTCCAGAGGCTGAACTTTATAAAAGTAAACAACAGAAAAGCAAAAAACGGGATGTAAAAATTGCGGAAAGTGTTGCAGGCAAAATAAACCAGAAGCATAAACACAAACAATTCGAGGGGCAGGATAAGCCTGTTGATGAGATTGAGCGAAAACACGTTGCCAAACCTTACTACAAAAGTGTTGATACCGGCCAGCCTGTCTTTTTTGCGGTCGTCGAGCTGATGCAGGATAATGTTGCGTATGCCTTTGCACAACAACCAGATAATCAGTATAAGCGCAAAAAGGTTGTTGAAGGAAAACAATTGCATGAAGGAGCCATAGTACGAAAATACAGCAAGCACTACCAGTGCCGGTAGTATGTGCCCATAGAGTGTGTCGGCCAGAATACCTCCGATATGCCTGTTCTTCAATCGGAAGGGACGCACGGAATAAACCAAATAAAGCAATAACTGAAGGCACAAAAGGATTATGATCTGCACATCAGTTTTAAGATAAAACCATGGGGCCACACAAAAAAGCGCTAACAGCACCCCCGAAAATATTCTTTGTTTGGGGTCTAATTCTGCCACATAGTTTTTTTTGCCACTTCTGCGGTCTTCCTCAATATCCGACCAGTCGTTGATAAAATGTCCCAGACTGGCAATACCAATGACCGCCAAGAAAAAAACTATTGCAGGAATTACAAGCGCTTCGGGTTGGGCCTGATTGATATAAGCTTTGGCATATACAAAGGCCATCAGCGGGGCCGCCTTGTAGTGCCACCAGTTCGATACCCGTAAAAAATTATTCAGCCAGCGCATAAAAAAAATATAGTGTGAAGTGTGAAGTGCGAAGTTGACAATATATAACTTTAAGTACTTGCCTGCCGGCAAGCAGGCTTCACACTTCACACTTCACACTTCTTCACCTTTTATAAAACAGTATCTCATAAGGGTCCACAATAAAGCGTCCGTTGTTCTGGTCGAAAAGTTCATCTTTGTGATTGTAAAAGGCTATATTGTTTTTCTCATGAAATTCCTGTATTACTTTGTTTTTGTCCCAGTCGGGGATGTCGGGGATGCGCAGCCATTTAAGCTCGAAATTGAGTTTGCGCAACAGGTAAATGGTGTGGTAAAGGTCGGGCGTATTGTAGCGGTAAATGTGGTTCATGTTACGAACACCCATCCTTATCAGGTTGCGCTGAAAGAGGTTGTCGGGCAAGTCTTTTTTAAAATAATCCTTAATGTAAATATGCCCTCCTTTTTTAAGCACTTTCGAAGCTGCCTTAAGCAGTCTGGCCTGGCTTTGCGCATGGCCGTACGACTCCAGAAACAGAACGACATCGAAATGGTTTTCGGGATACAGCTTATCTATTTGATGAAAATCGCCCTGTTTAACAGATATTTTATCCTGTAAGCCATTTTTAACAATATTCTCTTCAGCAGCTTCAGCCTGTTTTTGCGACACTGTGACGGCTTCGATGCTGATGTTGAGCCTGCCGGCAAAATAAACAGCAGGACCGCACAGGCCGCACCCGGCATCAAGCACCTTCATCCCGTCTTTAAGACCTGCACTTTCCATTACATATTGATGCAGCAAACCGATGTTTTCCGACCTGTACGACTGTATGGTATCGCCATACACATCTTTATATCTTTCGTGCCACGCATCGTAATAATTGCCAACTTTTGCCGGCTTTCTTTTACCAGGGAGGAGCATCTTCAAGTCGAAATATTTTATCCTAAAATGATTCAGGTAAAGATATAGCCATAGGCTTAAAGCACCCATGAACAGGGCGATTATTAAAATTAAAAGGGCAGTGCAACAGGTCATTTCCATACTTTACTGAAACAAATATACAGGTTTAATTTGAATTTAATTATGGGAGAAAGAAAGGTTTTTAATAAATTTGATAAAAAGTTTGAAAGGGGAACAGTCTTAAATGTCATTAAAAAAAATTATTATCGGACTTGTTATTCTGGCGTTTGCAGGGCTGATTTTCGCTTTTTACGATATATACATGAAGGGATGCCTGCATTCTCTGACAGGGCTTATTTTTTTAGTTTCTTTCCTTGTTCTGCTTTTCCCGTTTATTTATTTGATAAAGAAGATTTCTCAACCTGTGTATGCAAGGCTTGTCAGGCTTTATTTCGGGTTTGTTGCTGTAATCATTCCTGCCGAAATTTTTCTGCGCCTGACTTCTTTTGTGCCCATGAATAATGAGTATTATTATTTCCAGTACATATCTTTTCATAAAACGCTTTACCATACGCTGAATGCCAATAGTACACACTATCTTAAAAGGCCGGAATATTGTTTTCCGAGAAATACAAATTCACTTGGATTAAGCGACATAGAGCCTGAATTGGAAAAGAAAAGCGGTGATGTGATTATCCTGGGACTGGGCGATTCATTTACCGAAGGCGACGGCGCACACCGCGATTCGACTTGGCTTAAGTTTCTCGAAAGGCAGATAGGAGAAAAACAAGGTACTAACTACCGCTATATGAATGCCGGCGTTTCGGGCAGCGACCCGCTTTTTTGTTATATGTTGCTTAAGGATAAGTTGTTGCGTTATAAACCCGATATCGTTATAACAACCATTGGAAGCGATTTGGAAGAGATTATTTGCCGCGGAGGTATGGAACGTTTCAGCAATCAGAAACGGGCAGTTTATCCGCATTTAAACCTATGGGAACCTTTCTATGCATTTTCATATACTGTCCGCCTGCTGGTTCATAAAGGCCTTGGCTATAATTTCCTTTTGATGAGCCGGCAGGATTTCGAAAAAGAAGCTGTGAGAGCCGTCAGTCAACTGAAAGAGTGCCTCGTGCTTTTTAAGAATTTAGCTGCTACGCATAATTTTAAGCTGCTTGTGGTTTTTTACCCGATGAAAGAAGAAGTTGTTAAAAAGAAATATCTTTACTGGGATGAACTCATTTCCTTTTCAGTAAAAGAAAATTTACCCTATGCTGATTTACTGGCGTATTACTGCGATACACTGAAAATATACAAAGGCAACATCCCTAATTACTACTGGGTACACGACGGGCATCACAATGCCGGAGGCTATGAGGCTTTTGCAAAGGGCGTTCATGCTAAATTGAAAGCCTTGGGGTGGATTTAACATTAAATTAAAATAATCTGTGAATCTGTGGCCATTAATTAACTAAAATGTATTTTTACAAAAACTTTAAAATCAGGGAAAGATGAAAAATTACCGCCTCTCTATTTTGCTTTATGCACTTTTTGTCAGTTTGTTTTTTGCCGCCTGTAAAAAGGACGATGTGGCCGATGACAACAATGACAACGACAACAATACCCCCGACCCCGAAGCCGTCGAAAGGCAGAGAGTGCTGACCGAATACAATACCTATTACCTCGGAGCCGATGCTTCCAGTTCGGGCTGGACCGGCGATGTGTCCACCTGTGATCCCGGTACCATTTTGCAGGATGCTATCAACAAGGCCCTTATCCGTGTTAATTATTTCAGACGTTGTGTAGGACTTAACGATGATATCACTTTCGACCCCGTAAAAAACGGCAAATGCCAGCAGGCCGCCCTGATGCTGCATGCCAACAATACACTCAGCCATACACCACCCAATACCTGGACATGCTGGACACAGGAAGGTGCCGATGCCTGCGGCTCAAGCAACATTGCCTCTGGTTATTCCATAACCGGCTCTATAACGGCTTACATAAATGATGTCGGCACCAGCAATGCCCCGGTGGGCCACCGCCGCTGGATACTTTATTCAAAATCGAAAGTGATGGGCATAGGGCATACCTCTACACGAAACGCCCTTTGGGTAATGGGCAACAGCAGCAATCCTGTGCCTGCCAATATGCCGGCCTTTATTCCTTGGCCCCCCAAAGGCTATGTGCCCGCACCGCTCGTTTTTGCCCGCTGGTCGTTCAGCAAGCGTCTGGCCGATTTTACCAATGCCAATGTCAGTATGACCGATGCTGCCGGCAACACCGTCACACTAAATGTTATTTCAAGAACTGATAATGGCTACGGCGACAATACCATTGTGTGGGAACCCGCCGGCATTAACACCACCAGCACTTCAGATGTGTCGTACAACGTAACAGTAAGCAACGTAAAAGTAAGCAATGTGGATTCAACTTATACCTACAAAGTAACCATTATCAAACCCTGAGCATGAGTAAAAGGATACTTGTAAAAAACGCATTGGTCGTTTCCGATAAAGAAACCAGGCTGAGCGATATACTTATTGAAAACGGCCTGATTGTTCAGGTAACTCAAAATATGAGCGTTGAAGGAGCAGAACTGATAAATGCAAACTTT
>Ga0172375_10010085_pt1 | contig 12323 bp, 9 predicted proteins | sample LakKiv1m_FD_114537 | JGI IMG/M metagenome (GOLD analysis project Ga0172375, IMG submission 114537) | Freshwater microbial communities from Kabuno Bay, South-Kivu, Congo - kab_092012_11.1m | ecosystem: Environmental > Aquatic > Freshwater > Lake | place: Democratic Republic of the Congo... | reverse complement strand
CGGCAAGGTGCCTTTTGTATACGGCTGGGGTATACTCCGAGGCAATTCTCACGGAATCATCCGTGGAGAAATCATCTATGACAACCACCTCATCGCTGAAAGATACGGATTTCAATGTACCGGAGAGCGTATCTTTGTTATTATGAGTAAGAACAACTGTAGAAAGCATTGTCTTTAATTTTATCATATGCGTCTTAGTGATTTCATAAACAGCGGACCGCGTGTGTTTTTCCTTTTAGCGGTCATATATGTATTTGGGTTTTTTTCCCATGCGGTATGCTTGAAAAAGACCGTATACGGGGACGGCATTTTTTATTACAGCTGGCTCCATTCCGTTACCGTTGACCGGGATATTGATTTCTCCGATGAATATCAGCAATTTCGCGTGGAACAGCCAAGGACCAAAAACGGCACATACGGCAATAAATACAGTATCGGGCCTGCAGTTCTTTGGTTTTCCAATTATCTTCTTGTCCACAGGATTGTCCGTGGCAACGGATATGAATTACCATATCAGCTTACAGTCGGTTTGACGAGTGTCTTTTATGCCCTCATAGGCCTTCTTCTTCTGTATCGGCTGCTCGTTTACCGATTTTCACGTACGGTTGCCGGACTGGCAACACTGGCCATGGCGGGAGCGACAAATCTTCTTTTTTATGGGTCAGTGGATCCGGTCAATTCCCACGCACTCTCGTTTTTTGCCGTTTCTCTGTTTCTCCTTCTGCTTTTCCAAGAAAAACAAAACTGGATAGCACTCGGAGTTTGTCTGGGACTTATTGCTATTATAAGGCCACAGGATGCTATTGTCGGAATCCTTATTCTCCCTTTTTTGAATACCCATACAATCACGAAATCCTTTGCACGATTTGCTCTGGGGTTGATTCCCCTTCTGTTCCTACAATTCTTTCTCTGGCGTCTCCTCTACGGGGGCTGGATCGTAAGCCCGTACCTCACGGGACATGAAGGGTTTGCCTTCCTTCAACCGCACGTGATTGCCGTATTGTTTGATTTTCGATTCGGCCTGATTACCTATACACCCGTATTGCTTATGGCTGCTGCGGGATTTATTTTCAAATGGAATTACCAAACAAAAATAAAAACCGCCATTATTGCTTCAGTTGTAGGGCAAATTTATCATATATCAGTGTGGAGCACCTGGTCACAGGGAGCCACCTACGGAGTTCGGATGTTTGTCGGCATGCTTCCGCTTCTTTCCATTCCTCTTGCCGTATGCCTTTTGCGCCTCCATAATTTATTAAAACAATCGCACCACATTCTTATACTTTTTATATCAGCACTAAGCCTGATAAATGTCAGCATGATACTCTGGGTCCTCATACGGAATTATTAATAGTCAGGACTGTTTCACGGATTATCCGGATGAGTTGAACGGGAAGTAAGAACGGTTGCATACACGCGATCCAATAGATCTGCAATATGATGAATGTCATGCGTACTCTCAGCCCGTTTCCGTGCTTTTGTACCAAACGATAGACGTTTCTGCCCTGATTTTATAAAGGCCAATAGCGCCTGAGCCAGTGAGACCGGACTTTTTTCTTCACAGAAAAAAGCCGCGTCCCCGACATTTTCAGGGATTCCGCCGCTTCTGGTCGTAACTATCGGAAGACCCATGCTTTGGGCCTCAAGAAGTGCCGTACAGTACTGCTCTGACCATGTTTTAGTCGACACGCTGGGTGCAACAAAAATGTCTGCCTGTGCATAGATATCAGGCATATCCTGATACAATACTGACACATGCGAAACACATGCTCCGATTCCTAATTTTTTCTCTGTTTCTTTCATCAGGGGCAGGGCACTCCCCTTCCCGATAAACAAAAATTTCAGGCGGGGAATATTTTTTTGGCTAAGGATAATCGGAATAGCGTACAGTATATCCATAACGCCTTTATACGTCTCAATCCGTCCAGAAAAGCAAATAGTAAGGCTTTTGGGATTTTTCTTTTCAAGACGGGACCAATGATCTTTTGCGGGGACGAACCGCCGGATATCAATTCCGTGACCGATAACGGTGATTTTCCCCGGATCAGCTCCTTCGTCAATAAGGGCCGTTTTCGTGAGCTTCGTAAGCGCAATAATATGGTCCAATTCCTCCCTGCTTCTTTTTTTGTATGCTTTCCTCCCCCATATGCCTTCATTATTAAACGGAATATTCTCAAGTACAGTCGCCACGACTTTCTTCACGTATCCTTTTTTCTTTGCATCCAGACATTGTTGTGTATAGCGATAATACGTTTCCGCAGTATGGACAATATCAAATCCTTTGATACTGCCTTCAAGATTGAATAAGTAGTGGGCATCTATAAACAAACGGTTCAATATAGACATCTTATACGGAAAATCGGGAAGGTCCATGGGACTTGGCAGTTTGACTACGGGAAAAGAAAATTGTCCATGATAGGGCGTCAGTGAGCCAAATGCCGTGATGTCATACCTGTTGGTAAGAGGCCCGAAGGACTGCATTTCATACTGATTGAGAAATTTCCCCCGGACGACAGCCAGTTTCATATTTGTCCCACCCCCAAAAAATCACGAATATACCGGTACCATTTCACCATACCATTTTCTTTGCTAGAAAATGTAGACTCCTGAACCTTTTGGCCTTCAGACCCTCCATATAGTTGAGACCGTATCTTTTTCTCAATAAGCCATGCAGGGTGATCTCCGATCTGCATATCCGTCGTTTCATACGTTTTTGCATAGTCTTTTATATGGTTCAATTCGTCATTGGTGCATACGTCCGCGCATACGACGAGATAATAACGGCAGGAAGCAGGGTCTTCCAGCTTATCTTTCATCGAGAGGTATGTGAGCGGTACCGACGGATGCAGAAAATACTGCTCGAATACATCTCCGCTGAAATTGACAACCCCAATTGTTTCATAGGGCTTGAGTTTCGGCTCTACCTGTTGAGCAAGGGCATATTTCCAAAACTGCTTCCTGACCTGCATCATTTTTCCGAAATTTACAGCAATGCTTGTTCCTATGACGATGAGTATGCAAACGTAAAAAAACCGGGGTTTGTGAAGAAACTTTGTCAGTATAAGCGCTTCACCGAAAGCAAAAAACGGTATAAACGGATAAAGAAAATAGCTGTGTCCCCATGTGGCGGTCGGAAGGACGATGACATTCACAAATCCAAGAATGCATAGTCCCAAAAGCATCACGGTCTTTTCGTTAGGTTTTTTCCGAATTTCTGAGATGAAATACCATAGGGCACCAAACGCAAGAGGAGTAAAATACAAGCCAATTCTGAGGATTGTAATACCCGCAAGACGGACATACGGATAAGAAAGAGAAAACAGCTCTGTGGCAATGCTCCGTACGGATACGGCGCCGATGAGATCCCGGAAGTTCCCTTTCCCGAAAACAATCAGTGCCAGAAAAACACCAAGCCCGATGGCTACAGAAATTCCGTGAACCAATATCACGCGCACTGTTTCATTTTTCTTATTTAGCAAAAGGAATACGGGCAATACAAATACGAGATAGAGCGCATACCAATCGGAAAGCATGCATAATAATCCCAAAAGTGAAATAAGAATGAGATAGGACTTTTTCGGCGTATCCCTGTATTCCAAAAATAAATATAGGATCCAAAGGTTGAAAAACATGGTGATCTGTTCAAAAAACATGAACTTCCAAAAAAAGCTCGCCATGGGAAACAAAGCCGCAAGGATTGCCGACCATAGACCGACATTTTTCCCCCAAAGTTTACTGCCAATACGATAGATAAAGTAAAGCATCCCTATACTAAACAGGCCCGTGGCCACATGGACGACCCAATTATGGAATCCAAATAGTTTAAACGGAATCGAAGCAATGAGAAAAAAAAGGATGGGATGGTGAAGATAATAGTTCACCTCGGGAGGAAGCGGATAGGATGCAAAATAGGTCGGAAGAAAGTGAAGAGTCTGATAACCAAACCGGAAGTAATTTTTAGCCGAAAGCGCCAAATAGTTGTTGTTGGCATTATAAATCCCGACAAACGGGTCATTACCCCCCCACAACCAGAGAATTCCTGCCAATATAAAAAGAAGTATGATGATGTACCTGTGCGTTTTCATGACGATACTTCTAATTTTTGTATTAAATCCAGCCATTGATTGCCAAATCTTTTCCAGGAAAAGTCCAGTGCCCGTTCATACCCTTTCCTTATGCAGGATAAACGGAATTTTGCATTCTCAATACTTTTTTTGATTGCTTTTCCGACAGCAGTCACATCTGTTGGGTCTACTGCTACACCGGCAGTTCCTACAATTTCAGGAAGTGCTCCGGAGTTGGCATAAATTACCGGTATTCCATATCCCATCGCTTCAACTGCAGGTATGCAAAACCCTTCCCATTTTCCGAGTGTGATAAATGCCGAAGCCCCACTGTAATAGGACGAGAGATCGCTTTCCGATACATGTCCTGATATATGTACGCGTTTTTCAAGAGCGTATTTTCTTATTGTTTTCTGGATATCCGGATCCATCCAATAATCCCCTCCGATAAGATAAAAATCATAGTCTTTTTTCACTCGTTTGAGAAACGTTCTGAATCCGTCTATGGCAGCGGGAATATTTTTTGCCCGTTTCAAAGCGCCCACAAAAAGAATATACGGACACCGGCTTTTTTTCAAAACAGGAAACGGCAATATGGATACTCCCGGATAAATGACGGTTATGTTTTCTTCTTTCACTCCGTATGACTTCATGATGTCTTTCTTTGAAAATTCTGATATCGTCACAATCCTGTCGGCACGTTTTACTACGTCCTGTGTCTGTTTTTTCAATTTATCATATGATGATCCGTAGGATTTCCCCATATGAAGAAATCCGACATCGTAGATGCACCCGATCAGTTTCGTTTGGACACAGGAAGGCAGAGCCTGTGACAGCCCGATGAACATGTCTACAGGATGGAGCCTGAGTTCCAGGGGCAGACGGAATTTCATGTATCCGATTGAGGGAGCCAGAAGGACATTTGTCATGCGTTTCCCGAATTGTGCCATCAGGGATCTGTCAATCGCGGTAAAAGAATACAGGCGATAATAGTTTTTTGTATCAACAATGGAAATCCTTTTGAGAAGCTCGTACGTCACATGCCAGACCCCGACCCGTAACCGTATATCAGATACTGATAATGAACCTGCGTCAATGCCGATAATCATAATAGTTCTTTATTCCATCAAAAATTCCTAAAAATGGAGTTTTCATTGATCTGACGCTTACTTCACGGCCAAATCCAAACATACACCGAAGTATATAGGATATTCGGGTCAAAAGGAAAACCGGAAAAAGATATAAAGGACGGTGTTTGAGGAAAAAGTATGTTTCATTGGTAAAAAACATATGGTACCAATTCAATCTCCCCTCGGTTTTCCGTGCTCCCCCCGACGGTTCCCTCATGTGCGTCACGACAGCTTCCGGTTCAAACAGGATCCTGAAATTTAAATTTTTTATCCTGAGACAGAGATCTGATTCCTCACGGAATGCTCCCTCAAATTTACGGTCAAATCCCCCTACTTTATCAAAAACATTTTTCCGTACCGCCATGTTGCATCCGATAATGGTATCCACGTCCTGTCTGATTGTTGATGAAAATCCGTCGGAAAATCCTGACAATACAGATATTTTCCCAACATCTTCCCTGTTTTTCTCAATCTTTTGTCCGGGCGTCAGAACCCGTCCGCCAACGATGCCTATCGTGGCATCGGATAGATTAGCGACAAGATGTGCTATACAGCCTTTTTGCACTACGACGTCATCGTCAAAAAATACCAGATACGGCCCCTTAGCAGTTTTAGCGCCTCTATTTTTGGCTATCGAAGTCCCTTTGTGTTTTTCATAAACGTACGTCCATTTTGCGGGAAACGTATGCAAAATTGCCGGATAGTCTTTCCGGTTATTCTCTCCCTGTTCTACAATGATAATCTCATCGTTCCCCGAAACTTCATCCTTTAGAGACCGAAGCAACCGAATCAGACTATTTTTCCTTTTATAGGTGGGGATGATTACGGAGACATTAACCATGGAATACTTTAATAAATTTGGGTACCTGCTTGGTGATGTTAAAATTCTTCCGGACGTGCTCAAGCGCCGCTTCCCGTATGCCCTTTGTAGAAATCTTTCCGGATACAATACCTTCTAATATCCGTTCTCCTTCTTCGTCTGTTTTAAATAAAAAACCGGTCTTCTTATCAATTACCAACTCTCTATTGCCTCCCACATCCCGAGCTACAACGATTTTACCGTAAGTTAAAGATTCAAGAATTGCTAAAGATAATCCCTCCTGATATGTTGGAGAAAAAAGTATATCTAGTTGTTTTCCAATTTTCCAAACATTATCAACCCTTCCATAAAATACATAATTTCTAATTAAACCCAACTTAATAATATAAGACTTTATCTCGGGTAATAATGGACCATCTCCAAGTACTATTAATTTAATTGGAAATTTTTTATTAATTAATTTATTTGCAATATCTACAAACTTAAAAATTCCTTTTTCCATAGAAATGCTTCCAATGTATCCTATTAACCATTGCTTTTTCGAAATTCTAAATTTAGAAATAATATTTTTATGCAAGTTAGTACCAATATAAACTGTACTTATACTGGTAGATAAAACACCACCATTAATTAAATCATTTTCTGTATCCTTTGAAACAGTTATAATTTTATCAGCCCATTTTGATTTGTATTTATATAATAATTTTACTAAATTAAAACGATTTGATTTGAATACTGGTCCGTGTTCAATCCAGATAATTCTATAACCAAACAACCTTAAATATGGGGACAAAAATAATTTTTCTGTAAGAGATTCAAGAATAATAACATCAAATTTATTTTTATATTCAATTTGGTTAATTCTTAAAATATAAGCACTAATCAAATAAAATAATAATACCATCACAATCATTGAATTTTTTTTGGTAGCAATTTCTGGCACCGGCATAAATATATAAGAAGATTGAATATTATATTTTTGAGATTTAATTATAAAATTCTTATAATTTGTTAATAATTGTGAATATTCTCCGGATTTATTCATACCCGCAATAAGACGAATAGTATATATTTCAGCACCAGATACTCCACTTGTTGATCTTATAAATAAATATCTCATAGTTTTTGTGCAATTATAATACAGGCATCTCCTCTTAAGAATGACACGTAACATCCAACTGTATTTGATATAAAAATATCAAAAATCATAACTGGATACCACAAAAATTCGTTTTTAAGCCAAAAATTACCTAAAATTTTTATAAGTATTCGATTTATAGTATGAAAAAAGGATGAACAAAAAAAAATTTTTCTATGAATTAATAACTTACCTTTTTTCAGAAAATAACATACATCATTTACGTTTATTCCTTCTTCTGTTGGACTAGCCCCAGATCCGAACTTAAGACCCTCAATGGTAGGTTCTCTTAGTAATAAAAATCCATCACTTTTTAAAATTTGGATCCAGTGTGATAAAGTAATATACTTATTTTCAGCATGATGAAGGGATCCTAAAGAAAGAATAGTGTCAATTGAGGAGACAGGTAAATCTGTGTGTGCAATATCCTTATTAACAAAAAATCCTTTTGGATAATTCTTTTTTGCTAAAGAGATCATTTTTTTTGAAATATCTACGCCAATATAATTCTTTAGTTTAATATTTAAATTTTTACAGAATTTACTAATTACAAACGAAGAACCACATCCCATTTCTACGACAGATTTATCTTGAAAATATTTTCTTTTTAGTAAAAATAATAATTCAGGAACTTCCCATATATAATCATATTTGCGTTGTAAGCTAAATTGTTGCGCAATATTATCATGATATATTTCTTCTTGTTTTAAAATATTTTTAGCCATATTTTCTTATATTAAATAAAAATAAAAAAAGATAACAAAAAAATATAAAAATTTCAGTTGCTAATGTTGTATAACTCGTACCAATGAAACTATATTTAGGTATTATTACAAAATTAATTATCACGTTAAATATTAAAGAACTAATAAATATCCACACCAACATCCACATTTTTTCCTTCAACAAAAAAACATGATAAATAATATTGTTTACAAATAAGAATGGGGTGGCGAGCAGCAAAATTTTTAAAGCAGATATACTTTCTAAAAAATTATTTCCTGCTAGATATTTAACTATGTATGGAGCTAAAACATAAAAAAATAAAACGATAACTATGGATCCAAATAACGCATCTTTTATATTTTTTTTAAAAAAAAGATTAAATTCTTTTTTATTATTTAATGTAGATGATAATATTGGATAGGCAGATGCCATATAAAAACCCCATAACATTAATATGTTTTCAAACATTTTGTAAGCTACACCATAAAATGCTACCTCAGAAGTGCTTTTAAGTATCGATAACATAAATGTATCAATTTTAAAATATAACAATGAAAAAAACGAGGTTATCCCTATAGGGATACTAATCTTAATCATTTTTTTTGCGATACTCTTATTGAATTCCATAAATAATTTATTTTGCTTTTTAAGAAAATAAATCGACGATATTAAGGCTACTGAATTACCTATCAGTACAGTTGAAACTATAAAATAGAAATTCAGATTTAATAAGGAAAATAATCCTATAAAAAAAACAGTTACAATTTTTCCAATGAGATCAATACTCGTTATTATGTCAATACGAAGTTCAGATTGAAAAATTGCATTACTAAATCCTGATATAAAACCAATATTTACACCTATTGAAGCTAATAGGATTGCTATTTTTATCTCGTTTGAGTATGGAATAAATAATAAGCATATAAATGATATTAATGTAGAAATGCCTACTAATAACAATCTTAGAATAAAATATGTACCAATAATATTTCCAATTGATATTTTAATTAAAGCTAATTCTTTAATCATTGATAAATGAAGACCAAAATCAGCAAGAACACCAAACAACGTTAAGTAGGCAAAAACTAATGTAAATTCACCATACCGATTTACACCAAGATGTCTAGTAAGAAAAAAAACCGTTAAAAATCCAATTAGGGCTGATATTAGTTTTCCACCACTTTGAACCAAAGTATTAGAGATTAGCTTATTTTTTAAATAGGAATTCATAATTATGCTACACTAATAATATCATTATTGACACTTCTAATTATATATTTTAATAATTAGAATATATGATATATAAATATTTATATAAATTAGCTTCATTTTTCATATTTTTACTATTATTATTAATAGTTTATGCATGTAATTCTAATAAAATTTTTGCGGTGTGGACAAAATCTACCGCAAATCCAATACTTTCAACCAGCAAGCAATCTTCATGGTTTATTAATCACATACTCAATCCTTATATCATCAAAGATAATGAAAAATATAATTTATGGTTTACTGGTGATATAAGATTCGGTGGACGATGGAACATAGGGTACGGATCATCACAAAATGGAATTGATGGTTGGATAGTAAATCCTAATCCCGTTTTATCACCATCTGGTGACTGGGAAACGGATATCAATTTAGTTTCAATATATAATGAACAATCAATATATAAAACATGGTATAACACCAATAAACAACCTTGGCAAAGTGGTGTTGACAGAGATAGAATTGGATACGCTACTTCTAGCAGCGGTCTAATTTGGATAAAACAATCTCATGTATTGAAGGGATCAGATTCTACTTCATGGGATAGTGGCGGAGCAGATAGAGGTCTTACTGTATTATTCATCAATGGTGTCTATCATCTTTGGTATGTTGGAACAAATAGTGATAATTTAGAAATTGGCTCCTACTGGCGCATTGGATATGCGACGTCCACTGACGGTATTAACTGGATTAAATACGCAAATAATCCCATTTTTGAAAAAACAGAAAATTGGGAATATCCAAACATGATGTACCCCTTTGTCCTGTATGAAGATAATAAATTCAAAATGTGGTACGGGACAGGCCCGGGCGATATGTGCACTAACTATGCGTATGCGGAGTCGACCAACGGATATGACTGGACAAAACCGGCTGACAAAAATCCCGTCTATGAGGTGCCGGGCACAACAGGAGCTTTTGATAAAGTCGGTCTGGCAGGACACGCAAGAATCCGTGAGGGAGATACATATAAAATATGGTATTCGGGATATAACGGTTCCCATTGGACCATCGGATATGCCACCTCTCCTGCCGATCCCAACACAATTCCCCCAACTCCTACTCCGATCGAACCAGTTATTATCGTTCCCGGGATGATGACCTCCTGGAACAAGGAAGGAATTCTGGAAGGACAACAAAATCCATCAACTCCTTGGAAGATCCTTCCTTTTGTCCAGGAATACGAGGGTCTGAAACAAACATTAATTACATTAGGTTATCAGGAAGGAAAAAACCTCTTTCTCTGGCCATATGACTGGAGAAAATCAGTAGATACCTTGTCCGCGCAACTAAACCAATTTATTGATTCAACTGTTAAACCCAAAAATCCGGGGAGTAAAATCCAACTCGTCGGACACTCGCTTGGCGGACTGGTAACGAGGGCGTGGGCTCAGACACATTCCAACAGTACCCTTATTCACAATCTCATGACGGTAGCCACGCCACATAAAGGCACTGTTCAGCCATACAAAGCATGGGAAGGCGGAGATGTGGATCAGGAAAACAGCTTCTTTTCCCTGGCTACACGGATCATCATCGAACTAAACCGCCGATCTCTTCCCACGACACGGCAGGTCGTACAAAATCTATTTCCCGTTCTCAAGGATCTTCTTCCGACCGAATCATATCTTAAAAGGCAACTGAACGGATTGTTTGTGAATGAAAGCGATATGATTGTACGGAATACCTGGCTCTCAAATCTCAATACCAATGCGCTTCCTGTCTACCCAATACTACATACCATCAAAGGTGTTGGATTTCCCCAAACCCCCTCGACATATACTATTGTTGCCCCGACGTGGCTTGATACTATTTTAGGAAATTGGCAGGACGGCAAACCCGTTGGCCAGGATGTTGATGACGGTGATGCGGTTATCACCTCTTCACGATCCGGTCTTGATGATCCTTCCGTATTCCTCTCCTACAACCATAGCAATCTGATAGCTAAATCCGATGGCATCAAACAAATTCTACAGACTCTCGAGATACCCGTGTCAGATTCAGATATTACTCAGGGTCAGGAAACCGTCATACAACCCGGTCTTCTATTTCTCCTCCGTTCCCCGGCTACGCTCCAAGTGACATTCAACGGAGAAACGTATACGGATTTTGACGGAATTATTTTTATCCCCAATGCGTCCTATGGACAGTACACGGCAACGGTTACGGGCACGGGTCCGGGAACATACAGGCTTGCAGTCGGACAATTTTCCGGAGGGTCCTATTCATGGAAGGAATACATAGGCAGCACATCTGACGGAAAACAGACAACATACACCATGCTTTTTTCCGAAGCTGCGCTTCTTGACGATCCTGTGGTCAATCTTACGGACAGGGAAAGGCTTGAGGAAATCGATGCGCAACTGGCGGACCTGGCAAAAATCTCTTTCAGTCTTTCCATATCCAAAGCGCGGTTTAATTTAAAAATGGCCATACAGGCACTGGCCAAAAAAGACTTTTTCACCATAAAGAAACACCTCGAACAGATTCTCCTGGACCTCTCCGCCATTCGGAAGTCCAATCCTGCGGATGCCGTCAGATTGAAGACATTCACGGTTTCCGATACACTGATAGACGCCTATCAGGCTATCCTTTCGAAAAAACTCTACGTCATCGATAAAGCCGCTCTCAACCGGCTACTCGCTTTTGACACAGCCGAAGACAAACGATTAAGTACAATATTGGAAGGCAAATCCAAAACCGGAAAAAATATTACCCAAAAAGCCCAGACGTTTACTGAGGGTGAAACATATAAAGAGAGGGCGCTCAAGACAAATAGTTCCGAAATTGCCAAAAAATATATCCTTCTCTTCCAAACCCAGATTTTATTCAGAGAACTAGGACTATAAATATTTTTTTGTCGGTTGCGAGAGTATCTGTCTAATACCCTACCCGAAAAAGGAGTCAGGGTCGACCAGCATACCACTTGAATAATTACAAAAAAGTGTCTACTATGAGTTAAATACCGCATAACACTGTCCATAGAAAGGAATATATGAGTATAGTGTACCCCTCTGTCAAGACCACTTTTTGGCGAATTTAAGGTAACATTTTCACCTCCCATCAATTTCGCCTGTTGTTAAAATATACTTCTGCCGGTGTCTGATAGTTATGCGCCTGATGTTTTCGTTCCTCATTGTAAAAGGTAAAATATGCTCTGAGTGACTGACATGCTT
>Ga0172375_10010084_pt1 | contig 12323 bp, 14 predicted proteins | sample LakKiv1m_FD_114537 | JGI IMG/M metagenome (GOLD analysis project Ga0172375, IMG submission 114537) | Freshwater microbial communities from Kabuno Bay, South-Kivu, Congo - kab_092012_11.1m | ecosystem: Environmental > Aquatic > Freshwater > Lake | place: Democratic Republic of the Congo... | reverse complement strand
TCAGGAGTGCAATCGAGGGTGGACTTATACAATCGCTTGACAAAAAAGGATTTTATGCTATTTTTTGTATGTCAAAGTTATTTGACTAAGGAGGTTCGAGATATGGCTAAAAAGCCGGGGATTTTTTTCTCAAGGAGGCGAAAGGATGGATTATAGCGGTCCTGAATGCAAGAAATGGGAGGGCAAAAGCCGGTGCCGAAAATGGATTGAAAAAGGCAAATGTCCGGCAGGGAAGCATATGGATCCGGAAGCCAGATGCCTCTCCGCGTATCCACGGCTGATTAGCGGGATCCCTCCCGTGAGAAGCAGCGCCAGAAGCGCAGTTCAATAAGGAGTCAACCTGATAAAACGTGACCAGTCGTTGAATCAGAGAAATTTTCCGGGCGTCGCTCACCGCGATGCATCCGGGGGGGGCAAAAGGGCGTAACAGCGCCGGTCTTCCTGAGGAGTACCCAAACTCCTCTTTTTTTACTGAAAAATAATTGACTATTTTATAGCGATATGTATAATAATAGCCAATGAGCCAAAAAACTTTCTTTATTATTATCAGCATTATTATTAGCCGACTGAAGTTGTCGAGCAAGTTTTGTATTTAAAGAATGATCTTGAATCCAGAACCGGCTCGATAACGGAGCCGGTTTTTTTGTTCTTTAATTATTAAATCATGGCCTGTCATGAACGTTAAAACGGCGAAAAGCCTAAAAAATAAATCTTGAAGGAGGAAAAAATATGAAAGAAATGAGGAAAATCGAAATAATGGATACTACTTTGCGGGATGGGGAACAGATTCAGCACGGCAGTTTTTCTCCAGACTGGAAACAAAGAATCGCAACGTCTCTTTTTGAGGCTGGAGTTGACCGAGTGGAAGTAGCTTCAGCCAGAGGTTTTTCGAAAAAAGAACATATGATGCTAAGTAATGTTATGAAATGGGCCGATTCTCAGGGAGTTGGTGGCCGAGTCGAAGTCTTAACGTTTGTTGACGGTGAAAAATCTGTCGATTGGGTCAGATCCGCTGGCGGCAAAACAATAAATTTGCTCTGCAAAGGATCAGAAACGCATTGTCGGGGACAATTCAAGCAAAGTCCGGAAGATCATCTGGAAAGAATTAAGCAAGTCATCAGCTATGCTTTTGGTTGCGGGTTAGGCATCAATATATATCTCGAGGATTGGTCTCAGGGAATGAAAGATTCTCGCGGATATGTGAAATTCTTGCTTGATGGCGTTAGCGATCTGCCTGTCCAAAGGATTATGCTCTGCGATACGCTTGGAACGCTCAACTTCTGGCAGGTTGAAAATTATGTCCAGCAGGTAACTGCTTGGCATCCAAAAATGCACTTTGATTTTCATGGACACAATGACTATGGCTTGGCAGTGGCCAATTCGTTATCGGCTGTTAAATCAGGAGTCCAAGGTATTCATACGGCGGTAAATGGTCTGGGCGAGAGGGTGGGGAATGCTCCTCTTGATGAAATAGTCGTTAATATCCATGATCATTTGAATGGTTACACGACGGGCGTTGTCGAATCATATTTACGTCCACTGTCTCGAAAAGTAGCCTTTATGTCCGGCCGAAGAGTGTCGGCCAATAAGCCGGTTTCTGGCGAAGCAGTCTTTTCCAATACGGCTGGAATACATGCGGACGGCGATAAAAAAGCCAAACTGTATGAGCACCCATTGCTAAAAGCAGAGAGATTTGGAGCGAAAATTCGCCATCCGCTCGGAAAACTTTCTGGCAACGCCAGCGTGATAATCAATCTCGAACGTCTTGGCTGGAAACTCGAAAAGCATGTTGTGGGTGACGTATTGGAGCGAGTAGTCAAATTGGCCGATGAGGGAAAAGTTGTGACTTTCGGTGATTTGCCGTATATTGTCGCCTCTGTACTCAACCGGCCGGAATATATCGCGTTTGAAGTCACCGAGATCCAAACGCTCTCGACGAAAGGAAAAAAGGCAATAACTTGGGTGACCATTAGGCATTTAGGCAAAGAATATGAAATTGAGGGCAGGGGCGATGGCGGTTTTGATGCTTTCATGAACGCCTTGCGCAAGTGGGCAAAAGGGAGGGATAATATTCGCTTGCCTCAACTCAGGGATTATCGATCAAGTATCCCTCCCGGCGGTACGTCGTCTGCCTTAGTGGAGATTCTTATCGATTGGAGGGGGCCAGGCAAAGAAGGTCAATTTCAGACCAGTGGGGTTGATTGTGACCAGGTGCTGGCGGCTATTGAGGCGGCAGCGCTAGCGGTTAATCTATGCAATTGTGGAAACGGATCCAGGGAATCTGCTGGCATGATTGCCTAATAATGTAAATAAAGGGAAATTGTCCGCCGACAACTTCCCTTTTTCTTTTTTTTGTGATAAATTTGTTTTAGCTTTTATAATAATTAAAGCAAATATATGAATTATCGGGACGAGCTAAGAGATCTTTCTCAAAAGATCGCGTATTCCAGTAAAGATCTTGATAATTATGCGCGCGCCATTGATAACCTGGCTGAAAAAGTAAGGCAGCTTGAGGAAGAAAATGCGAGACTGAAGGCGGGGAAGTAGAGTAGTCGGCATTCTATATTTGCAGAGCGGGTATGACTTGCGGGCTGGGCCCGCAAAATTTTCGGAGTGTAGTATAGTGGCAGTACGCAAGGCTGGGGGTCTTGTAGTCGGGGTTCAATTCCCCGCACTCCGACCAGAAAATTTAGTTGGGAAGGGGTCTTGTAGGCCGGGTTCGATTCCCCCGCCTCAAAGAGGCGAGGCTCGCCCATTCTGTTGAATGGGCGGCGGCGCCCCTAAGGAAATAAGATAAAAATACTATAATTCTGGGTGAGGTAAAAATAAGCACAAAACATATGCTCAATAAAATTTTTGCAGGGATGCTGATCTTTGCTCCAGCGGTAGTCGTTGTGGAATATTTTCATGGTCCGCCGCTCGCGATTTTTATACTTTCGGCTTTGGCTATTATTCCTCTCGCAAAATTCATTGGAGAGGCAACGGAAGAACTTTCGGTTTACGTCGGATCGGCTTTGGGCGGTTTATTGAATGCCACATTTGGAAACGCTACCGAGCTCATTATTGGAATTTTGGCTCTTCGTGCGGGGCTAATCGAAGTCGTGAAAGCTTCGATTACTGGCGCTATCATCGGCAATCTCCTTTTGGTTTTGGGAGCAGCCCTCATAGCCGGCGGGGTCAAGTATAAAGTTCAAAAATTCAACAAGACCGCGGCAATGGCGAGCGGGTCCACGCTGCTTCTGGCAGTAATCGCCCTGGTTATTCCGGCCATTTTTTTCCAGACGGCTCCTGAGGTTGGCGGAAGAATTATTGCGGAACTAAGCGTTTTTGTTTCGATTTTTATGCTAATTGTCTATTTTGCGAGCCTTCTTTTTGTTTTGCATACCCACAAGCATCTTTATACTGAAGAAGTTGGAAAATACGAGGCCAAATGGAGCAAGGCGAAGAGTATTGCCATTCTCTTGATTGCGACAATTGCAGTGGCTTGGATGAGTGAAATTCTAGTCGGATCCATTGAACCAATTGTCAAAGCGTTAGGCTGGACAGAGCTTTTCATTGGTGTGATTTTTGTGGCGATTATAGGCAATGCGGCAGAACACACATCAGCCATTACTATGGCTTTTAAAAATAAAATGGACTTAGTTCTTCAAATTTCAATCGGATCGGCAACTCAGATTGCGATGTTTGTTGCCCCGGTGCTGGTGATTATAAGCCTCTTTTTCAGGGAATCAATGAGTTTAATATTTAATATTTTTGAATTAATTGCCATCGTTTTATCCGTTTTAATCGCTAATATGATCACAGAGGATGGAGAAAGCAATTGGCTTGAAGGTCTACAGCTTCTTGTGGCCTACGCTATTATGGGTGTTGCTTTCTTCTTTCATCCTTGAATACGATTATGTCAAAAAAAATAACCTCATCGGATTTGAGAAGTTCGAATGTCAGCGGAAGCCGTTGGGCCAAGGATCTGCTATCAGGGAAAGCCGGAAAGGCTGCAGACAATTTCGTGGAAAAAAAACACCTTTATGAATATTTCAGAAAATCTCTCAAGGAATCGGGCGGAAGCACGACCAGGGCTATTGCGAAAACAATGGGTTATCTGAAAAAAGATTCTGAATTCAGCGGATCGGAAATTTCGCAGGTTAAAAGCGGCCTGAAGGAAAAGGGATACTATGTTCCCGGATATACCATAAATCCTGAAGAAAAAAAAGATAAAAATACTGCTGTAAGGAATTTGGCAAATGAACGCAAGCGGCGCGAGGAAGTCGCGGCGAGGGGAGAGGAAGTGAAAAAAGAAGTCGGAAAGGAATTGGGAAACTTTTTTTCCAGTTCAAAAGCAAGAAACAGGAGTAAGATTTCATCTTTTTTTGGCAGCAGACCCCGTTTTTGATCTGCAAACGTTTTGAAAAATCTGGCACAGCGCCAGATTTTTTTAGTTCGCGAAATTATTTCTCCTAAAAATAAGTATTAATTTATGAAAGACGCAATATGAAATATGTTGGCTTGTTTATCGATAGTCATCAAAAAGCGGAAGGAGATCGATCATGATCATTCAAAGTGTTTGCAGGACCCAGATCTCTCCCAAATCGAAAAAAACGGAAATCCGAAAAGCGTTAAAATCGATTATGAGTAATCCAAATCTCGTTTATTTTGGTAAAGATGACCAGAAAATCGAGGTTATCATGAGGATATGTCCCGATGAAAGACTGGTACTTCACAACATTCACGGAATTCCGTCCGACATACTTGCGAATTTCAACTAAGCGAGCAAGTTCTTTTATGGAAAATAGACCTGATGCCGAACGGTATCAGGTCTTTTCACTTATATGTGGATATATATTATAATATGTTCAGGTAGATTTCATTGCTTCGCTCAAAGAATCGGCCATTCGCGGGATTTGATGAAAAATTAAGAATAAATAAAACTAAAAAATGGGAATAAAATTTTTTATTTTGGTTCTGGTGTTCATTCTTGTGGCCGCCGCTGTAATGATTGTTTTCAATCAGCCAAAAAATGATGATGATTGGGTTTGCGAAAACGGAATGTGGACTTGGAACGGCGATCCGAACACTCCCGAAGCCAGCTTTCCCTGCGGAACAATGGAGGAGGTCACAAGAGAGGTTCCTGCGAAAAAATAAAACCACCAGTCCCGGGCAAATTATGCTTTTTGGGACTGGTGGCGCTTGTGCCACGATTCTAAACGTGGACGGGATGATGCTTTTGACGCGTACGGCCTCTCCATCCGTGCGACCTCGGGCGAGATTCGCCCAGACGCTTCAGTTGACGGTATATTTCGCGTCTTGTGAGGTAGCGTCCCTGTGCGTCTTGGTAGCTCACAATTTTGCGAAAGCACCCTCTTGATGCAGATCGGGAGGCAGGGGTTTTCCCGTCATATTGGCTGAATAATTCCGGCAAATCTTCTTCGTCAGGGGAGACGTAGGAAGTCCACTGATTAGTAACCACCACATCTAAAGGTGGCGGCCGGTGAAAGTGGACCAGCAGGGGCTCGGAATCCTCATAAAAGCTCCTGATTCCTCCGTGTAGTCCGAGCGTCTCCATGAGATAATCGAGCTCCATTTCCGCTTCGCTCTCCCGGGCCAGCTCACCGTACCATTCACTGAGCTGTAGATCTAATTCTTCCTCGGTGAGGTCGCATTCGGGGTTCGGCACAAGTTCCCACCAGGGGCGATGCCGATCCTCATCCATTGATTTCGTATAGTGATCCGGCCAAAATTCCGCCGGAATCATCTGTCCCGAATTAAGCAGTGCCAAGTCCGTAACCGCGTCTGCCATGGTCTTCCTCCCAGGTTCCAAAAAACAATATTTCGGCGGAATCCTTCCCGCTCGACCGCAATTTGAAAGAACCTATTATTATATCACTATTTTAAGTCCCTGTCAATCTGATGGCATAATAAACCTTAAGTAAAGCTTTTTTTCAGTATAAATAATTTTTTCTGGCAAAGCAAGTGATTTTATGAGATAATAGATACAGTCGATAAGATTTTCGTGCTAAAATTTATTTCTTATTCATTTAAAAAAACAACATATGGAATTTCTGAAAAATTTTTTGAGGAGAAAAGACGAGTTGAAGGATAATTTTCCGGCGGATTTGAGGGATTTGATCACGCAGCGCCAGAATCTCAAAAAAAACATCAAGGGTCTTGAGATGGATATGGAACTTACCGCATCGGATAAGGATCAAAGACATCCCTTGGATGAATCGAGGAGAAAGGAATATGCAGGAAATGATAAAGTATTGGTGAAGAAAATATTTGATTCATGCCTGAAATATGGAATAGAACCCAATAGGTTTTTATCGCCCGACGAAATAAGTGAGTTTTCGTCAGAACGCGGTTTCGAAGGAAAAGCGGCTTAATTTATTTTGCCTAATTTTTTATGTCCACAAAAAAAATTTTTACCGTCGAACAAGCCAGAAAAATCGGCGAAAAAATGGGAATCAAATGGGACAAGTTCGATGTCGAGCAATTCCGGATGGGGATGGATGTGGAGCTTGAGCATGGGACATGCAATCCGGCAACAAACGTATGCAATGACGACCCGCTCGTAACAGGAAAGATAGCCTTGGCGCATCTCAATGAATTTCCTGATTATTATACCCGCCTTTCAAAAATGGAGAAGGAGGCGGAAAATTTCTGGGAAAAGAAATAGCATTGCAATATAAATTATAATTCGCCCTGTTGAATCTTCGACATTCAGTCGGAGCCCGCTCTTTGCGGGATAAAGCAGGGTAAAAGTAAATGGACCAGCAAACAAACAAGGAAACAAATCCAAAGTATATTTGGATAATTTTAGTGGCGGTTCTGCTTGTTGCCGGAATCGTTTTTGTTTTCAACAAAAATCAAAGAGAAAAACCGATATCGCCTTCCGGAAATAAGTCGTCGGGGATAGACAAAGAGAAAGTGGCTGAGATCAAAAAATTCGGATCCGAACAGGATTTCAAGGATTATATCGGCAAAGCGAAAAGCGCTTCCGGTTTTTATGGCGGAAGGGGAGGCGCCGGCGGGCCGGGACTTTTGGAAATGAACGCGAAGAGCAGTGACGGATTCGGCGCGCCGACAGGAACGGCGCTGCCAAGCCGGGTTTCGGAAACAAATGTCCAAGTGGCGGGCATTGACGAGCCGGACTCAGTGAAAACTGATGGAAAAGAAATATATTTATCAGTTCCCAGGCCGGAAATCATGCCGCTTGTCGATATGGTAGGAAGACCGGACGAATCGAGAGGGATTCTGCCTCCGCAGCAGACCGGTGGAACGAAAACGATCAGCGCCTTCCCTCCGGAGAGCCTGAAAGTCGATGCAAGAATAGACAAGAGTGGAGATTTGCTTCTCTCGGGAAAGACTTTGATTGTTATCCCCTCCCAAAGATATTATTGGGCAAGAGAAGCGAGCAGGATTTACGGATTTGATGTTTCTGATCCGAATAATCCCAAAGAGCTCTGGAACATTGAAATGAAAGAAGCAGTTTCCATTGCCGGAGCCAGGCTTTTTAAGGGAAAAATATACCTGGTGACAAAAACAGACATAATCGATGAAAATAAATTCTGTGCCATGGAGCCACTTATCGTCAAGGGGCGTCCGTTTCCCCTGAAGTGCGCCGAAATCTATCATCCGACGGCGGTTGTTCCGGCCGATGCGACATATACGGCGATGATGATCAAACCCTCGAGCGGGGAAATAGAAAAAGATATTTCTTTCGTCGGATCGAGCGATTATAGCTCTTCGGTCGTCTATATGTCCGAAAATTCGCTTTATCTCACCTATTATTATCCGGGAGACCAGGTGAAAATCCTGCACTCGTTTTTTTCCGAAAACAAAAATCTTGTTCCGGACTGGTTTATTGAAAGACTTGATAAGCTGGAAGGATATGATCTTTCCAGCGCCGCCAAAACCACGGAGGTGTGGAATCTTATCGAAAGATATCAAAGTTCCATGACGGGCGACGAACGCCTGAAAATGCAAAATGAAATTGAAAACAAGATGGTTGATTTTCTCAAAAATCATCGGCGCGAGCTAGACAGCACCGGAATCGTGAAGATCGGAGCCGAAAAACTGGACATTGACACTGTCGGCACTGTTCCCGGGAAACTCCTGAACCAATTTTCGCTGGACGAATACAAGGGAGACCTGCGGGCGGCGACAACCGTGGGCGGAAGCTTCTTTGGCTGGGGATTCGGAAGCGGAAGATCCAGCGAAACAGTCAACGATGTATACATACTTGGCGACAGCATGAAAATCGGCGGTTCGGTAATCGATCTCGGGAAAGGAGAGCGGATTTATTCCGTCCGATTCATCGAAGATAAAGGCTATGTCGTGACTTTCAAGCAGGTCGATCCTTTCTATGTCCTGGATCTAACTGACCCGATGAATCCGGAGAAAAAAGGGGAATTGAAGATTCCGGGATATTCATCCTATCTCCATCCGATTTCAAAGGACAAGATTATCGGCATAGGGGAAGAAAATAACCAGGTGAAAATATCGCTCTTTGACGTTGGCGATCCGTCCGATCCGAAAGAAATGGCGAAATACAATCTCGATGAATACTATTCTGAAATTTCTGCGACCCATCACGCGTTCCTTCTGGACCAAAAGCATCAAGTTTTCTTTTTGCCCGGATCGAAAGGCGGATATATTTTCTCCTATGCCGGAGACAGTTTGAGCCTTGCGAAAACCGTGTCCGAAACCCAGACAAAAAGGGCGGTCTATATCAGCGACTATCTTTATATAATTGGCGAGAACAGTCTGGTCGTTTTGGACGAAAGGAATTGGGAGCGGGTGAAGGAACTTGCCCTGTGAAATAATTTCAAATATCTTTTAGGTAATGAAAAAAATAATTACGCTTTGCCTTTCGGTAGCTCTTATCACACCTTTTTTTGCGTTGGCCGATGGAGGCATGGTTCATTTTGATCCATACTCGGGCCGTTGGGATTTTGCGGACGAAACCAATCAGCAGGCTTTCATCAACTTCGAAAAAGGGATGGAAAAGATGATCTTGAGCGTGGGAGTGGGTGATCTGAAGGAAGGAAAGACAATGTGGATTTTTCCCGTGCCGGCTGATCCCGATAAGGTAGCAGTGGACGTCGTCACGAAATTGCCAAGTCTTCGGGGCGAGGAAATATCAGAAAAAGCCCGGTCTAACCTGGATGATGCGAAAAGTTGGCTTTGGGCTACCCAAATATATACTCTTCCTTTTGCCTTGACTCATTCTCTTGGCGGATCAAGCAGTTTTGACGGAGGAATGCCGAATAGCACGGGATTAGGTCAGGGATTCAAAAATGCCACAAGGTCAGACGTAGTTGTTTATGAGCATTTGGAAAAAGAGGGGATCACTTCGGAAATCGTTACGGCGAGGACGGCTCAAGGCTTCAACGAATATTTTTCAAATAAAGGCCTCAAAATTGAAGCAAGTACGATTCCTGTCCTTCAAAATTATATCGGGCAAGAATACTCTTTCGTTGTTTCGTGGATGGAACGGAAAGAATTGATTCTTACTAACGATGTTATTGTAAAGATCATCAGAAGCGGATCTTCGTCTGGGAATCCGCGCCTTGATGCCCGGAATCAAGCTTTTGAATTAGTTCGGAATTTAAACGAAAAATATCCTGGATTTAACGAAAGAGGTACGCAAGAAGGGCTTGACGGGAAAAATAAACTTTCCGAAAACGAAATAAATGATCTCAGGCAGGGAATCAAAGACCATCCGGAAATATTGAAAATATTAGACAATAACAAGATTCAAAAAGGCGTTTTTGTTTCTTTTCCGACTGATAAAATTTTCTTTCCTTTGATGCCGACGAGCGTATATGGCAGTAAGGTTGTTCCGGCGGAAATCAGGGTGATGGGGCATGTGACGCCGGATGTTTTTTCAGATATCGAGAGCCATACAAAAACAGAATATTATTGGGCTGAAATTATCCAATTCGACAAAGAGCTCAAAGCTTTTTATAACGGCTCGAATACCGGTATAAGATATACGAAAATCGAAATCAATGCGCCATCCAAGTTTTTCTCGCAAGACCTCTGGATGAAAAATTACGCTCCCGCGAAGACATTTTACCAAATGTTTCTCGCTAGGCAGGTTTTGCTGGTCGTGTTTTTTCTGATCATAATCTGCTCAGCAATGACTGGAATCTTTGTCAGCTGGCTTCTTTTCAGGGAATGGAGAAATGTGGAAGGTCTGAAGAAATTTGGTCTGATTGGCCTTGCGAATTGCCTTACAATTTTTGGAATGATCGCTTTGCTTTTGCCGAGCAATACAAAAAAAGATGCAGAAGACGCAACTGCCCTTGTCCAGGCAATAAAGGAAAAAGGTTATTATTGGAAAAGAAGGATATTGCTGGGCGTTTTGATCGCGGATTCCCCATTTCTGATTTTATCGCTTCTCCTTTTATTTTTTGTCATTCCTCAGGAGTTTTCGCGTTTGTTTATTTATAATGATTCTGTTTTCGAAACGCTTTTCTCTTTTCCAATTCTCCTGACATTCATACCGATTATAGTTTTTCTGGTGGCATTTTTTCTTGCTAGAGACATAAGAAAGGAAGATATGCCATTGTTTGACGAATTGAAGCAAAAAAATTATTCCGCTTGGACATTTCAACCCAAAGACAGGAGAAAAATCGCATTTATTGTTGTCTTTTCCATTGTTTTCTTGATTATTTCCTGGACTATAGTAAAATTACTTGTACTTTCGGTTGGCGGTGAAATGATTAGTTCGGGAAGTTCTAGCATATCATTTTAATTCAGAAAAACGTCAAATGCTCGACAGAGAAAAATGTTTGGAAAAAACCGACGAAGAGCTTGTCGTCCTGACTCTCAAAAATCAGGATTTTTTTTCGTGCCTTGTTGAAAGGTATGAGCCCAAGCTTATGCGCTATATCCGACGGATTTCAGCGGCAACGCAAGAAGATGCGGAAGACCTTTTGCAGGATATTTTCATCAAGGTTTACCGGCATCTCAATGATTTCGACGGAAAATTGAAATTTTCTTCCTGGATCTACCGGATTGCCCATAATCAGGTGATTTCCCAGTGGCGAAAGACAAAGTCCCGTCCTTTGGTACTAAAATTTGAGGCCGATGATGATTTTTTGAAATTCATCGCCACGGACGAAGATCTGTCGCTTGATACGGAAAGGAAGTTCGCGGCGGAAGACGTCCGAAAAATGCTGGATAAGCTGGATGATAAGTATAAGGAAGTTCTCGTCCTCAAATTTTTGGAAGAAAAAGATTATAAGGAAATTTCTGATATTTTGCAAAAGCCCCTTGGAACGGTGGCGACTCTGATAAACAGGGCAAAAAAACAATTCAGAAGCATAGTCAAGGAAAAAAATTAAATATATATTTATCCATATGGGCGAGTTAGAAAAAAAGATCTTAGAGAAAATAAAGGAGGAAAAAATTGTTCCCAAGCCTCGATGGCAATTTCTCCTCAAAAACTATTCCATATGGACGGCGTTTGTCGCTTCGGTGATCATAGGAGGAATGGCATTTTGCGTGTCACTTTCGATTATTGCCAACAACGACTGGGATCTTTACCGTTATTTGAAAATCAGCCCGGTTACGCACATCCTGCTTTCCCTTCCTTATCTTTGGCTGGTCCTGCTTTTTCTTTTTTTGGGACTGGCCATCTATAACTATAAACATACCAAGTGCGGCTATAGGCACGGCGTTTTCATAGTTTTTGGGCTAAGTATTGCCGGGAGCCTCCTTTTGGGGTATATTTTTCATTCATATGGGATGGGAAGAAAAATTGACCGAATTTTTTCCCGCAATATTCCTATCTATCAGGAAACATTTTGCTGCTGCAACAGGAAAGACATTTGGAGCCAGCCGGACAAAGGGCTTTTAGGAGGAAGGATTATGAATGTCCGCCTCGATGATGGTTTCGAACTCGAAGATTTTCAGGGCATGGTTTGGCAGGTCGAAAAGGATGGACAAGTTTTGATTAGGGAGCCGTTTTTAGTTCGGGTAGGGGAGGGAGTCAAGCTTATTGGGGAAGAAAGGGCGCAGCAGCATTTTTGGGCGCGGGAAATCAGGCATTGGGACGGATGGGAAGAGGATGAATAAAAGCGATATATTTAAGGTTTTTCAGGCTATCATTCTTCATTTTTGGTGGCCTTTTATTTATTTCTCCCTATAAAATCATCACAGAAATTTTCAATATATACTTTTCTTAAGCGAAATTACCGTTTTCTAACCAATAGCTTGGAAACATTTTAGTAATTGTTGCGGCGTTTGAAAATTAATTCCCATGTGCAATCTTTCGGTGTTGTAGTATTTCAAATATTCGGGAAGAGCCAGATTGAATT
>Ga0172375_10010081_pt1 | contig 12324 bp, 9 predicted proteins | sample LakKiv1m_FD_114537 | JGI IMG/M metagenome (GOLD analysis project Ga0172375, IMG submission 114537) | Freshwater microbial communities from Kabuno Bay, South-Kivu, Congo - kab_092012_11.1m | ecosystem: Environmental > Aquatic > Freshwater > Lake | place: Democratic Republic of the Congo... | reverse complement strand
TCCACCACGATTTTTCGGGCCAGGGTCCCGCCGGTGGCCACAGCGATCGGCACATGAAAGGCCTCAGACAGCGTCACCAGATCCTTGATCTTGCACTTGCCGCACTGCTTGCAGTTCTCCACGTTCCCCGTGATGCGGACCTTGCAATCGTGATTCTGAAGGCAGTGAGGGAGTAGGATAAGGAGTTCATGGGGTTTCACTTGTTTGGCCTCGGCCAGGACCAGCCGGTTGTTGATGGCCACAAAGGACCTTCGAATATCCTGCTTGCTGATGCCGAAGCACCTTCCCACACCCACCAGGAGGGGGAAGAGTTCCCGTATCACCACCCCGCGAATCCTGCGGTTGAAGAAAAGGTTCTTGCCGCGTAGGATGGTAAAGACAAGGGTCAGGGCACCGCCCAGCCCAAATAGAACCAGGCAGGCCAGGACAATCGCCAGGATGAGGGGGGCGCTGGGATGGATGTTCGAAAGGCCCACATAGGGGACCCACCAGAGCAAGAAAGCCACCCCCACGAGGACCACACAGGAGACCAGGAGCAGGAAGATAAAGATCCTCTTCTTGGGCTGATCCGACAAACCGGGATCATTCACTTCCTTGCTGACCGCCATGGGCAGCACCCTGCCCTCCTGCGGCTTCTCAACACCTTCCAAGGCTTTCATATCAACCCAGTGCCTAAGTACATAGGGTTACAATACGATGACGTCTCATGACCAACTGGATTCCCGCTCCCGGATCAAGGTCCGAGACAGGTTCTGCCGCAATGAGAAGAGATCTGTCGTGTCAGCCATTCCCGCGGAAGCAGGGATCCAGCAACGTGAACATCAAGATACGATTCCATTCAGCGATACGTCACAGTGGTGATGACACGGAGGACTAAGATTCCAACTGCCTCACGGTAATGGCCAACGCATGGATCAATCCGCACCCAGCACCGTCCCCTCGTTGATGGGAAAACCGTGCAGAAATAGAGCGGCAGGCAGCCGTCGCCGGCCGGGGGCCTGAAGTTCCCGAATGTTGACGACCCCTTCCCCTGTCTCCACCAGGAGTCCCTGATCGGAGCACCCCGCGACCCTTCCTGGAATTCCCTTCACAACAATGCCGTCTCGGCCGGCCTCCACACCGGCTGAAAAGAGCTTGATCTCCTTGCCGCCAACCCGCGTTGCGGCACCGGGCCACGGATCCAGGCCCCGAATCAAGGCCGCCACGGAGGGGGCCGGCCGGGCCCATGAGACGGGGGACATGCCCCTGTCGATCTTGGGGGCATACGTCGCACGGGAGTCGTCCTGGGGCGTTTCAGCCAGTTGACCGGCCTCCAGGCCCTTCAAGGTCCGGATCAGGAAATCCCCTGATAATTGCGACAGCCGGTCATGGAGTTCACCGGCCGTCTCCTCAGGGCCGATGTTGACCGCCTCCTGGAGGAGAATCGGACCGGCATCGAGGCCTTCATTCATACGCATGGCGGTCAGGCCGGTCCGGCTCTCGGCGTTGATGACGGCCCACTGGATCGGAGCGGCCCCCCGGTATGCGGGCAGCAGGGATGCATGGATATTGAGCGCTCCCCAGCGGGGGATATCGAGGAGGGTCTTTTTCAGGATTTGCCCGAAGGCCACCACGATCAGGATATCCGGTTTCAGATCGCCTATGCTCTCGCAAAACGCTTCCTGTGAGACCCGCTCAGGTTGATAGACAGGAACACCGAACCGCCGGGCGGTCTCCTTGACGGGCGGGGCCAAGGGGTTTCTGCCTCGTCCTCTGGGGCGGTCCGGCTGGGTCACCGCGGCCTGCACGGCATATCCGTGGTCTATCAGTCTCTCCAGCGACGGCGTCGCGTATTCAGGAGTGCCCATGAATACAATCCGGGGATTTACAAACAACTTCCTCAATCCCATAATCCCTCAATTCCCCAATCCCTCAATCGCCCTCTCAATCCCTTTCGGCCTGTTCTTTCAGCGCCTTCATGAGCCTTTTCTTGTACAGGCTCCGCTTCAGTGCACTGATGTGATCGATGAAGAGGGTGCCGTTCAGGTGATCCACCTCGTGCTGAAGGCACACGGCCAACAAATCTTCAGCCTCGATCGTATATGGCTTGCCATCCCGATCCAGTCCTGCCACTTTTACCTTCTCCTTTCGGACCACCTCCGCAGAAAAATCAGGGACGCTCAGGCATGCCTCTTCCCACGTGATCTGGTCCTCGCCCAGGACGATTTCAGGATTGATCATGACGGCCGTGTCTCTCTCCTTTTCCCTTGGCCGCCGGTCGAAAACGATCACCCGCTTGAGTACGCCCACCTGGTTGGCTGCAAGCCCGATGCCGGGCGCCGCATACATGGTCTCCATCATCCGATCGATCAGTCGCTGCATATCCTCATCTATCTCGGTTACCGGTTCGGCCGCGGTCTTGAGAACCGTGTCGGGATACGTATAGATCTTCATTTCATGTGCCGTCTCTTCCATCAGCCGCTCAGCCACCCCATTTCCATTCGATAGTTCGAGGCACGAGACGGGACCCCAGGAATTCCCGCTCGCGCCATTGTCTTCATTATTTGTCATAGTATACACCGCGTCAAAATAAATCAAGCAGGCTCTGGGATAAAAGCGAGAAACACCGTGCTAACCCCTTGACATTTGGGTGGCCCCCGCCTATCAAGGGGCATGCTGAAACGAATCGTGGAATTCATGTTTGAGGTGGGCATGCTCAAGCGAAGCCCCCGCACCGGATACCAATTCCTGGGCTCCGGCGGAGAGTCCGTGGCGGATCACTCGTTTCGAACGGCCGTGATCGGCTATGTCCTCACATCCATGGACCCCCATGTCGATCGGGACAAGGTGATCCTGATGTGTTTGTTTCATGACTTCCCTGAAACCCGGACCGGCGACCACAACTACGTCAACAAAAGATATGTGCTTGTGGACGAAGCAAAGGCGGTCCAGGATCAGATGGACGGGCTCCCTTTCGGGGGCGAGGTTTCCCGGCTCATTGTCGAGTTCAATAGGCAGGAAACCGATGAAGCCAGGATGGCAAGGGATGCGGATCAGCTCGACCTCATTCTGGAACTCAAGGAACAGCTCGACTTGGGCAATTCCCAGGCGGCCGAGTGGATCGCCTTTGCCCGAAAAAGACTGATGAGCGACGCCGGAAAGCGCCTGGCCGAAACCGTCATGACGACCCCGAGGGACGCCTGGTGGTTTGACAAAAAAACAGACTGGTGGATCAACGGCCCCAAGAACAGCCAGCCCTGAGACGGGGGTTAGATGGACAAGAAATGTCAACAGACCTGTGCCCAAGGATCATCGCAGGACCCCTTTAATACAACAGCGCTTTTTGATCTTGACACCCGACCGCTCTCACCGTATGGTTTCTGACGTATTGCCGCTCCTGTTTGAAATGACCGGCGCTCGGACAACCCCTACATCATCCTGGCAGGACATCAACCATGACTGAAGCCAACTCATCGACACGCCCCCCCCAGCAGAAGCTCCGGTTGGGGGAACTCCTGGTGAAATCGGGCCTTATTGACAACGAAACCCTTCTCAAGGCGCTTGATATCCAGAAGTCTCAAAAACGCCGCCTGGGAAAGGTCCTCGTGGATATGGGGGTGGCGGATGAGGTGGTCATTGCCAAAACCCTTGCCTTACAGCTTAAAATACCCTACGGCCGCCTCCAGAAAGTCCGTATTCCCCAAAAGGTCATCGACCTCGTGTCGGTCCAGCTTGCAGAAAATCATCTGGTTATCCCCCTCAAAAGGACGGAAAAGGGCCTGTTGGTAGCCATGGCAGACCCCCTGGATTGGAACGCCCTGAACGACCTTCGCTTTTTCACCCAGTTGCCCATCGAGATAGCCGTGGTCCCTGAAGGCGACATCATCGAGGCCATTGAACGTCACTACCTCAAAAGAGACCTCAAGAGGGACCTGGATTTGGGTCCGGCCATTGACGCAGACATCGAAATCCTTCGCCAAAAGGAACCTGATGAAAAAGAGGCGCATGAACTGCTTGTCCTGACGGAAATGCCTCCCATCGTTCGGTTCACCAACTCCGTGATTGCGGACGCCATCAAGCAGAAGGCGAGCGACATTCATATTGAACCCCAGAAGGACGCCATCCTGATCCGGTACCGGGTGGACGGAATCCTCAATGAGATCATGCGGACCACCAAGCATATTCACGCGGGGGTCGTTTCCCGGATCAAAATCGTATCCAATCTCGACATCGCCATCAAGCGCAAACCCCAGGACGGAAAGGCCCAGGTGAGATCTGGCGGCAAGACCTATGACCTGAGGGTCTCCACCCTCCCCACATCCTACGGCGAGAAGGTGACCATCCGCATCCTGGATCCCAGCACAGCGGCATTGAATCCCGAGGACCTCGGGTTTTCAGAGATGGATCTCAAGCACCTCATGGAGGCCATCCACAGGCCCCAGGGCATTATCCTGGTGACGGGGCCTACCGGCAGCGGGAAATCCTCGACCCTCTATGCCTGTCTCAACAGGCTCAAATCCCCGGAAGTCAATATCGTGACGGTGGAGGACCCGGTTGAATATGACGTGGCCGGGATTAACCAAGTCCAAATTAACCCTGCCGCGGGCATCACCTTTGCCGAGGGGTTGCGATCCATCCTCAGGCAGGACCCGGATATCGTCATGGTGGGGGAAATCCGTGACAGCGAAACCGCGGTGATTGCCTTCCAGGCCGCCCAGACCGGGCATCTGGTCCTCTCAACGTTGCATACGAACGATGCCCCGTCGGCCGTCATCCGGTTATTGGATTTAGGGATCGATCCCTTCCTCATCTCCGCGTCTCTGATCACGGTGATCGGACAACGCCTGGTCCGAAGAATATGCCCGGTATGCAAAGTCTCTGACTCACTTCCTCCGGAGCAGATGGAGGCCATCCGGCCGTACCTGGGTCAGAACCCATCGTTCGTCTTCTGGAAGGGGGCGGGGTGTGAGTCGTGCCAGTTCACCGGGTATTCCGGCCGAGTCGGCATTTTTGAGGTCTTGATGATCACGACCGATCTGCGGAAAAAGATCTCGACCCACATCTCCGCTGTGGAGTTGAAGGAAGCGGCCGAGGCGGAAGGCTTCCGGACCCTGACCATGGACGGCGTCCAAAAGGCCTTGCTGGGCCTCACCACGATCGATGAGGTGTTTCGGACGGCCCCCCCCCGAGGCAAAGGGGTCGGCAGCCGCCTCATTCCATGCCGTCGGTACCCCGGAAGAAAGCGGGAGTGAGGAACCTGATGTTGCCGAACCTTCGTCGGCAGTGAAAAGTGCGCAACCCAAGCGCATACTGGTGGTGGATGACAGCCTCTTCTTCCGCAAAATGGTTGCTCAGGGCCTGGAGGCCGAAGGCTACCTCGTCTCTGTTGCGGAAAACGGTCTGGATGGGCTCAAGATGGTCTCCAGTGAAAAGCCCAACCTCATTATCTCGGATCTCCTGATGCCCGAAATGGACGGGCTTTCCTTCGTCAAGAAACTGAAGTCCCAGTTGGCGACTCGGTTTATTCCGGTGATCATGCTGACGGCAAAAGACGAGGTGGAATCTGAAGTGGAGCTCATCGATGCAGGGGCAGACGACTATCTGACCAAACCGATCGTTGCCAAAAGGCTTCTGGCGAGGGTCAAGCGCCTCTTAAACAAGTAGATGTGCTATTTTTCCAATTCCGCCCGTATCGCCGGCCCGATCCTGTCGGACAGAAAAGGCTTCCTCACGTAGGCCCCGACTCCCAGCCGCTGGGCCTCCCTGACCCGTTCCGTCTCGGAGAAGCCGCTGGCGATAATCGCCCTCTGGCCGGGACGGAATCGAAGGATCTCTCGATATGTGTCGAGGCCATCCATGCCTGGGTCCATAATCATATCCAAAACCACCAGATCCACGGAATGGGACTTCAGGTATTCGACCGCCTCTTCCCCACTGGATACGGCCGCCACCGAATAACCCAGCCCCTTCAGCATCTCGGTGGCGATTTCCCGTTGCTGCTCCACGTCGTCCACGATGAGGATCGATTCCCCTCGGCCCTTGTATGACTCGACGGAAAGCCGGGGTTGGTCCGCCTGTTTTTCTTTTCGGGTAGCAGGGAAGTAGAGGGTAAAAGTGGTCCCCTCCCCCTCCCGACTCTCCACGTCAATGTATCCGTGATGGTCCTTCACGGTGCCCCAGACAACCGACATGCCGAGACCCGTTCCACTGCGCCCCATCTTCTTTTTGGTATAGAAAGGCTCAAAGATCTTCTTGATGTCCTCCGAAGAGATCCCCACGCCCGGATCAGCTACCGTCAGCACCACGTAGTCGCCCTCCGATATGTCCTCATACCCCTTGATGGGCCGGTCGATATACCGGTTTGCCGTGGAAATCACAATCTCGTCGCCTTCCCGAACGGCCTCAGCAGCATTGGAGACCAGATTCATCACCGTCTTGGACAGATGAACCGGAGAACCGGAGATGTTCAGGAGTTCGGTTTCCAGGTGGGTCTTGGCGGTCACGCCCGGGTGGAATGAGAGCAGCCTCTCATGCTCAGGGCTTTTCAGGTATTGCCGGATGATGTCGTTCAGATTCACCACCTCGCTGACCGCCACCCCCCGCCTGGCCAGGGTCAAGAGATCCTGGACCACCGCAGCAGCCCTCTCGCCGGATCGCTGGATCGTCAGGAGCGGCTTCCTCAGGGGGCTATCTTGCGGTATTTGCATGAGCAGCAGTTCGGGATAGCTCACCAGCCCGGAAAGGATATTGTTGAGATCATGGGCCACCCCGCCGGCAAGGGTCCCGATGGCCTCCATCTTCTGGGCCCGCTGGAGCTGGGCCTCAAGCCGCCGCTTCTCCGAAATATCCCTCACGATACCCCTGAAGCCTATGGGCTTGCCGTCCTCGTCCACCCGTCTCGATACGGAGGCCTCGATATGTCTGGTGGTTCCATCCGGCCGAATGATCTCCCAATCAAAGCCCCTGTCCGACGTTCCGGTCAGGAATATTCGGTTAAAGACCCGATACACCTCTCCCGCGTTTGCTTCGGTGGTTAGCCTTCGGTAGTTCACCCCCCTCAGCTCTTCCCGTGCATATCCGAAGATCCTGCACAGGGAGTCGTTAAAGAAGGTGATATTCCCGGCAAGATCGACCTCATAGTAGCCGTCTTCAATGCTCTCCAGGATAGTCCGATATTTCAGCTCGCTTTCTCGGAGGGCCTGTTCGGCCTGCTTCCGCTCGTGAATGTCCCTGATCCATACCTGAATTCCCGCCTCTCCGGACAGATTCATGGCGCGTGCGGATATCTCCCCATAAAGCCATGACCCATCCTTTCGACCCAGTTTAACTTCATAGTGGGATGTCACCTCTTCCCCGCGCAGACGGGCCATAGCCCGCGATCGGGTCATTTCCTGGGAGTCCGGATGGTATATTCGCCAGTGTTCCATGCCCACCAGCTCACCCGGTTCATATCCCAGCATCTGGTGCAGACGTCTGTTGGCAAAGATGATCCGGGGACCCTTCTGGATAAAAATGCCGTCGAAGCTTTCCTCCACCAGGATCCGATATCGCTCCTCGCTCTCCTTCAGGGAGGCCTCCACCCCTTTGCGCCTGACGATCTCGGCATGGGCCAGGTTGTTCAGCAAAAGGATGGTCGCCCCGATCAATATGCACAATCCAATGATCACCGATCCGATGGTTTTCAGCAGGGGATTGGCGATGATGGACGAAACGGCCGCCATGTTGCTGAAGTGGACAATCCTCCAGCCCGAAAAATCGCTGATCGGTTCTTCGATGATGGTATAGCGGGTTCCCGAAGGGTCGGCCGCCTGATCGCTGCCCAGCCTTTGGAATCCGCTCCAGGCCCAAGGCCCTTTTCCAAACTGACGCGTCTCTGCGATCTTCAACTGTTCCATCGGACTCGTCTGCCACAGGGTCTTCAGGACGAACTCCTTTGGATCCGAAACAAAGATAACGCCATTCGGGTCCACGATGAACAGCATCCCCTGGTGTGCCTCATGAGCGGGACGGCCCTTTTGCAGCAGACGTTTCACAAGGTCCTCCGCGGATCCCTTGATCACCACCACCCCGATGGGGATGAGGGGATCCCGGTCATACACCGGATGACTAAAGTAGATCCCGCGCTTTGCCGAGGTCACCCCCAGGGCCAGATAGGTCGCGCTCCTGCCGCTCATGGCCTCCTGGAAATAGGGCCTGAAGGAGTAGTCCTCTCCCACGAAGCTGTCCGCCTCAAACCGGTTGCTGGAGGCGATGGTTCGACCCCGCTGGTCCATCAGATAGCACACATCCATCTGCCCGCCCTGTTGAAACCTGTCCAGAATGCCATTGGCGCGGCCCAGCGTTTCGCTATCGGGCCCTGTCAGGGCCATCCGGATCTCCAAAAAATAGGAAAGGGCGCCCGCAAGTCTTGTGTAATCCGATACATGCTGCGATATCAACATATTGGTGGAATTGACATGGGCAACGGCCTCCTGTTGGGCCGCATCAAAAAAGGCGGAGCGCAGGGAGGTGTAGTAGAAAAAGCCGCCGGCCGCCGCAGACAAAAAGGCCAGCAGGGAGAGAATCGATAGGATGAGTCGAAGCTTCATCGCCTTGGGTCCTCCTAAGACCGCAGGGTGATCGAAGAGCCCCGATGCAGGGAGCTGGGGATCCGGTCGCTTTTAATCGTCACATCGTCAGAAGGTCCCGCTGGATGGACGCTATCCCATCCGTTTGAGTTTTGCGGCTGATTTGATGCGGCTCGAGAAGAGCTTGGTGCAGGTCGGACAGTAGAGGGGGTGATCTTTCGCCGCCGTGTGCCGGGTTGTCTTCATCTCCACATGCTTCAGGAATTTCTGGGACGCAAAATACCTGCCGCAGGCATGACACCGTTCGAGGACATGCACGCCGATAATCTCGTCGCGGATGGTGATGGTGCGGGTGCCCTCCATGTCCACGATCTGGATGGCTCCGGTCGGGCAGATATTGGCACAGGTGCCGCACCCGATGCACTTCCCCTTTTCGGGCGCCACAAAGCTCATGCCATCCCGTGTCTCCATCTTGAGCGCCCCGGCCCCCACGATTTCCTTGCAAACCCGGATGCAGAGCCGGCATCGGACGCAGCCGTCGGCCACAGGCCCCGGATCCACGCCGAATTCTTCCGCCAGATGGCGAATGAACCGGGACTGGGGGGCCATGGTCAGGAGATTCCGAAAGGCCGACTGTCTCGCCGCCTGCACGAGGTCGCTTTCCGTGCTTACGTCGAGTCCTTCCTTGACCTTTAGGACACAGGAGAGGAGAACCCTCGGTTTCCCCGCCCTTCCCCGCACCTCCACACCGCACAGTTTACAGGCCCCGATCGGTTTAAGGGCCTCATGATAACAGAGCGTCGGAATCCTGATCCCCACTGACCGGGCCGCCTGGAGGACAGACATCCCTTCATCGGCCTCAAGCGCATTCCCATTGATGATTATTCTGGGCATGTTCTCTTTCCTCTGTTGCCCGATGGCTCAGTCGCGGCCTGCCTCGTGAAGATCGCTAACATATTCTTCCAGGTAATGCAGCTCAGTGGAGAGCGTTCCCACCTGGTGGTGGGCCAGATCACAGATGCTGAACAGGGAAACGATCTTCCCTTCCTGAATCACCGGTATGTGCCGAATCCCCGTCTGAATCATGAGCGCCAAAGTGGTATCAATTTCGTCTTCAGGCCTGGCCACGATCAGCTTGTTGGTCATGGCGCTCCTCACCTCGATGTCACTGAACGGCCGACCTCTGAACCGGACATGGCTGTGCAGGACATCCCGCTCCGTAAAGATGCCGACCGGTCGGTCCCCTTCCATGACGATCAGTCCCGATACGTCTTTTTCGGTCATGAGGCGAACGGCATCCTCCACGGAGAGGCCGCTGTCAATGACGATGGCAGGACCGCAGTCTTTCTCCAGTATGTCCCGAATCGGCATAAGCATTCCTCCTTTGGGGCCGCAGAGAGGTTTCGATCGACCTATCCATCTGAAAGGATGCGAAGGCAATCCTGGGGAAAGCGGTGGGTCCCCTCCTTGTCGAGGGTGACCTCGATCAGGGCGTCCGGATCGTTTTTCACCGTATCCGGGTCGGTCACCACGCCGTGCAATCCCACATACCGGTCCATATACGCCTGCCAGCTCTCGTCTTCGGACCGCCTGTACACCTCGACCTTCTGGCCTTTACGAAACGTCATGGCACCCTCGCTTACATTCTCGCTAAACCAGTATCCTGGGCGGGCCTGCTTCCGTCTGGTTTTCCACTGCGGATTTCCTGGCGCACTCCAGACAGAGAATCCTTTCTGTCAGGTGCTGATCGATTCCCTTGACCCGCTTCCTGATGAAATCATGATACCTGGCCGGCCCGATCACCCGGCCGCACACCTCGCATCGCTCCACCTTGAGCCGGTTCAGGATCGTGCCGCACAGACTCAAGACCCGCTCGTCTCCCCAGTCTTCCATTCGAATAGCCCCAGTGGGGCAATTGGCGGCACACGCACCGCACAGGATGCACCGTTCAGCGGTTATCCTGAAATCGGTCGGACCCGGGTGATCGAAGTTGAGATACCCCATTTGCAAGGCGTCGATCCCCATCTTGTCCCGGCATATCTCCACACAGCGTCCGCATCGGATGCAGACATCGCATCTCAGGCAGCGGCGCGCCTCTTCCCTGACCGCATTTTCCGGATATCCAAGTTCCGCCTGCTGAAAGGTGACCCGTCGCCTCTCGTCATTGAGCATCGGCATCATGGGCCGCTGAAGGCTCATCTTGGTGGAAGCAGGGACCTGTATAAACGCCATTCGGCCCCTGCGCACCGGGACGGGCGGCATGTTGGGCTGGGGAATACCGCACAGATAACGATCGATGGCCCCGGCGGCCCGCTTTCCCCCGCCGATGGCCTCCACCACCGTGGCCGGGCCGGATACGGCATCCCCTGCCGCGAACACGCCCTCCACGGAGGTCTCCATGCTCGCGATGTTGACGCCCACCGTGTTTCTTCTGGACCAGTTCAGCGATTGAAGTTCCGCCAGGCCGGAGGGATCCACGGTCTGCCCGATCGCTGGAATGACTGCATCCACCGGCAGCAGATAATCGCTTCCCTCCACAGGCACAGGCCGGCGCCGGCCGCTGTCGTCCGGTGGGCCCAATTCCGTTCTCATGCACTTCAGGGAGCTGAGCCTTCCGCCGTTCCCCAGGATCTCAACCGGGATCGTCAAAAACGAGAACCGAACACCTTCCTCCTCGGCCTGTTCCACTTCCTCCTCGTTGGCCGGCATCTCCGACCGGGTCCTTCGGTAGATCACCGAGACCTCATCGCATCCCAGTCGAATGCAGGTCCGCGCGGCATCCATGGCCACGTTTCCTCCGCCGATCACGGCCACCCGTTTGCCCGGCATGTGCCGGTCGCCCAGGGCGACCCGGCGCAGCAGGCGAATGGCGTCAACCACCTGAGGATATCTGTCTTCCCCGGGAATCCCCGCGGTCAAAGAGGCATGGGCCCCCACGGCGATGAGAAAGGCCTCGAACCCTTCCGCCCTGAGTCGGTCAAAGGTTGTGTCATGACCCATACGTGTGTTCAGACGAAACTCCACCCCCAGATCCTCGATCATCGCCACTTCCTGATCGATGACCTCTCGAGGCAGCCGGTACCTTGGAATTCCCACCATCATCATCCCGCCGGCCACGGGCAGTGCATCGATGACCGTGACCCGGTATCCCCTGAGGGCGAGATAATAGGCGGCCGTCAATCCGGCCGGACCGGCCCCCACAATCCCCACCTTTCGGCCATTGTCGGGCGCCTTTTCAGGATTTCGATACCGGCGCTCCGACATCGCGCGTTCTGCAGCAAAGCCCTTCAGATACTTGATGGAAACCGGCGTGTCGATTCGACCCCTGACGCACATGAACTCACAGGGATTGGTGCATACCAGCCCGCACACCCACGGAAAGGGGTTGTCTTTTCGGATGAGTTCAATGGCCTCTGCGTCGCGCCCTTCGCCGATCAGTGTCACGTAGCTGGGCACATCGATGCCGGCCGGGCACGCCATCTGGCAGGGCGCGGGCGCAAGTTTCACGCAGTCCGCATCCGGACAATTCCGCGTCTCGAGGTGGCTCAGGAAGACCTCTCGCTGCGCCTCAAAAACGGATCGAAGCCATTGCCCGGTTTCCTGGCAGACCCTGTCCGGGATCTCCGCCATCAGGCGTTTGGCGAGGGACTCCATGGCGGGAAGATGCTCGGCCCCTCCCCTTCCGGAAGAGATGTCCTGCATCAATTTCAATATATCGTCGGCCAGTTGCCTCCCCCTGGCATGTTTCAGACGCCCTTCGGCGATGGCGTCCGACAGC
>Ga0172375_10010080_pt1 | contig 12326 bp, 12 predicted proteins | sample LakKiv1m_FD_114537 | JGI IMG/M metagenome (GOLD analysis project Ga0172375, IMG submission 114537) | Freshwater microbial communities from Kabuno Bay, South-Kivu, Congo - kab_092012_11.1m | ecosystem: Environmental > Aquatic > Freshwater > Lake | place: Democratic Republic of the Congo... | reverse complement strand
CATAACTGGGAACGCGTTAGAAAAAATTGAAATGGCCTTGAAAAAGCCCATAGGAATGATTCTGGTTACAGGGCCAACGGGCTCTGGAAAAACAACCACACTTTATTCAATGATGGAGATATTAAATAAGCCGCTTGTTAACATTTCCACCGTGGAAGATCCAATTGAATATAGAATGCCAAGAGTGAATCAAACCCAGGTGAACCCGCTCATTGGATTAAGTTTCGCTTCGGGACTGCGGTCTTTATTAAGGCAGGACCCAAACATCATAATGGTTGGAGAGATAAGAGACAATGAAACTGCCAGCTTAGCCATCAATGCTTCTTTAACTGGCCATTTGGTACTTTCCACTTTGCATACAAACTCGGCTGCTGGAGCTGTGCCCAGGCTTATTGATATGAAAGTAGAACCATTTTTACTGGCCTCAACGCTTAATATTGTTATCGCTCAAAGATTGGTAAGGCGGTTGGCAGAAGAGAGGGAGGAGTATTATTTGCAAGACTCTGATTTAAAGAATCTTTCAAAATATTGCAACATTGACACAATTAATAAAGTTTTAGAGGAGGAAAAAATATTAAAACCAGGCCAATCAATAAAAGACATTCCTTTTTACAAACCCAAGCCAACAAAGGAAGCGCCTGATGGATATAGGGGCAGGGTTGGTATTTATGAGGTTTTAGATGTTGACGAGGCCATAAGAGCGCTTTTACAAAAAGGAATGTCAGCAGATGAAATACAAAATCAAGCGGTTTCAACGGGCATGAGGTTAATGTTTGCTGACGGATTTGTCAAAGCCGCCCGGGGACAGACCAGCGTGGAAGAAATTTTGCGCGTTATTACAGAATAATTATGCCCCAATATTTTTATAAAGCCAAAAATTTAAACGGAGAGGATATTGAGGGGTATTTAGAAGTTTTAAATGAAAAGCAATTAGTCCAAAATTTAAGAAGTCAAGGGTATTTTTTGGTTTCAAGCCAGTATGCTGGCGCTTCTAGCCAAGAGGGTAGGGGGGGAGTAAAAGATAAGAAATCCGCTGCCCAGCAAAAGCTTAATTTTTTAGATGGCTTGCTTGGAGTTCCTCTTACCGAAAAATTATTCTTTGTGAGAAATTTAGGGGTAATGGTAAAGACAGGAGTTTCTTTGGTGAGGGCGTTTGAGATATTAGCCCAACAAACTCGTTCAAAAAAATTTAAAAATGTTTTGTTTAAACTTTCTGGTAAAATAAATAAGGGGGAGGGTTTGGCTGATGCCTTGGGGCATTATCCTGAAGTTTTTCCTGCTATTTTTCAAGAGACCATAAGGGTTGGGGAGGAAACCGGAAAGCTTGAAGATGCTCTAAAAACTTTAAATAAGCAAATGGAAAAAGAACATGATTTAAAGTCCAAGATAGCATCGGCCATGGTTTATCCAATAATGGTTTTAGCGATGGTTTTTGGGATTGGAATTTTTATGATGATTTTTGCTGTGCCAAAAATTAAGGCCTCTTTTGTGGAAATGGGAATTCAGTTGCCAATAACCACTAAAATTATTTTGGGCTTTGCTGATTTACTAACTAACCATTGGGCGCTGGTAATTCCGGTAGTTGGAGGAATTATTGTTGGTTTGTTCTTTTTTTTCAAAAGCGGGAGAGGGGGGAAAATAAAATCTAGATTATGGTTAAAAATTCCTATTATTTCAAAGCTTGCCCGTCAAACAAATTCGGCCTTGACCTTAAGAACACTGAGTTCTTTGTTGCAGTCCGGTGTGCCAATAGTAAGAGCGTTGATTATTGCGTCCGGCTCCTTGGGGAATTTTTATTTTAGAGATGCTTTAAAAAGGTCAGCGGAAAATGTTGAGAAAGGGGAAAAGCTTTCAAAGGCCTTAAAATCATACCAAAATATTTTTTCGCCAATGATTGTGCAAATGCTTGAAGTTGGAGAGGAAACTGGCGAAACTCCGGATATTTTAGAAAAATTAGCTGAATTTCTAGAAGAAGAGGTTAGCGCTTCAACTCAGCGGCTTTCTTCAATAATTGAACCGCTTTTAATTATGTGTGTAGGGGGCGCGGTTGGCTTTTTTGCCGTTTCAATGATGCAGCCAATGTTTAGCATAATGGAAGGAGTAAAGTAAAATGACAAATAGCATAAAACAAATAACAAATAACAGGGGGTTCACGCTTATGGAAACAATAGTAGTCATTGGCATTATTTTGGTTTTGGGCGGTGTTTCTTGGGCAGGTCTTGTAAAATATCAGCCATCTTTAGCGTTAAGCGCCGCTGCAAGGAATTTAACAGCTGATTTGCGGCTTGTCCAGCAACTTTCTATCACCGAGCAAGTGAACCACGGGATTTTTTTTGATATTTCAAATAGTGGGTACCAGCTTGAAAAAATAGGCGCAACAATTATTGTTTTGGCTGAAAAAAACTTGCCAGCCAATATTGTTTTTTGCGGAATAACAGGATTATTAGATGACCGCGCAGATTTTAACCCATACGGATCTGCTCTTTATTCTGGATCGGTTTGTTTGTCCAATAGCAATGGCCAAACTAAAATAGTGGACATTAAGCCATCAGGTTTTGTTAAAATCCAAAATTAATACTAATGCGATGCTAATATACTAATGTACACTAATTATACAAATATAAAAAAAGGGGGTTTGCTCCCACACCACAACAGATGGATCTTGTATGAGTTTTAACTTATTTTTTCAAAATAAAAAGAATTGGCGAAATGAAGAAGCTCCACATAGTTTGGTGTGGGGGTTCACCTTGGTAGAGTCAATAATGGCTTTGGCTGTGATTGGCATTGGGTTGGTGATTGTTCTGCAGGTTTTTCCTTCGGGTTTTAGCGTTGAAAAGAACACCCAGCTTGAAACCCAAGCAACTTTATGCGCCCAAGAAAGAATTGAAGAACTGCTTTCAAAATCTTTTTCCGAATTGCCCGTTGGAACCGTTGCTGAAAGCTCTTTGCCCGCTCCGTTTGAAAGGTTTTCACGCGCAACAAAAATAAGTTTTGTTAATTCAAATTTGGGAGAAAGCGCGCCAGCTACCACTCTTAAAAAAATAGAGATAACCGTTTCTTGGAAGTCCCCGTTAAGAATTGGAAGCAAAGAAGTAAAGTTGATAACTTTATTTGCTGAAAAATAGCTGACAATAATTAAAAAATAATAATTTATTAAAAACCAAAAATTAAAAACTAAAAATTTCTTGCGCGGATTTACATTGATTGAAATTTTGGTGGCAATGGCTATTTTCACAATAGCTATAGTTTTAATTTTCGCTATTTATTTTACTTCTCAAAAATTTTATCAAAAAACAGAAATAAAAGCGGAAATTTTGCAAAATGCCAGAGTGGTTTCAGAAAGAATATCAAGAGAGTTAAGACAAACCCAAGAGATAGTTACTGTTTTGCCCCAAACCCCCGACAATCCATCTTCTCCCCCGCCAAGTGAAATAGAATTTCAAGATGGCCACCTCCCATCTCCTTACAGTTATTTGGGCAGTGATTATTATTATATTAGATATTACATTTCAGGGGGCGCGGGTGAAATTAATCGCCAATACAAAGTTTATTGTTTTGACGATTGTTCAGTTTGCTCAACATATTTTAAATGGAATGATACTAAAATAATTGATGGTGTTTTAACTCAAGCCCACGGATGCTCCCTAGAGGATAGAACGGTTGGAGAGCTTGCTCAAACAATTGAATTTTGGGGGGCTGGAGTTATAAATATCTCTTTAAAACTTCAAAAATTAAATGAACAAATGGATTTTCAAACAAATGTTTTTGGCCGGAATTTCTAACCCTTCAGCTACGTTCAAGGTAGACGGAAGCGCTTTGTTGGTTGCTATTTTGGTTTTGGGTTTAATGGTTTTTTTGTCCGCTTATTTTATTTCTTTTAGTTTAACAGGAGTTCAAATGGCTAATAATCAGAAATACGCAAGCCAAACCTATTATTTAGCTGAGGCAGGCGTTCAAGAAGCGATATTTAAACTAAAAAATGATTCCTCTTGGAAAAATGCTTTTGAAACATTGCCAACCATAGCAGACCCAAACTGTTCGTCTTGGACAATCCCCCCCTATCAAAGAACAGGAGGAATTTTTAATAATGGAACGTATCAAATTACAATTAACAATTTGGGTTGCGCTAAGGCCGAAATAGTTGCCCATGCCTTTATTGATATTTCTTCTGGTAAAAAATCACAGCGCGTTGTAAAAGTAAAAGTTTTTAAAGCAATGGGGAATCCGGTTTCCCAATATGGGATTTTTACGGGAGGAGCGAGCGGAAATATGAACATCACCCTTTCAAGTCCCATAAGAATACACGACGGAAATATGCTTGTGCAAAATAATTTAAAGATCAAAACACTAAGCAGGGTTTATGTTGACGAAAAGGCGTTAGTTGGCAATCAGGTTGATGTGGATGGTTCGTCCCGACTAATCTCAACCTCCACTTGTTCAGCAAATATGTGCCAGTCAGGGTGCGATTCATCAAGCGAATGTCCACCAACCGATATCAATATGCCTCCAATTAATTTTGATTCAGCAGGTCCTGATTCTTTTTTATCAAAAGCGACAATTAGCGATTGCAGTTCTTTGAGGAGCGACGGGAAAACAAATTGCGTTTTTACGGTAAACGAGCTTGAAAAAACTATGTGGAATAACTATCCTTTCATTGTTTTTCCCGTTGGGGCTGTGATTTATGTTCTTGGAGATGTTAATATAAGGGCAGGGCAGGATTTAACTGTAAACGGAGTTTTGGCGTCTGATAGAGACATAAATCTGGGGCAGGATAATTGCTGGACAAGGTCGGAGTGGCCTTTTATTAGGTGCGGTTTTTCAAAAGTGAGTGTTTTTAGGTCAGGTAGCGATTTGCCATCTGGGCTATTGGCAAAAAGAAAATTTTCTATTGGGGGGTCTTTTGGGGTGGGAACACAAAGTTTGCTTGTTAATGGATTAATATATTCTGGGGATCAAATGACTGTATCTTCTGTGTTAGCTCCAATTGAAATTTACGGGGGAATAGTGGCAAGAAAGGTAGATTTTTCAAGCGTTTGGCAGGCATTTGACATTTATTTGGACAGCGATGTCATAATTGACACACTTGGAGTGAGCTCTTACTCTCCAATGATTATTGTTGATCACTGGGAAGAGGAATATTAGGGAACAAATAACGAATAACAAATAACAAATAACCAATGGGATTTATAAATTTTAAAAAAAAGGCAATTGGGGTTGATATTTCGGATTTATCAATAAAGTTTGCTCTTATGGAAAAACGCGGAAATAAGATTAGGTTAGTTTTGCTTAAAAAGCAAGACATTTCAAGCGGCGCGATTGAAAAGGGCGAGATTAAAGATGGACAATTGGTTTCTCAGGCCGTTCAAAAGGCAGTTCAGGTTTTGGAAAAGGAGGCAAGAGGATGTTTCAAAAAAGCTGTTATTACCTTGCCCGAAGAAAAGTCCTTCGTTGACATTATAAAGTTGCCAATTTTAAAAGAGGAAGACAACCTTTCCTCAATGGTAGGTTTTGAGGCCGAAAATGTGATACCTTTTCCTCTTTCTGAAGTTTATTATGACTTTGAAAAAGTAGAAACAACTGCCAAGCTGGCAAAGTGCCAAGAAGTTATACTTTCGGCCTGTCCAAAGAAGATAGTAGATGAATATCTTGATGTTTTTTGCAGGACAGGCTTTTTCCCATTAGCAATGGAAGTTGAATCGTTTGCAATTGCAAGAGCAATTACAGAGAAAGATTTTTTTTACTCCCCTCTTTTAATTGTTGATTTTGGAGAAACAAGAACAACTTTAGCTATTTTTGCTGGAAAAAATTTAAGATTTACCTCAACCATTCAGGCCTCCTCTGGGCAGCTAACAAAAAATATCGCCGCATTTTTTGAGATTTCAGAACAAGCGGCTGAAGAAATAAAAATCAAAGAAGGATTAAATGGAAAAAAGGAGGTTTATGAGGCAATGATTCCATTTTTAAACAGCATGGCTGAGCAAATTAAACATTATATTGATTATTACCGTACCCATTCGGTTAAATGCCAAGAGTTTGACAATAAAAAATCGCTGAAAAAAATTTATCTGTGCGGGGATGGAGCAAATTTAAAGGGAATAGCGGAGTTTTTATCTTCTGAGCTTGGGCTGGAAGTTGAAAAGGCGGATGTTTTGGTTAATTTATCTGAAAGAAAATTGCCTCAAAAATTGAAAAACAGCGAGGTCTTGGGGTTTGCCACAGCCATTGGGGCCGCTTTGCGAGGAATTGGATAAAATCAAATTATTTTTTATGGCAACCAATCTTTTACCGCCAGCGCAAAAAGAGGAAATAAAAAACGAAAGCTTAAGAAAAAAAATAAGCTTAATTTTAGTTTTTTTAGGGGTGAACTTGTGCATATTGTCAGCCGTTATTTTTGGTTTTCGTCTTTTTGTCTTAAATAAAAATCTTGAGATAGATGAAAAAATAGCCGCGTCAGAAAAAAAGATGAAGGAGCCGCAGTTCGAGGCCTTGGGAAAGCAAATAGATACGGCTAATCAAAATTTGTATAAAATTTCCAATACAAAAAACGAACAAGTTTCATCGGTTGATGTTTTAGAAAAAATCAGTTCTTTGCTCCCCGGGGACATTTATTTGCAATATTTTTCCTTTAAAAATAGCTTCAAAGATGAAAAAAATGAAGAAACGAAAGAGGTAAAAAGAGTTTTTATCGCAGAGGTAAAAATAAACGGGGTGGCGCGGGATAGAGAAACCCTTTTCCTTTTTAAAAAATCTCTTGACCAAGAAAGGTCTTTTCAGGATATTTTTTTTAATCCGTCTTCTTGGGTGAAGCCGATTGACGCGGAATTTACGGTAGATTTTAATTATTTTCCTGAAAATAAATAATTATGCCAACAGCCAAACAAAAAATTAAAATTGACGTGGCGGTTTTCGCGGTGTTTTTGGCGTTGATAGTTTTTTTGGGAATTGTCCCTCTGTCATCCCAGCTTTCTTCTGGCTCTAAAAATTTAGCGGCAAAGAAAGGCGTTTTGTTGTTTTTGGAAAACCAAATTAAAGCTTTAAACGATTTTCAAAACAGCGATTTGGAATATCAGCAAAAAATAACAAAACTTGATTCAAGTTTTGTTTCTCAAGAAGCGCCGATTGAGTTTATAGAATTTTTAGAACAAGAGGCGCAAAAACAAAGATTAAAGATTTCCTTGTCTTCTGCTGCTGGGGTTTCTGAGCAAAAGGGAGGTCGGCTAACAATGGGTTTTATGGCAACATTAACTGGCAGGTTTCCCAATGTCTTAGTGTTTTTAAATAAAATAGAAAAGAGTCCTTGGCTTATAAAGGTTGAACAGATAGATATTGGCAGGGTGGGAGAAAGCAACAAATTTTATGGCGTGGAGGGTTCCTCAACCGGGCAGGTTGTTTTAACTTTAAGTTTTAAAACGTTTTCAAACTATCTTTCCCCCGAATAATTTAAGTAAAAATAATTTTTACAATGAAAACAGCAGGACTTAACAAAGCAAAAGACGTCATTTTAAAATTAGCCAAGAAGATTTTTAACAGGCCAATGTATTTGTTTTTTTTCCTTTTTTTGGTTGATTTGGCAATTGCTTTTATTTTATGTTGGCAGTTAGTTTTATTTCCCGCTATTGATAACAAACCCCAATCCTTGCTTATTTTAAATAAAAACGCATTAGACAAATTTGTGGCGGACTGGGAAAAGCAGGAAGAAGAGTCAAGCGCCATAAAAAGCAACAACTATCAAGACATATTTTTTGGTTTTTCAGACGCGAAAAATCAAACATCCCCAACCTCCTCTCTCTCCACTACCACTCAAAGCCAATAAGCAAATTTTAAGTTGACTAAATGGTGTTTTTGCATTAAAATCACAGCATAGTTTTTACATATTATGCCTCCATAGTTCAATGGATAGAACACCAACCTTCTAAGTTGGATATGTAGGTCCGATTCCTACTGGAGGTACAAGTTTGAATTTTAACGTATTCAGTATACTAATTATGGCGGCTATGGTGTAGCGGTAACACTGCTCCCTGTGGAGGAGCCATCGCCGGTTCAAATCCGACTAGCCGCCCCGCGAAAACAAAACCCCATATTGGGAATATTCCCAATATGGGGTTTTGTTTTTAAATAAAATGCGTTTTATAAGCTTTTTTCGTCTAATGTAATATTTATTATTTTTTCTTTGCCATGTCGTAATATCTTGCAGACCAATTTTTGCCCCACGGTAAAGTCGCTTAAAATGTCATTAACGGAAATTTCTGGTGTTATCTTCTGCCCTGAAATTTCAATGATAATATCAGATTCTTTAAACCCCGCTTTTTCTGCTGGGCTTCCTGAAATTACTGCTCGGCTTTTGCCCAAAGGTAATTCTGGCTCTGAAATAACCAAGGCGCCAAAATCAATTGGCAGGTCAAACTGCTCTTTTAAGTGTTTATTTATCTGTAAGTACCTTATGCCCAAAAACGGCTGGCGTATTCGGCCATATTTTTTCAAATCGTCTAACGCCTTTTTAGCATTATTGATTGGCAAAGCAAATCCGATATTCTCTGCGCCAAAAACCATTGCCGCGTTAATTCCCACCACTTTGCCGGTCATATCAATTAAAGGCCCGCCAGAATTGCCTGGGTTGATGGCCGCATCTGTTTGGATGAGCCCTCGCAATTTAGCCGCTGTGTCTGATAATTCGCTTTGGGCTTGGATTTCTCTGGACAATCCAGAAATAACGCCGCAGGAAACCGTGTTTTTAAAAAGCCCCAAAGCATTGCCAATGGCAATTACTGGCTCACCCAAATCCAGTTTGTTTGAATTGCCCATTGCCAAGAAAGGCAAAGGTTTTTTTAGGTCTTGTCTTGAACTTGCCGAAGGAGCTTGCCCTGAGGAGCGAAGCGACGAAGGGTCAATCTTCAAAACAGCAATGTCGTGGATTGGGTCCACAGCCAAAATTTTTGGCTTGGTTTTTGTTCCGTCATTCAAAACCAAAGTGTAATCAGCTTTTGTGTCTTCTATAACGTGCCTGTTGGTTAAAACAGTTCCTTCTTTATCAACAATAAACCCGGACCCGCCGCCCGCTTTCACTCTTTTCTTTTTGGAAAGCGGCAGGGCTTGCTGTTGGGAAAGCTTAAAAAGCGACTCAAAAGAAGCCAAACTTTTGGTCATAACAATAGATACCACAGCTGGCAATGACTTTTTCACGATTTTCACGATTGGCGAACTTGTTTTTGCGTTCATAAAGCTTTTTGTTTATTGTAGCAGAGAACTTTTTGGTTGAAAATAAGCCAGGATTTTGCTACATTAAATTTGTTCCCTTGTCCTCGTAGTTCAACGGATAGAACGAGACACCCCTAACGTCTAAATATAGGTCCGACTCCTATCGAGGACACCAATGAGCGAAGCGAATTGTGGCCCCGGAGCGGGGCAATAGTTTTTCACCGAAGGAACGGGCTTGGGCTTGTACATTGCCAAAAAGCCAATTAAAATGATTGCAATGTTAATGGCTTTGGCCGATTTACTCACTCCCCAAGTTTATTTTGGCTTTAACAACACCTTTCGCGTAAAAAACACCAGCATTACTTTCTGTGAGAAATGGGGCGATAATCGTTGGAGTGTTGAGGCCTTCAACGACCACCGCCATTTGGGATAAAATGTTAAAAAAATGGAAACAAAAACTTTTGCAGACAAGAGAATAACCATTAGGAAACTATCGCTCAAAGACATAAAATGCCGGAAAAGTTTCGATATTTTATCAACACTCTAATAGAAGAAGATGCAATAATTTTACTGAAGACCAAACAATCAAGAAAAGATGAAATTGTAATGCTTTTGGAGGTATAAAAGAATCACTAATAAAAAACCCGACTAATTTTTGATTAGTCGGGAATAACATTTAGCGAATCAAATTTCCCAAGTAAGATCAATATTTACACTAACATTAGCAATAAAACTTTGATATGTTCCTGGGCAAAATTGTTCAAGAATTTTGCGAAGTCGCTCTGTTGCCATTTCCAATGAGTCGGTCGGAATTTTTGCGTCAGCCGCTTCAATGCACAGGATAAAATTTTCCGTGCTAAAAGTTATCTTTGTTTCGTCGCAATCAAGAAAATTCCATTTGATTGTCAAAACCCTTTTCGCGTCGCTATAAACAACTTCCCCCTCTTTTGTTTGTTTTTTTGCTCCGCCAATGGCTGTGAATGATTCGCCACCTGGAGAGAATTTGAGTGTTATATCGCCGTCAATGATATCCAAATCATATCCCCCGGTAGGCAAAAAATGTTCAAGTTCTACCGCAAGATATGCGTCAACTATCGCATTGATTTTTGGCAAATCATTCCCCTTCAAAACTCGTTTGATAATTGACTCAGCAGTAGGCGTATACTCTTTTGGCTTTGCGCCAAAACTGCGATAGGTTTCCCGCCAGGCGGCTATAAAAGGGTGTTCTACCAGATGCTCGGATGTCCAATCAGAAGCGCGTAATTTTTCTTCGCTTACTCTTTTGAATTGTTCGAGATTGGAATCGCTTTCGCGATTTTTAACGCCACGACCGACAACCACGCCTATTCTGAGATTGGGGTATTTTTGTTTTATTTCTTTCGTGATTTTTAATTTCATTGTTTTTCTCCTTCTTTAATTATTATATTTTATCCAAGTTCCAGCATCTCGTAAACCCTAAAAATCAAATCGGTTTCTATATTTTTTTCTCTTTCTATATCTGCTTCCCATCGTTGCTTGCAATTGCACTCTAATGAGAAAAGTGGCTGCGAATTTTTTGTCGCGTTATATTGAGCAATCGCTTCGTACAGCAACTTATTGCAAAAAGTGCAATTATGGATATGTTCTTTAGGAATCGGGAAAAACTCAAAACCGCCAATTCTGATTTCAGCCGTAAGATGATTAACGGCTTTCATTATCTCAATAATTTCCCAGCCCCAAGGCAAAGAATAAAGACCCGCGTTGAAAAAATATTCAACCAAAGTGCCTTCTTGCAAACTGGTGGGCTCAAAAGAGATGATCTCCGAACCAACTTCTACGGCGCGTTGAGTTGTTGTTATGGCTTGATCTATCGATTCCTCAGTGGTAAGAAACAATGGTCTTACGGTTACATAAGTCAACAAGTGCAAATCAGATTTAGAAACAATTTTAGCGCAGGATTCGTATTCATTAAAGGTAAAACCCTTGTTGATACAAATTCCGCGAAAATAATCATTTTCTAACTCCAAGCCAACGCCTATCTCAACCCTTTTACCCGCCAGTGTAGCTTCTATTTCTTTTACAATTTCTTGAGAAATAAATTCCGGTCTACTTTCAAGGATTACGACTTTGACATAAGGATTATTCGCGACGACTTGCAATATTTCTCTGCGGGCAATAGCCGGCATTTCCTCTTCGTTAAGAAATGAGCCAGCGTTATAAATGCAAATCATCGGATAATGTTGAAAATCATACTTAAAAAATTCTGCCTTGAATTGGTTGATAAAATAAGAAGGCGAAATTTTTCTACCCATAGACGTGCCCCTATAATGACCACACATAAAACACCCGCCGTTTTCGCTAAGCGCCCACTTGCATCCTTGGCCGCGCAGATAAAAAATAACGCGCTGGATTGCCTTGCCGTCAAAATACCCCTCTTTTATGCTGGTGTGAGCAATTCGGGCAAAATCAATATCTCGCCCCGCTAATGAAGTTTTTTTAATCCCAGTCAAAACTCTTCTAAGTTCTTCAAAAACCGCCGCTTTCATACTAACTTTATCCATTTCACTTGTTCTCCTTCAAATATAATTGTTAGTCGTTATTACAATGTAATGAGCAACTTACTCAAATGGTAGCAAAAAAAAAATGAGATTGTCAAGGGTTTGACGATTTTTTTGTTTGGTTTTTGCTGATTTAGCGAAGCGGAGCCAGTTAAATCCATCATCTATCCGTCAAAAATATTACCAAATGGACCATAGATCACAAAGAATGGCTATAGGAAATTGCCAAGGCGGGGGAGTGCCTTGGCGTTTGGGTGAACTCCTTGATTTCAAGGAGTTTTTCTTTTAACATAGCCATATAACCCCAATCTTCCAAGGTTAGAATAAAACTTGGGCTGGGACACCAGGATAAGTTAAAAAATTAAAAATTAAAAAGTAAAAATTAAAGACAAGAATTACGGGCCCGTAGCTCAGCTGGCTAGTAGCGTCTAGATGGCATCTAGAAGGTCAGGGGTTCGAATCCCCTCGGGTCCACCATATTGAATCAGTCGTCTCGCTCGGGGCTTCGCCCCTCGCTTCGGCAGGCAGTTTTGCGAGAAAATTAAAGGGTTTTTTGAAATTAATTTCCAGCCGTCCCGCCGCAAGGCGGCGGTT
>Ga0172375_10010078_pt1 | contig 12329 bp, 13 predicted proteins | sample LakKiv1m_FD_114537 | JGI IMG/M metagenome (GOLD analysis project Ga0172375, IMG submission 114537) | Freshwater microbial communities from Kabuno Bay, South-Kivu, Congo - kab_092012_11.1m | ecosystem: Environmental > Aquatic > Freshwater > Lake | place: Democratic Republic of the Congo... | reverse complement strand
GGATGGCGGAACAGCGCGGTGACGGCGAACCAGTCGGCGATCGCGCCGACCATCGACGCCTCCGCCGCGGCGTTGACGTAGCCCCAGGCGCCCTCGCCGTCGTGGGTGAGGACGTACACGATCGCGGCGAGGACCAGCAGCGAGGTGGCGACGGCGCGCATACGGCGCAGCGCCCGGCGGCGCTCGGCGTCGGCGGCGGGGTCGGGCGTGACCAGGGGGATCGAGGACATCGGCGCGAACCTACCGCTCCACCCGAGGGCGCGGGACGCGTGCAAGGATGCGCGCCATGAACGAGCAGTCGGGCCGGGGGCCGCAGGAGGCCGCGCGCCGCGCGCGCACCGTGGTCACGTTCGGCACCTTCGACGTCTTCCATGTCGGCCACCTGCGCGTCATCCAGCGCGCCGCGTCGCTCGGCGACCGACTGGTCGTCGGCGTCTCCGCCGACGCGCTCAACATCCGCAAGAAGGGCCGCGCGCCGGTCTTCTCCCAGGGCGAGCGGATGGAGATCGTCGCCGCGCTGAAGCCGGTCTCGGCGGTCTTCCTCGAGGAGAGCCTCGAGCAGAAGCGGGACTACCTGCTCGACCAGCAGGCCGACGTGCTCGTCATGGGCGACGACTGGGCCGGGAAGTTCGACGAGTTCGAGGACGTCTGCGAGGTCGTCTACCTCCCCCGTACGCCCGCCATCTCGACCACCGCGCTCATCGAGAAGATCTCCGACCTCAGCGGCTGACCGGCCGGTGGGACGGGGACTCTCGCGTGGCGTCATTGTCTAGTATCTGAGTTGCTTTACTCTTGCATAACCGAATCGTCATCCAACCCGCGACCGGTGGTAACGCACCGTCACCGACCCGAAACACGCGGCGCGCATGATCGTCGCGAGCCGGCCTCCACCACCGGGCCGGCGAGCCCCATCCACTCGGCGCCACGACGCCGACGACCACGAGGAGCCCACCATGGCTGACTACGACGACCTCCAGGCCCAGGGCCGCGCCGGACTTCCGGTCACCCTCGCCCGCCACGAGGACGTACGCGAGATCCTCCCGCTCGCCGACCACCTCGCCCAGGCCGTGACCTGGGGGGTCTGAGACCCGGGCCGCTCCGGCGGCCCCGTCGCCCCGCCGCCGCTCGCCTCACGCAGCGCCGAGCGCGGTCGGGACGAACTCCACCGCCATCGCCCCGCCGACCAGGACCAGCAGCAGCCCGCACAGCGTCAGCGCCCGTCGATAGCCCCCCTCCCGCAGCCGTTCCCGGCCCGCGCCCACCGCGACGGCGATCAGCGCCTTCGCCCCGACGATGCCGACGTAGAACGCCGCGACGAAGGTGATGCCGCCGGCCGTCCCTCCTGCTTCGGGCCGCGCGTACGTCAGCGCCAGCGGCCCCAGGACCACGATCCAGGCCACCCACGGGTGCGGGCTGACGAGGTTGACCACCAGCGCCCGACGGACGACCCGCCACGCCGACTCGGGAGCGGCCCGGTCGGCGGCGAGCGAGGCACCACGCGCCTCGAGCACCGTCCGCGCCCCCAGCGCGACGACGACCACTGCCCCGACGCCGCCCAGGACGGCCAGGCCTCGCTCGGGCACCCGACTCAGGGCGGTCAACGCCAGCGCGACCACGAGGACGTCGGTCGCGAGCGGCGCCGCGGCGGTCAGCAGGCCGGCGCGGACACCCGACCGCAGGGTCGCCGTCACGACCAGGACGAGCAGCGGACCCGGACCGACGCCCGCGGCGATCCCGAGCGCGAGACCGGCGACGACCGCCGCTCCCACCTCAGCTCTCCCGATCCCTGTCGCCGGGCTCGTCCCGCACGGCCGGCCCGTCGGCCGTGCGGGGATCCGCCGGGGCGAGGTCGCCCTCCCAGTGCACCGCGTACAGCCGGTGGTGGCCGGCGAGTCCCTTGAGCTCGACCTCGGCACGCTCCTCGACCCGCACCGCGACGCCGTCGAGGAGGCCACCGGCGCCGGTCACGGCGTCGGGCAGCGCGTCGGCCAGGCCGGCCACGACCTCCTCGGTCACCAGCACCTCGCCGCCGTCGGCCTCACCCGCGACCCGAGCGGCGAGCGCGACCGCGCGTCCGAAGTAGTCGCCCTCCCGGGTGATCGTCGGGCCGACGTGGATGCCGACCCGCACCCGGATCGGGCGACGCCGCAGCCGGCGACCGGGGCGCTCCGACAGCGCCCGCTGCAGCGCGACGGCGGCACCGACGGCGTCCGCCGGTGCGCCGAAGACCACCATGAATCCATCCCCCTGCGACTTCACGACATGGCCGCCGTGCCGCTCGACCGCGCGGTGCACCACGACGTCGTGGGCCTCGAGCAGGCGGACCCATGCGGCGTCGCCCATCTCCTCGTTGAGCGCGGTCGAGCCCTCGACGTCGGAGAAGAGGATGGCGACGGTGCCGTCCGGGGCGCTCACCTTCGCGATCTCCGCGCGGTCCTCGAGCGCCCACCGGGTGAGGTCGTCGATGGAGGACACCAGCAGACCGCCGACCCCGCGGTCGCGGACGCGCGCGACGGTGGTGACGGCGGCGCGCACCGCCCGCTCGGCGACGCCCAGCGCCGTCGGCATGGGCGGCGCGGCCCGCGCCTGCTCCAGGCGCACGGTCAGCTCGTCGACCTCGGCGCGTGCCGTGAGCAGTGCCGCGCGGGCGCGGGCCAGCAGCACCAGGGTCACCAGCAGGACGACCGCGAGCACCACGACGCCGACGACCAGCGCGCCATCCTGTCCGCCCACACCCACTCCTCCCCGCCCGCGCCGCCGCCGGCCCGCCGTGTCCGGCCGTGGTGACCAGCCTGGCACGCGGGGCCCTCAGGCGGAGGCGGTCCCCCGCAACGGCGCGATCACGTCGTCGTGGAACCGCTCCAGACCCTCGAGCTTCTGCTCCAGCGTCGCGTCGAAGCCGTGGTAGTAGACCCACGGCATCACCATGCAGTCGGTCACCCCGCCCTCGCCGGCGGCGGCGAAGTGCTCCGGCAGGAAGGCGTCGTCGAGCGCGGCGACGACCGCGTACGGCCCTTCCCGGCCCGCGTCCTCGCGCAGCCGCCGTAACGTCGCGGCGGTCGCGACGGCCGCAGCCGTCGACGACACGTCGCCGACCCAGCCGTCGTGCCGGGCGGCGCGCCGCAGCGCGACCTCGCTGAGCCCGCCCACCAGGATCGGCACCGGGCCGGGTGGCGTGGGGTTCATCTGCAGCCGCGGCGTCGGGTAGTGCGGACCGTCGTGCTCGGTCCAGCCCGGCTCCCACAGTCGCCGCATCAGCGCCAGCGCGTCGTCCGTCCGCCGACCGCGGCTGCCGAAGTCCTGCTCGAGGAGGTCGAACTCCTCGCGGCACCACCCGACGCCGACGCCGAGGCTCACCCGACCTCCGGTCAGCGCCGCGGCGGTCCCGACGGACTTGGCGACCTGGTACGGGCTGCGGAGCGCGGCGACGTAGATCGTCGTGAGGAACCGCAACCGCTCGGTCACCGCCCCGGCGGCGGCGAAGGCCACCCAGGGATCGGGCCAGTCCGCCTCGTGGCTCCAGCGCCGCTCGCCGGACTCCTCGTACGGGTAGGGCGTGGCGATCGACTCGAGGTCGACGACGTGGTCGGCGACCGTCAGCGAGCCGTAGCCCCACCGGTCGGCGGCCCGCGCGATCGGGAGCAGCTCGGCGACGGGGACGTAGGCGGTCACCACGGCGAAGTCGGGGGTCACCGGGGCAGCGTACGTTTGGCAGAACCCTCTGCGAAACCATCGACGCGCCGCGGTCGCGTGTGCGACGCTGCGGCGGGTGAGCCACCCGTCATCCTCCCCCGCCCGCCCGCTGCGGGTCGTCCAGGTCGCGACCGGCAACCTCGGCACCGAGATGGTGGGGCGGATCCGCCGCCACCGCGACCTCGAGCTCGTCGGGGTCCACTGCTACTCCGCTGAGAAGGTCGGGCGGGACGTGGGCGAGATCGTCGGCGGCGCGCCGATCGGCCTCCGGGCGACCGGCACGGTCGAGGAGATCCTCGCCGCCCGCCCCGACGTGGTCACCTTCCACGGCGTGTGGCCCGACCTCGATCTCTACGAGCGGGTGCTCGAGGCGGGCGTCGACGTCGTCACGACGGCCGACTGGGTGACCGGCCACCACCGCGTGACCCGCCACCGTGTGGCGGAGGGACCGCACGCGGGCCGGACCGAGGCCGAGGTGATCGCGGCGGCCTGCGAGCGGGGCCGCTCCACGTTCTACGGCACCGGCATGAACCCGGGACTGGCCCAGATCCTGACGCTCGTGCACTCCGCGGACGTCGCCGACATCGAGCACGTGCGGTGCCTGGAGTCGGTCGACGTCTCCTGCCACCACTCGGTCGACACCTGGCGCAACTGCGGCTTCGGCGACCCCGTCGACGACCCGGAGACCCGGCGCCGCCTCGAGCACGGGACCCGCGTCTTCGAGGACGGGGTGTACCTGATGGCGGACGCCCTCGACCTGCCCCTGGACGAGGTCCGCTTCGCGTGCGAGCTCGGCGCGTGCACGGAGGACGTCGACCTCGGGTGGTACCACCTCCCTGCCGGGTCCCTCGGCGGGGCCGCCTTCCGCTACGTCGGGTACGCCGGCGGCGTCCCGCGCATCGAGCTGGCGCTGGAGTGGCAGATGACGCCCGCGACCGAGCCGCGGTGGGACGTGCAGGGGTGCTACGTCACCACGATCACCGGCGACCCGGTGATCCACTCCAAGCACCTGATCCTCCCGAAGCCGGGCACCGACTTCTCCAGCGTCGCCGCCTTCGCCGCGATCGGCATGACGGTCACCGGCCTGCCGGCGCTCAACGCCCTCCGCGCCGTCCACGACGCTCCGCCGGGCATCGTCACGAGCGCCGACCTGCCGCTGCGCGCGTTCGCCGGTCGGTTCGTCCGCGAGGACCCGGCGTGACCGGCTTCCCCCACCTGTTGGCGCCCGGCCGCATCGGCACGATGGCCGTGCGCAACCGACTGGTGATGTCGCCGATGGAGACGATGTACGGCACCCCCGACGGGCTGCCCTCGGCGCGCACCCGGGCGTACTTCGCCGCGCGGGCCGCCGGCGGCGTCGGTCTCATCACCGTCGGCGCGACCGGCATCGACCACCGGCACCCGGAGACGCCCGGGGGACTCCACATCGCCACCGACGCCGCCGTCGAGGCCCACCGCGCGCTGGTCGACGAGGTCCACGCCCACGGCGCGCGCATCCAGCCGCAGATCGTCCACGCCGGACCCGACGGGCTCGGGCCGGAGATGTTCGGCGTCGAGTCGCTCGGCCCGTCCGTCATCCCGTCCTACCTCACCGGGCGCCCGTCCCGCGCGCTGGAGGTCGAGGAGGTCCCGGCGCTGCTGGACCTCTACCGCGCCGCCGGGTGCCGCGTCCGCGAGGCGGGGTACGACGGGCTCGAGCTGCACGCGGCCCACGGCTACATGCTGCTCGGCTCCTTCCTCGCGCCCCAGCGCAACCGGCGCACCGACGACTACCGCGGCGACCGCCCCGAGGGTCGCGTCCGGTTGCTGCTCGAGGTCCTGGCCGCGCTGCGGAGCGAGCTCGGCGCCGACTTCCCGATCACCCTGCGCGTCTCGGGGTCCGAGCGCGTGGCCGGGGGGCGTACGGCCCACGAGACCGCGCAGCTGGCACCGCAGCTGGTCGCCGCCGGGGTCGACGCCTTCCACGTCAGCGGCGGGGTCATCGACCGCTACGTCACCCAGATGGTCAACGGCGCCCACGCGGGCGACGGGCTCAACGTCGGCGCGGCCGCGGCCGTCCGCGAGGTCGTCGACGTACCCGTGATCGCGGTCGGCCGTCTCCACGACCCCGCGCTGGCCGAGCGGGTGCTCGCCGAGGGGCGCGCCGACTTCGTCGCGATGGGCCGCCCCCTGCTGGCCGACCCCGACCTGCCGCGCAAGCTGCGCGCGGGCACACCGGAGCAGGTCCGGCCCTGCATCTCCTGCCAGAACTGCATCGACGCGATGGAGCTGCGCTTCTCGGTCGACTGCGCGGTCAACGCCCGGACCGGCCGGGAGCGCGACCTCCCGGACCCGTACGCCCTCGGCGCCGCGGATCGGAGCCGCGCGCCCGCGGACGCCCGCCCGGTGGTGGTCGTCGGCGGCGGGCCCGCGGGGCTGGAGGCCGCCCGTGGCGCAGCCGCCGCCGGACGGCGCGTCGTGCTGCTCGAGCGGTCGGCGCGGCTCGGCGGAGCGCTCGCGCCCTCCAGCGTCGTCCACCCGGGCAACGCGCCCTTCCTGAACTGGATCCGCGCCGAGGTCGACCGCCTGGGCGTCGACGTCCGCACGGGTGTCGATGCCGACCCGGAGACGGTCGCCGCCCTGGCACCCGCGGCGGTGGTCGTCGCCACCGGCGGGCGACTGGTCGCCCCGGACGTCGTCGGCTCCGACCTGTCCCACGTGCGCGGCCCCGCAGCGGTGCGTGCGCGGCTGGCGGCGACGGACGCACCGGCGCTCGGTCGGGTGGTGGTGGTCGGCGGCTCGCTGGCCGGACTCCAGGTCGCCGAGCACCTCGCCCGCACCGGTGGACCGACCCGGGTCAGCCTGGTGGAGCCGGGTCCGGCCATCGCGCCCGAGGTCGGCGGGAAGCGCCGCACCGAGCAGCTCGACGCCCTGGACCGGCTCGGGGTCCCGGTGCACGCCGGGATGCGGATCGAGGAGATCACGCCCGACGGGGTGGTCGTGGTCCCGGCCGGTGGCACGGTGCGCACCCTGCCGGCCGACGAGGTGTGGCTGGTCGGCACCGTCGCGGCGGACCCGGCGGTCACCGCATCGTTCGCCGCGCGACTCCCGGGGGTGCCGGTGGTCGCGGCGGGCGACGTCGCGCACCCGGCGCTCGTCCAGGGCGCCGTCGAGCAGGGCGCCCGCGCAGCCGCCGGTCTCCGCGCGACCGTGGGGGCGGGAGACCGAGGGGGCAGCTGACCCTCAGGGCCGCGCGAGGTAGGCGGCGACCGCCCGCGCCAGCCCCTGCCGGCCGGCGTCGAGGTCGGAGTAGGTCGACAGGTGACGCTCGGAGTCCAGCCCCCGCATGGCGCCCGGGATGAAGGCCGCGACCTCGCGGACCCGCTCGGGCGCCACCTCGAGCCCCGCGAAGAGGCGCTCGCAGTCGGCCACCCAGCCGTCGTTCCACGCGCGCAGGGCCGCCGCCGTCCGCGGGTAGGCCGCCTCCAGCTCGTCGCGCTGTCGCGGCAGCGAGCGGCGCAGGTTCTCGAACGCGCGGTGGTCCGGGGTGTCCAGGCCGGCCCACAGCAGGTCGACGACGTGGGCGACCCGCTGCTCGAGGGTCGCGTCCGCGTCCAGGTCGACGGGCAGCTCGCCGCGGCGCTCGGCCATCCGGTCCAGCAGCGCGCTCCACAGACCGTCGGCGTCACCGAACTGGTACTTCACCGCCCCCCACGTCGCGCCCACGCTCTTGGCGACGAAGTTGACCGACACCGCGTGCGCCTCGCCCGAGGCCAGGGCCGCCAGGGCCGCGTCCAGGATGCTCGCACGCGTCGCGTCGCCGCGCCGGTTGCGGCGGCGCGCGGCGGCGGGTGCCTGGCTCATCCGGCCGAGGATAGGCGTACGCGGGTCTCGCCGGGCTCGACCGACTCCCCGGCACTCGTTGACACGTGTCAACAACGATCCCTACGCTCCCGCCATGGCGAGCACTGTGACCCCGCGCACACCCGTGTCGACCCCGACGGCCCCGGCACCCGCGCGCCGGCGCCGGACGCCGACCGTGGCGGTGATCGGCGCCGGCATCAGCGGGCTCACCACGACCAAGCAGCTCGTCGACTACGGCATCGACGTGACGACCTTCGAGTCCTCCGACCGGGTGGGCGGCAACTGGGCCTTCGGCAACCCCAACGGCCACAGCAGCGCCTACCGGTCGCTGCACATCGACACCTCGAAGCACCAGCTGTCCTTCAAGGACTTCCCGATGCCGGAGGACTATCCCGACTTCCCGCACCACACGCAGATCAAGGACTACCTCGACGCCTACTGCGACACCTTCGGCCTGCGGGAGTGCATCGAGTTCGAGAACGGCGTCGAGCACGCGCAGCGTCTGGACGGCGGTGGCTGGCGGCTGCGCGACCAGGCCGGCGCGGAGCGGCTCGCCGACGTGCTCGTCGTGGCCAACGGCCACCACTGGGATCCGCGCTACGCCGACTTCCCCGGCAACTTCGACGGGCTCACGCTGCACTCGCACCACTACATCGACCCGTGGACGCCGCACGACCTGACCGGCAAGCGGATCCTCATCGTCGGCATCGGCAACTCCGCCGCCGACCTCGCCGTCGAGCTGTCCAGCCGGGTCTTCGACAACCGGGTGACGCTCTCGACGCGCAGCGGCGCGTGGATCGTGCCGAAGCTGATCAACGGCAAGGCCGCCGACATGAACTACCGCACGCTCCCCCAGGTGTCGCTGAAGTGGCAGCGCAAGATGGCCCACTGGTACCAGCAGTACGCCGGCACGAGCTCGGCCAACTTCGGCCTCCCGGCCCCGCAGCACGAGTTCTTCGGTGCGCACCCCACGCAGTCGACCGAGCTGCCGGTCCGGCTGAAGTCCGGCGACGTCACCCCGAAGCCGAACGTCTCCCGCCTCGACGGCTCGACCGTGCACTTCGAGGACGACACCAGCGCGGACTTCGACGTCATCATCTGGGCGACCGGCTACAACCTGACCTTCCCGTTCTTCGACCCCGACTTCATCTCCGCGCCGGACAACCGCATCGACCTCTACAAGCGGATCTTCAAGCCCGGCCTCGACGACCTGCTGTTCGCCGGCTTCGCCCAGGCGACGCCGACGCTCTTCCCCTTCGTGGAGAGCCAGGCGCGGCTCATCGGGGCGTACGCCGCCGGGCTCTACCGTCCGCCGAGCGTGCCGGAGATGGAGCGCGTCATCGCCGAGGACTACCGGCTCTACATGGGCGAGATGCTCGACCGGCCCCGCCACACCCACCAGCTCGACTACTTCGTCTACGAGCACCAGCTGCGCACCCGCGAGCTGCCCGAGGGCCGGCGCCGCGTCGAGCGGCTCGGCGCGCCCGACCTCGTCCGGGTCGGTGCCTGAGGTGGGGGCGGCCGAGCTCGCCGGGACCGCCGCCGACCCCGCTGCCGGCTCCGGCGCGGCGCGCGCGGACCGCCGCCGCTCCGCGCTGCTCGCCGCGCTCGACGAGCTGCTGCGCGACCAGACCCTGGAGAGCATCAAGATCGCCGACATCTCCGCCCGCGCCGGGGTGACCCGGTCGGCGTTCTACTTCTACTTCGACTCCAAGGCGACCGCCGTCGCGGCGCTGATGGGCGAGGTCTACGACGAGCGGTTCGTCGCGGCCACACTGCTGCGCGCCGAGGACGAGACGCCGCGCGCCCGGATCGAGGCCGGCCTGCGCGAGATGTGCGACGTCGTCGTCGAGCGCGCCCACCTGCACCGCGCCCTCGCCGAGGCCCGCCACACCAGCGAGACCGTCCGGGAGCTGTGGGAGGCCGACCGCGGCGGCTTCGTCGCGCCGATCGCCGAGGTCATCGACGCCGAGCGCGACGCGGGCCGGGCGCCCGCCGGTCCCGACGCCCGCGTGCTGGCCACCCTGCTGCTCGACCTCAACGACCGGGTGCTCGAGAAGGTCGCGCGCGCGGTGGGTGAGCACGGCGGCGTCCCCCCGACCCTCACCGAGCAGTACGACGCCCTCGTGGCGATCTGGTTGCGCACGATCTACGGCTCCCCGGACACGGGCGCCACGAGGAGGACCCGATGACCGGCCCCCGCACCTCCGGCACCACCACACCGACGGCACTCCGCGTGCACGTCGGGGCCGACGAGCTCGCGGTCGACCACTACGCCGCGGTCGACGACCGGCTGGCGGGGGCGGAGGGCCGGCCCGTGGTGGTGATGGCGCACGGCCTCGCCGGCACCAAGGACTCCGGCCTCGCACCCTTCGCGACCGCGCTCGCCGCAGCCGGACTGGACGTCCTGGTCCTCGACTACCGAGGCTTCGGCGAGAGCGGCGGGACGCCGCGCCAGCAGGTCGTCGTCGCGCGCCAGCAGGAGGACTACCGCGCGGTGGTCGCCCACGCCCGCACGCTGCCGGGCCTCGACCCCGACCGCGTCGTGCTCTGGGGGGTCTCGTTGGCGGGCGGCCACGTCCTCACCGTCGCCGCCGACGACCCGCGCGTCGCCGCGGTGGTGTCGCTGACGCCGCTCGTCGACGGCGTGGCAGCCGGCCGCCACGCGCTGGCGACCCACCGGCCCGTCGACATGCTGCGGACGACGGGACGCGGGATCGCCAGCAGGCTCAGCCAGGCGCGCGGACGCGCCGCCCGCACGATGGCGGTCGTCGGCGCGCCCGGCGAGGCGGCCGCGCTCACGGTGCCCGGTGCGCGGGAGGACTACCTGGCGATCGCCGGACCGTCGTGGCGCAACGAGATCGACGCCGCCGTCGGCCTGGAGCTCGGCGCGGTCCGCGCGCACAAGGACGCCGCCCGGGTCGCCTGCCCGACGCTCGTCCAGATCGCCGACCTCGACCGCAGCGCGCCGCCGCACGCGGCCGCGCTCGCCGCCTTCGCGGCCCGCGCGGTCGTGCACCACGTGCCGGGCGACCACTTCGACGTGTGGCCGGGCAAGCCCTGGCACGCGACCGTCGTCGCCCAGCAGGTGCGCTTCCTGACCCGCACCCTCGGACCGGCATGAGCCTCGACACCGACGACGCCAGCGACGCCAACGCGACGATGGGGGGCTTCGCCCACGTCGACGTCCCCACCGCCGAGATCGACCGGATCGAGGCGGTCCAGGCGCCGCTCGTGGCCGCCGTACGCCGGCTGGTCGACGTCGCGATCCGCACCCGCGCCGAGGGTGCCGAGCTCGACGCCGCCGTCGCCGGGATCGTGGCCGCCACCGACCGGCTCGCGGCCGATGCCGCGGACGGTCCGGCAGGCGTGCGCTTCAACAGCGAGGGCCGGTCGTGGAACTGGGGCAACGCCGCCGTGGGCGTCCGCAACGCCGTCGCCCCACCGCTGGCCATCCGCTTCGTCGACGACACCCACGTCGAGGGCACGGCCGACCTCGGGACGGCGTACGAGGGTCCGCCCGGCCTGGTCCACGGCGGCGTCTCGGCGCTGCTGCTGGACCACCTCATGGGCGAGACGGCCAGTCGCCACCACACCCAGACCACCTTCACCGGCACGCTCACGATGCGCTACGAGGCGCCCCTCCCCCTGGGGCCCGTCGTGCTGCACGGGGAGCTCACCCACCAGGAGGGACGCAAGGTGCACGTGACCGCCTCGATCTCGGCCGCCGACGGACCGGTGTCGGTGAGCGCCACCGGTGTCTTCGTCATCCCCCGCTGGGCCGTCGACCTGTGGGAGCAGGCATGAGCGGCCGCGCGGTCGTCGTCGGCGGCGCGTCGGGCATCGGCGCCGCCACGGCCCGGGCGCTGGCGGAGGCGTCGTACGCGGTCACCGTGGCCGACCTCGACATCGGTGCGGCGGAGTCCGTCGCGGCCGGACTGCCCGGAGCCGGCCACCTCGGTCGACGGTGCGACGTGACCGAGGAGGCCGAGGTCGACGCGGTGCTGACCGAGGCCGGGACCGGAGGCGAGCTCGTCGCGGTCGTCAACAGCGCCGGCACCAGCACCCTGGGCCTGCTCACCGAGCTCGACGAGGCGGAGTTCCGCCGGGTGACCGACGTCTGCCTGCACGGGGCCTTCCTCGTCCTCAAGCACGCCGGCCGGCACCTCGCCGACGGTGGAGCGATCTGCTCGCTCACGTCGCTCAACGCGCGCCAGGCCGCCGTCGGCTTCGGGCCGTACTGCGCCTCGAAGGCGGGGCTCGCCATGCTCACGCAGGTCGCGGCGCTCGAGCTCGCCCCGCGACGCGTGCGGGTCAACGCCGTCTCCCCCGGGCTCGTCGACACCCCGCTGACCGCGCCCGCGATGGACTTCCCCGGCGTCCGGGACGACTACCTGGCCAACACGCCGCTGGGGCGCGCCGGCACCGACGCCGAGGTCGCCGACGCGGTGCTCTTCACCCTGCGCACCCCCTGGCTCACCGGCGAGGTGCTCGATCTCAACGGCGGCGCCCACCTGCGCGCCTACCCCGATGTGCACGGACACGTCATGCGGGCGTTGACATCCGCGCCGGACGGGCCAGACTGAGCCCGAGCGATCTAGAACACGTTCTCGTTCTGCCGCCCGCCCACCGGAGGACCCGTGTCCGCACCACCCAGCCCGCCCAGCAGCCGGCCCAGCAGTCGGTACGCCGCGCTGTCCCGCGCCGACCTCGCCCGGCTGCTGCCGGAGCTGCTGCTGATCGGCCAGCTCATCGACCGCTCCGGCATGGCCTGGTGCATCTCGGCCTTCGGG
>Ga0172375_10010077_pt1 | contig 12331 bp, 13 predicted proteins | sample LakKiv1m_FD_114537 | JGI IMG/M metagenome (GOLD analysis project Ga0172375, IMG submission 114537) | Freshwater microbial communities from Kabuno Bay, South-Kivu, Congo - kab_092012_11.1m | ecosystem: Environmental > Aquatic > Freshwater > Lake | place: Democratic Republic of the Congo... | reverse complement strand
GTCATTGGCGGAACCGGGGAAGTTGAGCCGGAAGCGAAACCAGCACAGCCCGTAGGAGACGTCAAAGAAAATCTGCAACGATTCTTTCGAAATGATTTTGTCGCCGTGCGATCATCTTGGGTTTCGGCCGATCACATAGTCGACGTTTCTGAACGCGTGCGCGTCATTCCTGCAGGCGGTGAGCTTTCACGGGGTGGTTGGGAGAATCGGTGCGCTCAGGTGCTTGCTGACCGTCTGGGCATACCGCTAGTGGAACTCCCCGGTGGCCATGATTCCCTGACCACACATCCTCACGGAAGTGCTGCGGTGGTCACCAGACTGGTGCGCGGATGAGTGGCTGGCTAAATCGGAGACCGGCCGAGCCGGGTCGACGCTGGCGAAGCGACGCCGCGCTACGGCGCGACGTCCGAGCGATGCTGCGCCGCCTCCGGATCGGCGCACCACTGGACGTGGAGGTTCTTTGTGACCGGCTAGGCGAGGAACGCGGCCACCCGATCCACCTCCACGAGGCAGACCTACCCGCGTCCGTGTCCGGCCTGTGGCTGAAGCGGGAGAAGAAGCCAGACCTGATCTTGTACCAACGAAAGACAACCTACGAGCATCAAGATCACATCATCCTGCACGAGATCGGCCACATCATCGCGGGCCATGGCGGGGCCGACCCCGGAGCGCTGTTGCGTGCAGAGCAGGCGGCTGCCTCCGGCGAGGAGCGCGAGCTGCACCTCGGCTACAGCTCCGCGGTCGAACGCGAAGCGGAGATGGTGGCAACGGTGGTCAGACAGTGGTGCCTGCTTCTGGAGAACCTCGCCGTCCGTGTCGACTCCGACGCAGACCACGCCGACCGCAGGTTGAGATCGGCGTTCGACGACCGTCAGGCGTGGCTATGAGTCCAGTCGAGATCGCTGAGGTAGTCATGTGGGCCGCCTCTATCGCCCTAGCGGCCTGGAAGCTGACCCAGCTCGGCCGAGCCCCACGAGACCGAGATCTACGCGCTGTCACCAGCTGCACGGTGCTCGTCGCTCTTGCGCTCTCGGCACAGCTCGCCGCGACGGTCTCACCCACCTCGACGTTGATGAGCCAGACGCCCAAGCTCGTTCAGAACGTCCTCCTCACAGCATTCTTCGCCCTGCTGCTGACCCTGCTGACCTCCGCGCGCAATGCGGCCGTGCCCGGTAATGACCATCGAGGCGGCGGTTACCGGGAGCCGGTGCTCGCGGGCCTCGCGAGCACCGCGCTCGTCGCCACGTTCCTCGCCACTCATCCGGCCGAGAGGGGCGCCGCATACGGAGCCTCAGCTGATCCCGCTGTGCTGGCGTTCTACCTGTTCGGCAACCTCTACATGCTCTACGCGACCCTCAGCGGTGCCCGCCTGACCTGCTCGGCCGCCGAGGGCATCGGCAGCCGCGCAGTTCGCATCAGCTTGCAGGTCGCTGGTAGTGGGCTGGTCCTGTGCGCTGTGGGCTGTCACCTACCGCGATCGACGGAAATGGCCGGCCAGCTCGTCACCGGGACTGAGCTCATCCCCGGAACCGCCGTGTGGACTCCGCCAGCGCTGGCCGCGGGCATCGTGGTGTTCTCGACCGGTCTGCTGTATCCCGGCCTACGCTCAGCCGTCTTGCAACTCCGGTTCCATCTGCGACGGCGACGTGAATACCGGCGACTCGGTCCGCTCTGGGACCTTGTGCAGGCAACGTTTCCTGCACTGATCCTCCTCCCACCGGCCCGTTCCGGCGTCCTCGCTGTGCGTGGCCCATCACCACTGCGCTACTACCGCCGCGTCGTCGAGTGCCGCGATGGGCTGGCAGAAGCGTCTTCCTGGCTCTCCGAGCCAGCCCCAGATAACGCGACGGTTGAGCATCAAGCTCGGCTCATCCACGATGCAGTAGAGCGCTGCTCTGCTGGTCAGAGCAGACCATCCGTGACCCCGGTCTCAGTGTTCGCTGCCCCAGGAGAGGCCGGGACCAACGCGGACACGGCCGCCCTCATGCACCTCGCCGACGCCTTAGCCCAGCATCAACTACGAGGGGTCAGATCCTGACCGCCGAGCCCTACAAGCGTCGCGGGAAGCGGCGGCCGCGCCGCAGGATTGGCGGGGACGGGCTCAGCCGGGTTCGGGCCGTACATCGCAGTCCAGGGGGTCTGGTACTGCACTGCGTGCTCGCCGTGGCCGTCGGTGGGGTGCCAGGTCGACACGGACACCACCAGGGCTCCGCAGCTGCTGCACGCCCCGATCGCGGCCGACATGCGCTCCCCGCGGCGCAACGGTTCGTCGAGGTGGCCCCACTCGGCTGGTTCCAGAGCGAGCAGGGTCTCCTCGGGCGCCACGGCGACCGGTCCGGAGCCGATCAGGCCGTGGACGTGCGCGCCGGGGTGGGTGCAGGTGCTCATCGTGTGCTCCTCGTCGTGGCGTCCGTCGAACGGGGCGGGGGCGGGAAGGCCGCTCCCCAGCGTTCATGGGCGGACTGACGGGTCAGGCCGGCCGCGTCACCGATCACTGTCCAGGACGCTCCGGCAGCCCGGGCACGGCCGACCGCGGTGTCCAGCTCCTCGCGGATCTCAGCCAACCGAACCGCGGCGTCGTGCACCGCAAGCCCCGGCAGCGCCTCGCCCAGGTGCGTACGCCACTGTCCCTGCGCACCGTCACCGTCCTCGGGGCCCTCCACCGACTCCGGGGCGACACTGGCTGAACTCGGATAGAGCGCGACCTGCTCGGCGTAGCAGGAGTCCGTGGCCACCACCTCCGCACGGGACCAGAACCGCTCCCCGCGCCATCCGCAAACACACGCGGCGCGCCAGCCTACGAACCGACTGTTGGTCAGATCGTCGTGGGTCGCGGTGAGTGTGTCGCCATCGAGGACCGCAGCGGCGTAGCCCTCGTGCTCGTAGGCCGGTCCGTAACCGGTATCCCAGGTCCATCCCATACCGTCAGGATACCCTGACAGTCGTTCACTGTCAGGGTATCCTGACGGTAGCTCTGGTAAGCACGGCTAGCGACCGCTCTGCAGGGCCATTCGGGACGGGTCAGGTGCTGCGCGCCCCGATCGCGGCCGTCATGCGCTCGTCTGGGTCGAGTGGGAGAACACGGCCACTCCCGGATAGCGTCCGGTGTTCGGGTCGGCATTCACGTTGACGATCAACGAGTCCGGGGGGATCACGCGGGCATGGGCACGATGGTGGGCTTGTTCGCCGGAATCGGTGGGCTCGAGCACGGGTTGCACCGGTACGGCTGGTCCACCGACCTGTTCTGCGAGATTGACCCAGCCGCACAAGCAGTGCTGCGCGCTCAGTTCCCGGGCGTCCCGGTCGTCCCGGACATCGCCGAGTTGGGAACGCTCCCGCACGACATTGAGCTCGTGACGGCAGGGTTTCCCTGCCAGGACTTGAGCCAGGCGGGACGGACTGCGGGGATCGGGGGCTCCCGATCGGGCCTGGTCGAGCACGTGTTCCGCCTCGTGGAGCCCCACCCCGGGCCCCGCTGGTTGTTGATCGAGAACGTGCCGTTCATGTTGCAGCTCGACCGCGGGCGCGCCATGCACCACCTGACCTCCGCGCTGGAGGGCCTCGGCTACATGTGGGCCTACCGGGTCGTCGATGCCCGGGCGTTCGGCCGCCCGCAGCGGCGGTGGCGCGTGCTGATGCTGGCCTCGCGCACCGAGGATCCCCGCGAGGTGCTCTTCGGTGACGACGCCGGCGAGCCGGCCGCTGGTGACCCGGACGTCCGCGCGTGCGGCTTCTACTGGACCGAGGGTGTGCGCGGTCTGGGGTGGGCCGTGGACGCGGTTCCCACCTTGAAGGGTGGCTCGTCGATCGGTATCGCTAGCCCACCGGCGGTGCGCCTGCCGGACGGCCGGGGTCTGGTGACACCGGGCATTGCCGATGCGGAGTGGCTGCAGGGGTTCGACCGCGGCTGGACCGAGCCAGCGCTGCTCGAGCCTGGGGTCCGCCCCGGGCATCGCTGGAAGCTCGTCGGCAACGCGGTGAGCACGCTCATGTCGGACTGGTTGGGGAGCCGTCTGGCCTCGCCCATTCCCTACGACGCCGCCGAGGACATTGTGCTGCAGCCGGGAGCCGCTTGGCCCACTGCGGCCTGGGGCCACGGAGGGATCACTCATCGGACCCAGCGGAGCCTATGGCCGACCACGTCCCGCTACACCCACCTCATCGATGCGCTGCACGACCCAAAACCGCTCTCGGCGCGTGCGACGGCCGGGTTCCTGCGACGCGCACGACGCGGGAACCTGCGGTTCGTACCCGGATTTCTCGACGACGTCGCCGAGCACCTGGTCCAGGTCGGCGGGGACCCGCTCGAGGCCGCATGAGCAACCACGTCGTAGCAGCGGGCCGGCGCGGTCCGGATCGGGGAACGGGACCGTGAGCGGGCAGGACATCATCGTGCGGACGTTGTCCGAACCGGCGGTGACCGACAAGAACGGGAACCGCTGGCAGTACAACTCCCGCTCAGACCGGCACTCCAAGGTCGCGTGCTGGGCGATCTTGTTCGACCTGCTCCAGGCCAGCAACCTGCTGCAGAACCACGTCCGCGCGGGGAAGGTCACCTTCGGCATCAACCGCCAGCTCAACGACTGGGAGAGCGGGAAGAAAAAGAACCTGGACCTCGTCGTCGCGCGGGCCCCCGGGCCCGGTGTCCTCGCGGCCGGCGCGGCGTTCGACCTCGCTGCACTCGCCGAGCAATACGCGGTGGTGTTGACCGAGGCCGAACGCGAGATCCTCGCCGGGTTGCCGCTCGGTCCGGCGGGCGAGGCCGGGTCCACGGTGCTGGTGGCGCTGGAGGCCAAGGCCTGCATGACCGCGCACGTCCGTGCTCTGCCGCGGCTGTACGACGAGCTGACCTCAAGCCACAGCATCGTCCACGGCGACAACCCCAACGCGTTGTCGATCGGGTTCGTCATGGTCAACGCGGCCGAGCGGTTCGTGAGTTCGGACCTGCACCGCCGCCGCATCACCGACGACGCCCCGGTGTCCTACTCCACCCACTCCCAGCCCCACGCCGCCCAGCGGACCGTGGCGACGCTGCGGGAGATCCGCCGGCGGCCCGGGCCCGGGAGTGGCCGCGCTGGCTTCGACGCGATGGGCATCATGCTCGTCGACATGGTCAACGACGGCACCCCGGTCACGCTCGTCACCACGGCACCGGCACCGAGACGGGACAGCAGCGATCACTACGACCAGATGATCAGCCGGGCCGCGCACCTCTATGACTCCGCCTTCGCCCACGTCACCTGAACCGCCGCGGCGGCGATCGCCATCGCCGTCGAGCCCGGCCGTCCGACGCCGGATGCAGTCCGCCCGCCGCCGCGACACCGCTCCCGAGCTCGCCCTACGTCGCCGACTCCACAGCCTCGGGTACCGCTACTTCGTCGATCGCGCCCCACTACCCGGACTGCGACGCCGCGCCGACCTGCTCTTTCCCCGCAGACGGGTCGCGATCTATGTCGATGGGTGCTTCTGGCACAGCTGCCCGGAGCACGGAACACTGCCCAAGGCCAATGCCGACTGGTGGGCGGACAAGCTCCGCGGTAACTGGGACCGTGACCGCGACACCGACGACCGCCTCGCCACCGCCGGCTGGACCGTCGTCCGCGTCTGGGAACACACCCCCGTCGACGACGCCGTCACCGAGATCGAACGAGCTTTCGACGCCGCGCCTACCGCCAGACCCTGGCCCGATGACGGTGCGTCGACTGGTACGGGATCCAGGAAGAGTCCCGGGAACTTAGGAAACCTTGGGAAGCTCGATGAGAACTGAGGACTGTTCCGATCTCTATCGAGGACTGATTACCGAACGTAGAAATTTTCCTAACTTCCTAAGTTGAAGCATCTTGGGCGCTGATGCAGGGCAGAAACGCGGCTGACGCGTCCGGTGACCGCTCCTAGAGCCCCGTTCGTCGCTGCGAGGTGGCCGTAGTGGGCCGATGTGACCGCTTCGCCGGCCAGTTGCGGTACCGTCATCATGGTCACCCAAACGAAAAAGACCGGCCCGGGGGTGATGACCCCGAACCGGTCTGGTGACAAAGCTGACGCTGGACCGCGTAGAGCTTCGCCTGCAACTTGATTCTACGCGGTCCGGCGTCCTACCCGGCAACCCCTCGGGGCTGCAGGGGAGGAACGTAATGACCGATAACGTGCCCCACGGGGCGAGCCAGGACCCGGCGACGGCCTACGTCACCGACACCGGCCAGGAGCTGGTGATCGAGGACGTCACTATCACCGACCCCGTCGTCGTCACCGAGGTCAAGCGGTACCTCGACCAGCACCGGGCCGAGCAGTCTGTCGACCCGGCGGATGCGGACACCGGCCCGGACCCGGTCCCCCATATCCGCACGATGCTGCACATCGGGGCGGTGGCCGTGCAGGCCACCGATCACGCGGCGGACGCCGCGCACACCGACCGGCTGCTGGCCGAATTCGGCCGCCGGACTGCCTCGATGAGCGAGGACATGGAGCGCCACAGCACTGGCACCGTGGTCGAGTCCCGGCGGGCGGTGACCGAGGCCCTGGTCAAGGTCGAGCAGCGGATGGCCGAGACCAGCACCGAGGTCCGTACTCAGGTGCAGCAGGACGTAGGGACATCGATGCAGACGCTGAGCACGGAGATCACCCGGCTCTTCGGTGCCGAGGACTCGGTGGTCGAGGCCAAGGTGGACAAGCTGATCGCCAAGGCCTCGACCGAGTTGCTCGAGAAGGTCGCGCAGCAGGCCGAGCTGATCACCGACCGCACGCGCCGCGGGCTCGACCTGTCCGACCCGGACTCCCCGCTCAGCAAGCTCAAGCGGGATCTCGACGACCAGCAGCGGGCCGCGGCCGAGGCCGTCGTGAACCGCTACCAGGAGCTGGCGACAAAGATCGACGGCGTGGCCACCGCGGTGGCCGTCGAGCGGGCCGTGACCCGGGCGAACCGGGTCACCCCGCTCAAGGGCGCCAGCTTCGCCGACGGCGTGCACCGCCACTTCGACCAGATCGCGGCCGCGTGGGGGGACAGCTACACCGACACCTCCTCCGAGGTCGGGCTGGTGTCCCGGTCGAAGAAGGGTGACGGGGTGCTCCGCATCCTGGACCCGGCCGTGGGGGACCCGACCGAGAACGACCCGCCCCAGCTCGTGGTCGAGATGTCGGACTCCGACACCGTGCGCCGGGACTGGGTGTCCTACCTCGACGAGGCCGAGCGCAACCGTGGGGCGGTGGCCTCGCTCGGACTGGTACGCCGACTCGAGCAGCTGCCCGGCGGGGAGCGGATCCGGATGTTCGGGCCGCGGCGGATCGTGGCGGTGTTCGACCCGGACACCGACGACCCCGCCGTCCTGCGGACGATGCTGCAGATGCTGCGGATCCAGGCCATCCTGACCCGCGGCCGCCGCGGGACCGAGCACGTCCGCACCGCCGAGGAAAAGCTGCGCGAGGCCACCGACACCCTCGTCAAGCTCTCCGAGGTGCAGAAGGCCGCCGGCACGATCCGCAGGTCCGCCGAGAAGATCGACCTCGACTGTGGTGGCCTGCACTCCACGCTGGCCCGGCTGCTGCGCGAGGCGCTCGACACCCTGTCCGCCGCGGCCCCGGAGGACACCGTCGAAGACGGTTTCACCGGCGAGGCCGCCTGATCGACGCGCTCTCGGGTCCCGGGTCGGGCAGCTGTGCTGCCCGACCCGGGCCCACCGGGCCCAGAGCCACACGGCGAGGAGCCACATCATGACCAGCAGCGACACCCCCACCCAGGAGATGGATCTCTCGGCCGGCCTGCACTTCAAGGGCATCCCGATCGACAACAACACGTTCTTCGTCGCCACCACCTTCCAGCAGCTGCGCGCGATCACGCGCGACCCGGCGCTGCTGCAGCCGGGGAACAAGCGCGCCGGCGGCGACCCTGACATCGAGCAGGAGCAGACCCTGCACGAACTCGTGCAGCGGGCGTTGACAGGAAGCAAGAAGTCCAACGTCGAGAAGTACAGCCGCTACATCCAGGGCATCGTCGAGGGCTCCATCGTCGGTGTCCTCCCACCAATGCACCTGTGGTGCGTCGAGCAGCTCGCCCTCGTCGATCAGGCCCGCACCCGGTACCTGCTGATCCCCCACGGTGAACGCCTGCTCGCCATCGACGGCGAGACCCAGCTCAGCGCGCACTGGCAGCTCGACCAGCCCGACGCCACCACCCCGGAGATCCGCAAGCGTCACCGCGAACTCCCACTCGGCGCGATCGTGCACCACGGTGTCCCGGTCAAGCACGCCCGCCAGTACTTCCACGACCTCAACGTGCTCGCCGTGCGCCCCAACACCAGCCTGTCGCTGGGCATGGACACACAGGACCCGATCACCCAGGTCATCGACGACGTCGAGGCCGCCGTTCCCGCGCTCACCGGGCGGGTCGAGAAGATGGCCCGCCAGATCAGCAAGCGCAGCAACAAGCTGGTCACTCTGCAGGGGCTACGGCAGATGGTCGTCAACATCGCCAAGGGGATCGCCGGGATCCAGTACGGAGCGAAGCCCGTCCCCCTTGAGGGGGTCGACCAGGCCGACCTCACCCGCGTCGCGATCGACTGGATCGGGGCCTACTTCAACACCTTCACCACCGAGACCTCCGACCGCGACGCCCACCTGGCCAGCTCCGGCGCCGTCCTGGCCGCGGTCGGCGCGATCGGCCAGCAGATCCTTGAGGCCCGTCCCTCGGAGCGTTCCGAACTGCGCGGCCGCCTGATCGCCGACCTCACCCAGGTGGACTGGACCAAGGGCCAACACTGGGTCGGGATCGCCGGCAACCTCACCTCCCGTGGCCTGTTCTCGGTTAAGGGAACCAAGGAGGTCGCCTACGCCGTCTACGCCGCCCTCACCGATCCCAGCAGCAGCGGCTACCGCGCCGTGCGCCAACCCGCAAACATCCGACACGACTACCTACTCCCCACCGAGAACGAGCAGCCCCACCAGAAGACGCCGCTGCCCACGGCTGCCGACGAGACGTCACCCGAGGAGCCCTCACGCGCCCACGGCACCGAGAACGTGCCCGGATGGTGACGGAGCAACGACCACACGGTCATCTGCGCGTCGTCGCACCCGACGAGCCAGCAACAGACCTCGACGCCAAGATGGACCCGTTTGCCGAGTACCGAGCGGCGGGGCTGGTCAACGCCCGGTTCGGCATCGACGGCGCACCTCCCTACTTCTGGGGCTACATCCACCCCGGCCAGACATGGAACGGCTGGGACACACCCCGGTTCGGCAAGCAGGTTGCCGAGCTGATCGCAGAGTGGGTCACCAGCCCCGACGAAGTCTCGACCTGGTGGTGGGACGGCGACGATCTCGCCATCAGACTCCCCGGCGCCGAGAACATTGAGATCCTCGTGCCAGACCACCTCGGTCTCTACCAGTTCGACGGATGGTCCTGGACCGAACTGCAGGCCTGAACAGCCACGGACGCGGCCGAACCCCGGATCGAGGACGTGGTCTTCTCGGAGGACGAGATCATGTATTGCAGTGCGACCCCATAGGTGGATCTGACCCAGACCTGCCAACTGGTCGGCTAGCCTGCTGGGTGCGGACGGCTACACCCGTGAAGCCGTCCGCCTGATCGCCCGCGCCGATGGCATCACCGCATCAGAGCCGAGGCCGCTGGTCAGAGACCGCCTCGCCGAGCATCTCCGCTCGCCCGCGCAAAGCCTCGTGGTCATCATCGGCACCGGACACGCAGTTCAGCGCGCTACGATGCCATCGAGGCGTTCCGGCTGGTCAGCAGGGCTGACTCAGGTGACTGCCGTAGGTGATCGAGACAAGATTGGGATCACCACACTGGTAGGTCCGGACGGCGGGTCGCGGCGTATACCTTTCGCAGCTCGCTGACGTCGAGGAAGCCCTGTCCGCTCGCACCGCGCACCTGGCCGACGGCACTGCGAGCGGTGATGATCTCCTGGTAGGCCCGCACCATCCGTTCATACAGATCTGCCGTTTTGCGGTGGGAGTTGGGACAGTTTGGCTCGTCGGTCTTGTCGCCGAAGTGGTGGGCAAGATTGGCCCAGCGCTCGTCGGCGATCAGGTACTCGGCGAACCGGGCCAGACGTGCCTCGCGCGGATCCTGGTAGTCGAACCCGACGAACTCCATCACGAACCGAGCCCCCTCGCCCACCTCGGCGAGGGCGGCTTCGTCGAGCCGGGCCAAAGAGGGCTCGACAAGATCGAACATGTCGAGAATGTCCATGACCAGCGGGCCGTCGCCCGGCGGAAACTCGGTGTCGATCGAGTAGAACTCCCGGTAGTACTCGCTCGTGTAGCCGCCGCTGAGCGCTTTGATAGCGCGCCGGTGCTCATCGCCGGCGTCCGGATCGGAGTCGACATGCACGAGGATCTCGTGCAGCAACGCCAACTGCCGTCGCGCGACCATGTCGAGCGACCGCGGGACATCGCGACGCAGCAACCCGTCGATCGCGAACCGCAACATGTCGCTGACCGTCGACCCCTGACTGCGCGCCAGCTGCTCAAGCTCATCGCGCTTCTCATCATCCAGTCGGATCGTCACCGACGCCATCTCGACCACACCACCCTCGACCATGCTGACTTACCGTCTTACAAATGAAATACTGTAAGTATCTCGTTGTCAAGCAACACGGGCGAGGGCTCGCACAAACGAACAGTTGTGACAGTTCTGCGAGACGTTTGCGATCGGGTGCGTTCGCGCAGGTCGCCGTTCGCAGAACCTCTCTCACAACGATAGGCTTCTGCGACCAGGTTCTGCGACGGAATCGAGGGTTCGGCAGTGGATCTGACACCCCTCGACGCCGCGGCCGCGGTCGAACGCCACCCGTGCCCGATGTGCGAGGTGCCCGCCGGCAGCCCGTGCCGCACCCGGGCCGGGCGGGTCGCGGCGAAGTACCACACCGCGCGGTTCACGCTCGTGCCCGCGCTGCGCGAGGAACTTGCCGTCCCCGTGCCGGCGCGCCGGGCAGGGCAGGCCGACCCGGGCACCTGCTGGGTCCCCGGCCCGCCGGTACCGGCACTCGACTCGGTCACCGTCGTCGGGGCGCCGATCCGGATCGGGTACGCCCGGTGCTCGACCGCGCAGCAAGACCTTGACATCCAAATCGCCGCACTGCGCACGGCGGGGTGCGAGCGGGTGTTCTCCGAGAAGATCAGTTCCCGCATCCGGGTCCGCCCCCAGTACGACGCCGCGCTCGCGCTGGCCCACGACATCAAGCGCGCCGCCCCCGACCAACCGGTGCTGTTCTGCGTGCACGAGCTGAAGCGCCCCGCCCGCAACGCCGCCGAGCTCATGGCCCTGGCCGCGCAGCTTCAAGCCCACGGTGTGCAGCTCGAGCTGCTCACCGGCCCGCTCACCGGGATCTACGACCCCAACGGGCTCGGGGCGATGTTGTTCGCCGTGCTCGCTGTCGCCGCCCAGCTTGACCGCAACTACATCCGCGAGAAGACCCTCGAAGGCCAACAGGCCGCCGCGGCCAAGGGCCGCCACGGCGGACGGCCCAAGGTCATCGACGACGACATGCTGATCTTCGCCCGCGCCCTGCAGCTTGCCGGCACCCCGGTGCCCCAGATCGCGGAGAAGCTCCTCATCACCAGCGGCAAGAACGCCGGCCAGCACCCCTCGGTCGCGTCGGTCTACCGCGCCCTCGCCGAGGACCCCGGAGCAACACCAGTCACGCCCTGACCGGCACCACATACTTACTCAGCGATATCCGCCCGACCCTCGGCGAATGCTACGGAGACCCCCACTCGCCGGACGCGTCGACGCATGAGCAAACTGCTCGCCGCTCCCCCAGCGCGGGCGGGGTGCTCAGACGGGACAGAAGTTGTCGGTGCCCTGTGCGTTAATGACGCCATGAGCACCATCTACACCAAGAACGGTCGCCCGCTGCAGCGCCGAGGCGATGACGTCTTCTCACGCTCGGGCAAGTACGTCGGAAAGCTTACTGGCGGACGCCTGCACGGTCCCGACGGACGCTATGTCGGGACTCTCGACGGCGACCGTGTCCTATACCGGAGCACCGACCGCGCAACAATCGGTAGCCCGTTCGCCCCGTCCCCCATCGCGGGCACTGCAACAGCAGGATCGGCCTCCTCCGGTCTCTGGGGCGATGAACCAAACATCCCGGACTGATGCGTAGTGCATCGATCACTTGACCTAAGTGCACAAGTGCACTTGTGCACACAATGACTTGCACAACCGGAGGAGGATGCTCGTTCGCGCCCGCATAGTCCCAGTGCATACGTGCACACACGCACACTTGCACGACCACACACGTGCACGGCCGCGCGGTAGGAATCACGAAGCAGACCGACGTGCCCGCTGAGCGCTGGCGAACAGCTCCCGGGCCTGCTG
>Ga0172375_10010076_pt1 | contig 12331 bp, 8 predicted proteins | sample LakKiv1m_FD_114537 | JGI IMG/M metagenome (GOLD analysis project Ga0172375, IMG submission 114537) | Freshwater microbial communities from Kabuno Bay, South-Kivu, Congo - kab_092012_11.1m | ecosystem: Environmental > Aquatic > Freshwater > Lake | place: Democratic Republic of the Congo... | reverse complement strand
GGCAGCGGCTCGGTGATCGAGGCGGGCGCCAGAATGAAGCTTGCCATCAATCCATCTGCCCGTTGCGCAGCCCCAGCGGCAGCGGTGCGGGCTGCTTGCACGGCGTCCGGATCGCGACCGCCTTGCCCGAGACCGACGCCTGTTCGAAGGCGAGCATCACGTCGAGCACGTGCATCGCCAACTCTCCCGACGCGCGGTGGCGGCGTTTACCGGCGATGGCTGCGGCCATGTCGGCGACGCCGATGCCGCGGCTGTTCTCGGCATAGCCGTGGGTGAGGGGCATGTCCATCCACTCCGGGGTGTCGTGGCGCTTGACGCGAACCGGCCCGCCGAAGCCATTCGGGTCGGGAACCGCGATCGAGCCCTCGGTTCCATAGATCTCGATGCAGGGCATGTGGTGGCCCCAGATGTCGAAGCTGGTCACGATCGTGCCGACCGCGCCGCCGGCGAAGTCGAGCACGCCGGCGATGTGGGTCGGCGTCTCGACCTTGACGACCTTGCCGAACTTGGGCTGGCTGGTGATCGTCCGGGTCGGGAAGGTCGCGCGCGCCGATCCCGTGACGCGCGCGATCGGGCCGATGAGGTTGACCAGCGCGGTCAGGTAGTAGGGACCCATGTCGAGCATCGGTCCGCCGCCGCGCTCGTAATAGAATTCCGGCGAGGGGTGCCAGGTTTCGTGGCCGTGGCACTGCATGAAGGCGTTCGCCGCGACCGGCTTGCCGATCCACCCGTCGTCAATCAGCTTGCGGCAGGTCTGGATGCCGGCGCCGAGGAAGGTGTCGGGCGCGGAGCCGACGCGTACACCCGCCTTGGCTGCGGCCTGCAGGATCGCCGCGCCCTCCTTGCGCGAGACGCCCAGCGGTTTTTCGCCATGCACATGCTTGCCGGCGCGGATGGCGGCCAGGGCGACGGCCGCATGGGCCTTGGGGACCGTCAGATTGAGGACGATCGCCACCTCGGGATCGGCCAGAAGCTCCTTCACGGAGCAGGCCTTGGGCACGCCGAACTCGGCGGCCTTGGCCTCCGCGCGGTCGTGAAACAGATCCGCGCACGCGACCACCCGGGTGTTGGCGAAGGTCTGCGTCAGGTTTTTGAAATAGATGCCGCTGATCGCGCCGCATCCCACGATGCCCACGTTCACTTTTTTTGCCATACGTACCCTTCGGTTGTTTGGAAGAACGGTTGGAATCATCCCATTCCGGCGGCGGGAAGTCAATCCAGGGAGCGCCCCGGGTCCCGTGAGCGACGTAACTTCCACCCTCTTGTTCTGCTTCTCTCGTCCCGCACCAAGTCACCCCCTCCAGTAGATGAATGCCGATATTTTGCGCCGTCCGCTTTGTGCATCGTTGAGGGTCAGGCGTGGATGCCGCCCAGGAAATCGTAGTCAATCCGGCGCTGCAGGGCGCGGATGTGCGCGAAGGACTGGCGGAGCAGGGTGCGCTCGGCGTAGCCCAGGCTGCGGACGACCAGCAGATTGCCCGGGTCGCGGCCCTCATGGAAATCGCGCACCTGTTGCCGCAGCCTGAGCCGCATGAGGAAGGCGTAGGTGGACGCGATCTCGTCGCGGCTGGCCGGCGGCAGCTTGCCCGCCTCGGCCAAAGCGTCGAGCCGTTCGAACGTATTGGTTTGCGCGACGCCGTGGCGCAGGGCGTAGAGACGCGCGAAGGCGACGATCGGCAGGGTCGCCGCCTTGAGGTCAACCGTGCCGCGCGGCGCGCCGCGGACGTTGCCGATCAGGATGCGTCCGAGCAGCATGACCGGCGGCTTGAAGCGCAGCGCGTCACTGGCGAAATGCGGGAAGAAGGCCGAGGCGTCGCGCAATTCGGCGAAGACATGCTGGCGCAGGTCGTTCACCAGAGGCGGATCGCCGCAGACGGCGCGGAAGTCGAAGAACACGGTGAAGATCAGCAGTTCTTCCGGTTCGGCGCGGGCGACCCAGTAGCTGAAGTGGGTCTTCCACGCCTGGATCTGGCGCGTCCAGACCGGATTCTGCGCCATGAACCGGCCGCGGCAGAAGGGATATCCGGCCTCGTTGAGCCACCCGCACACGCGCCGTCCCAGTTCGAGGAAATAGGATGCGGCCTCGGCGCCCTGCGCGCCGGGATCGGGTGGCGCGTAGACGATGGCGTTGTCCTGATCGGTGACCAGCGTCTGTTCCTGACGCCCCTGGCTGCCCAAAGCTAGAAAGGCAAAACGCGCGGGCGGCGGCCCCAGCTCCTCGATCGCCAGGTTGACGAACCGCTCGGTGGCCGCGTCGCACACCTCGGAGATCAGGCGCGCGACGTTGTGCGGATGCGCGCCGCTGTCAACCAGCGCCTTGACCGTCGCCGCCGTCCGGCGGCAGCTTCGCACCACATCCTCGATCCGCGCCGCCCGCGAGATCTCGCCGGTGAGCACCAGCGCGCCGTAGTGCTGGAAGGGCACCAGTTCGCGGTCGCTCAGCGTCCCCAGCAGCCGGCCGGTGCCGTCGGTGACGCCCACATGCCGCAGGTGCGACTCCTGCATGCGCAGGAGGGCCTCGTAGACCGGTGTCCGCTCGGAGACCGCCGTGACCGGGGCGCTCATGACCGCGCGCAGCGGCGTGCGCCCGTCCTGCCCCGCGGCCAGGACGCGCGCGCATAGGTCGTGCGCGGTCACGATGCCGATGACCGCGTCGGAGGCGTCGCGCACAAGCGCCGCGGAGACGCCCTTCCCGGCCAGCAGCGCGGCCGCCTTGCGCACGGGCATGTCGCCCGCGCAGAACAACCCGGGCTTCAACACCCGGCCGACCGGTTCGTGCAGGAAGAGCAGCGACGCCTGCAGGCGCTCGATGATCGCTTCGCGCTCCTGCTCGCGCCGGACCAGCGAGGTGATGTCCTCGATCAGGCCATTGAGCGCCGACGGCTTTCCGGCCTCGCCGCGCAGCAGCGTGGCGCGCAGCGCAAAGATCGAGGGCGTCCCGTGGGCGGGCGTGGCGGAGAGACGGCAATCGGCCATGCCGTCGGCGCGGAGCCGGGCCAGGAAGGCGGTGAAGGCGGCCGTGTCGCGAAAGGCGGCCGCCAGGCGCGCGGGGCCCTCATCACCGCCGGCGCCGGCCGCCGCCCGGAGGCAGCGCAGGGCAATGGCGTTGGCGGCCAGGATCGCTCCGTCGGCCTCGGCCCGCGCGCGGAACAGGCCGACGGGCGCCTGTTCCGCCAAAACCTCGGCGCGGGCTTGCGGAGCCGCGCCTTCCTCCGCGGGCGGCGGGGGCGCCGCGGACGCTCCGCTCTCGCGCGCGAGCAAAACGAGCCCGCCGCGGCTGCCGAAGGCGATCCGCGTGAGGACAAGCGCGCAGGCGACGCGTCCGCCGTCGCGCCGGCGCAGCTCGCCCGAAGCCCCCGAGGGCGTCGAATCGCCCGAGCGCTCGAAGTTCTCGATCAGCCGCCAGACGGCTTCGTTGGCGCCGCCCGGCGGCAGGACCTCGGTGAGGTCGAGCAGCTCGAATTCCGCCGCGGTGTAACCCAGCAGCGCCAGCAGGTGCGGGTTGGCATAACGGCACCTGCCGGCCAGCACCAGCAGCGTCCCCTCGGTCGCGACCTCCACCAGCGAGCGGTAGCGCTCGGTGGTCGTCTGCAGCTCCTCGACGGCGGCGACCCGCTCGCGGTCAATCCGTCTGCTGTGGCTGACCACATAAGCCAGCAGCAGGGCGACCAGCCCGGTGATGGCCAGCGACGCCTGCACCACGCCGCGCTCCAGGCGCGCGATCTCGTGCTTGACGTCCTCCAGGTAGATGCCGGTGCCGACGATCCATCCCCACGGCTCGAACCCCTTGACGTAGGACTCCTTCGGCTCCCAGCGCCGCAGGTCGCCGGGACACTGCCACACATAGTCTACGAGGCCCTCCCGCCGCCGCCGCACGACGTCGGCGAATTCGACGAAGATGCGCGCGCCGTTCGGGTCGCGGTGCGCGGAGAGATCCTGTCCGTCCAGCTCGGGCCGGTAGGGGTGCATGATCATCCGCGGGCTCATATCCTGCAGCCAGAAGTAGTCCTGGTTCCGGTGCCCGTAGCGCAGGGCCGCGATCTGTTCGCGCGTCTCCGCCTGCGCCTCCGCGCGCGTCAGCCGGCCGGCGGCGACCTGCCGCTCGGCGGCGTCCATCATGCTCCAGGCCGCATGGATGAGCTCCCCGATCATCTCGCGTTTGCGGTCGAGCATCGCCCGCTCGAAGGCGGGGATGAGCACGGCCCAGAGCATGGCGAGGAAGAGGGCGATTGCGAGCATGGCGGGCAGGAAGACATGCAGGCCGAAGGATCGCCGCGGCCGGCAGGTGTGGGAGTAGGCGGCCGCGGTGCGGGCCAGCGTCGTCGCGGCCTGCAGGTGCAAGGCGTCGCGAAACGGCTGCCAGAGGGTGTTGGGAACGTCCACGGCCAGGCCGCCGGAAAGGCCGTCGCCGGCCTCGTGAAAATCGGTTCCCGCGCAGACGAGGAGCCCCAGATCGGCGGCCAGCGCGACCATCTCCTCCCGCGCCGCCGCGGGCGCGGGCGCGTAGAGGGCCTCCAGGCCGTCCAGCCCGTGGGCGTGAAGCTCCGCCAGAATCGGCTGGAGCGCCCGCGGGTCGGATCGCAGGAGCAGGGGATGGGCCAGAAACACCCGCCCGCCCGCCCGATGGGCCAACGCGATGGCGTCCGCGGCCGACGGCGGCGCGGCGATGCCGGCGGGCGCGGCGGGCGACGCCGCGCCCGCGCGCCGCATCGAACCGGCGACGCTTTGCGTGGCCGTCTCGCGCAACTGGCGCAGGGCCTGGAGCATCGCCAGCCACTCCGGATGCGCGCGATCGAAGCCGTAGACCAGCAGGTGCAGCTCCTCGCCGCGCCACAGGGCCGGGATCTCCACGCCGCTGACCGGGCCGATGCCGCGCCGCTGCAGCTCCGCCTCGAAACGCGCCAGGCCGTCCACGGTTTCGTGATCCGTGAGCGCCGCGAACACCACGCCGGCGTCCGCGAGCCGCCGCGCGACCTCCTCGGGCGGCAGGGCGCCGTCGCTGCACGTCGAATGGCTGTGCAAGTTTACGCGCGTCGTGGCGTTCATGGGGCGGTCTCCGGCGGGGATGTCGGGAGCGGGCGGTTTCGGCGCAGGCAAGTCGGCGCAGCGGTCGTGCGAGGGTCAGGTCCCGCTCCGGCTTCAGGCCGGTTTGGCGTCGCGCGGCGCCGTCAGCAGGGAGACGACGACGAGCGTCGCCCAGCTCAGCGGGATGGAGATGATGCCGGGATTGCTGAAGGGGACGGGCGCGCGGGTCGGGTCGAGCCCGTACAGCTTGAACAGGTCGGGCGAAAGCGCGATCAGCGTCAGGGACGACACCACGCCCGTCAGGATCGAGGCGGCGATCCCGCGCGCGGTCGTCCGTTTCCAGAAGATGAGCATGACCAGGGCCGGCAGGTTGGCCGAGGCGGCCACGGCGAACGCCAGGCCGACCAGGAACGTAACGTTCATCCCCTTGAACAGGATACCCAGCGCGATCGCCGCCCCGCCGATCACGAAGGCCGAGAGCTTGCCGGCCAGGATTTTCTGCCGGTCGTCCATGCGCAGCTTCAGGTAGCGGTCGCACAGGTCGTGCGCCACCGCGCCTGGCGCCGCCACGATGAGGCCGCTCACCGTGCCGAGGACGGTCGCGAAGGCGATCGCCGAGATGAAGGCGAAGAGGGCGTTGCCGAACGAGCGCGCGAGCAGGGGCGCGGCCATGTTGCTGTCGGCCGGGTTGAGCACACCGTTGATCATCGCGCCCAGCCCCATGAAGAGGGGCAGCACGTAAAAGAACCCGATGGCGGCGATCGCCACGATCGTGGATTTGCGCGCGCTCGCGGGGCTCGGCACCGTGTAATAGCGGATCAGGATGTGGGGCAGCGCGGCGGTCCCCAGAAACAGGGCGAGCATCAGCGAGACGAAGTCCAACCGTTCAAGAAACGATCCCCGGCGTCTTGAACTTCATGCCGGGCTTCAGGAGCTGGTTCCCGGTCGTCAGGACCGGGTAATGGAGCGTCACGCGGGATCCGTCCCGGTCGGTGAAGGAGGCGTCCCGCCCAATGCCACTAGCTTTTCGCTCTCCGGTTTTTCTGTTTTTCAGTTCCATCTCGTTGCAAGCGAAATGCTTTCACAATTTCTGGGCCTTGATTGCTGAGCCATTCCTCAACCTTGCGGCCGTTTTGAATGGCCCGCTGGATTACAGGAACCAATTCTTCTGGAACATACAGGCATCTCCGCTGCCCTTTTTGGGAGACAGTCAATATCCAGGCGGGATGCTTTTCCCCTCGCGCGCACAAGAGGCAGTTCTTTCTGATGCACGGTTTATAGACTTTGGCTAAAGACCCCTTGAGCGCCGGGCGAAGGTTCTTCGCCTGCCGACCTATCCCTGTTGCGGCCAAAAAATCTGATTCTTCTTGTTTTTTCATGATTGTATGTATATCATACTACATACGCACACGTCAACTCAAAAAAACGGGAAAACTTTCCTGCTTGAAGGCTTCATTCGGGCCGCCGACGGTTTTGATGCCGGGCAGGTTGAGCCGCTGCAGCAGGGTCACCCCCATCAGCCGCTGCGCAATCACGGCGTCGGCGTCGCCCGCGGCGAGCAGGCGGAAGGCATCCTCAAACGTCTTTGTGGTGACGATGCGGTCGGAAAGCGCGGCGCGGCGGACATACTCCTCGGCGTTGTCCCCGCGCATGACCGCGATGGTTTGGCCCGCAAGATCGGCGAGGCCCGCGATGCGCGTCTCGCCCTCGCGCACAAACAGCGCGCCGCGCAGCGTGAGGTACGGGAAGGTGAAATCGAACAGGGCCTCGCGCTCCGGGGTCCGGCCGACCAGCGGCAGGACGGAGATGCGCCCTTCGGCCAGCGCGTTCTTGATGTCCGCCCACGCCCCGATTTCGAACGAAATCTCGAACCCCGCCTTGCCGGCGGCCTCGCGCAGCAGCTCCACCGCAAACCCCTCCGCGCGGTTGTCCGCACTCGCCAGCGAAAGGGGCGGATAACCCGGCTCCGCGGCGGAAAGAAGAACCGTCGCCGCCGGCGCAACCATGGGCAGGGCGACGGACAGGCCAAGGCCGCACGCCAATCCCCGCCGACGGATCGCCTGAATGAGACGTAGGGAGATCATGTTGGAACCTGGGGTCTCGGGCACCACGTCACAGCCGGGGCACCCAAGGGCAAGTGACAGTATGGCGTTCAGGATGCCTGACCCTTTTCGGACAGGCCCTAGACCGCCTTCCTGCCGTCCGCGCCGAACCCGGGGCGGCGCCCCTTGTACCAGGCGACCATCACCGGGGTGGCGATGAAGAGCGTGGAGTAGGTGCCGGCGATCATGCCGATGATCATCGTCAGGGCGAAGTCGCGAATCGAGCCGCCGCCGAAGACCAGCAGCGCCCCCACGGCCAGCATCGTAGTGAAGGTTGTCAACAGGGTGCGGCTGAGCGTCTGGTTCATCGCGCGATTGATGATCTCGATGAAGCTGGAACGCTGGTCGAGCCGCATATCCTCGCGGATGCGGTCGAAAATCACGATCGTATCGTTGATCGAGTAGCCGACGATCGTCAGCAGCGCCGCGACCGTGGTCAGGTTCACCTGCCGGCCCAGCAGCGTGAAGATGCCGAAGGTCACCAGCACGTCATGGGCAAGGGCCACGATCGCGCCCAGCGCGAATCCGAACTGGAAGCGCAGCGTGATGTAGACGATCATTCCCACCAGCGCGATCACGACCGCCTTGATGGCGTCATTGCGGAGATCCTTGCCGACGGCCGGCCCGATCATCTCGTCGCCAATCACCTGGAACCGCTTCTCGGGCATCGCCTCATCGAGCGCGAGCTGAACACGCTGGGCCATCGGCGCGCCGCCGATCTCAGCGAAGCTCGACTTGACCTCCAGCACGCCATCCCCGCTCTCCAGCGAACTCTGATACTGCACGGCGGCGTCGGTGATGCCGGCGTCGTTCAACGCCTTGCGCAGGTCGCCCAGGTCCGCCTTGTCCACGTACGAGAGCGTGACCGAGGCGCCGCCGGTGAAGTCCACGCCCAGCACGGCGTTCCTGTCGCGCGCCACGCGGCCCGCGAAGAGAACCCAGGTGACGACAATCACCGCCAGCGACGCCAGCATGGCCGGCTTGCGCCTGGCCAGGAAGTCGTAGGAGGTCGCGCCAATCATCTGCAGCATGCGGTAGGGCTTGACGCGGTTCTCGGGAACCGTCGCGTCAAACACCATGCGCGTGAGCACGAGCGCGGTGTACATGCTGACGATCAGGCCCGCCGAGAGGGTCACGGCAAAGCCGCGGATCGGCCCCGAACCGAAGATGAAGAGGATGATGCCCGTGAGCAGCGTCGTCAGGTTCGAGTCGAGAATCGCCAGAAACGCGCGGTCGTAACCGGCCGCGACGGCGGCCCGCGCCGATTTGCCGAGGCGGAACTCCTCGCGCATGCGCTCGTAAATCAGCACGTTGGCGTCGACCGACATGCCGATCGAGAGCACGATGCCGGCGATGCCGGGAAGGGTCAGCACCGGGAGATGGATCATGCCGGTGGAGATGCCGGCGTCGCGCACGAAGACGCTGAGCATGCCGCCGGCGACGATCATGCCGGCGGGCAGCAGCACAAAGTTCGCCAGCAGCGCGACATTGGCGATCATGCCGCAGTACAGATAATAGAGAACCATGAAGAGACAGACGGCCACCGTGCCGATGACGGCCGCGCGCACGCCGCTGCGAATCGCGTCGGAACCCAGGGTCGGGCCGACCATCCGCTTCTCGATGATCTGCACCGGGGCAGGCAGCGCGCCGGCGTTCAGCGTGTTGCGCAGGATCGCCGCGTCGCGGGCCGTGAAGCTGCCGCTGATGGTGGCGCGGCCGTTTGGGATCGGCTCGCGGATGACGGGCGCCGAATAGAGCGTGCCGTCGAGGACGATGCCGAGCTGGCGGCCGACGTCGCTCGTCGGGTTGCCGGGCCCGCGGGGGGCGTAGCGGGCGGTGATGCGGGCGAACTCGGTCTTGCCGCGGCTCAGGAAGGTGAGCCCCACGCGCAGCTCGCCGGTCATGGGGTCGCGCTCGATGTCGGCGCGGTCGAGGAGATCGCCCGTCATTTCGGCCTTGCGCAGCACGTAGTGAGGCGCATAGACCGTCTGGCCGTTCTTCAGCCGGGTCTCCTCCAGCATGAACTCATAGAGCGGATCGGGCGCGCGGAAGGCGCCCAGCTCGCGCGCGTACCCCGGCTGCTTGACCGCCGAGCGGAACTCCTCGTTCCGCTGGTAGTAGGAGCGGGCGCCGTCGGAGACGATCTCATAGCCGCGGGGTTTGCGGCCCTCGGAGAAGAGGGCTTCGACCAGTTGCTGGCTGTTCTTGTGGACCAGGCGGAACTGGAGAAACGCGGCGCTCTGGATGCTTTTCTCGGCGGCGGCGAACTCCGCGGCGTTCGTGCCGGGGATCTGAATCAGGATCCGGTGGTCCTTGCCCGCCATGATCAGCGGTTCCGAGGTGCCCAGGCCGTCAATGCGGTTGCGCAGCACTTCGAGAATCCGGTCGTCGGCGTCCCGCATCACCGCGGCGACCTTGGCGCCGAGCGCGTCGGCGTCCAGCCTGGCGTCGCCCGCCGCGAGATCCTCGCGGAGTTTCGCCTCGTCAATCTGCACGGTGAAACTCACGCCGCCTTGCAGGTCGAGCCCCAGCCGGATCTTCTCCCGGGGCGGCGACACCACGTAGATCGAGAAGACCGTGACCATCGCCAGAATCAGCCACTTCCACACCGCATGCTTGCTGCTCATGTCCGTTCTCTCCGTTGTGTTCAAGCGCCGGCCGCCGGTCGCGGCGTCCGGGAAAATGCCCGCTCGCGTCCGCTCAGGCGCGATCCACGCTGACCGCATCGCCGTCGGCAAGGGTTTTGGCGATCGCGCCGCGCGCGACTTCGACGATGACGCCGTTGGCGATCTCGATCAGGAACGTGTGTTCCTTGCATTCGGTCACCCTGCCGACAAACCCGCCGCCGAACAGCACCCGCTGGCCGGCGCGCAACTCGGCGATCTGCTTCTGGCGCTCCTTCTCCTTGCGCTGCTGCGGACGGATCATCATGAAGTAGAAAATGCCGAAAATCAGCAGCATCGGCACCAGCATGCCGAACCCGCCGCCCGGTTGTCCGCCGGCCGCCTGTGCAAGCATCACGTTGTGCATGAACGCATCTCTTTTCCGCGGGTTCCCCCGCATCCGTGCCGGATCAGCCGGCTGTTGTCGCCCCGGCGCCCGTCGCGGACGCCCCTGCCCTCAAGCGGGCCGCGCACGCCCGCCGCCACTCGTCAAAGACGCCGGACTCGATCGCCCCGCGCATCTCGCGCATCGTCTCCAGATACCGGTGCACGTTGTGAAGGGTCAGCAAACGCACACCCAAAATCTCGTTCACGTTCAACAGGTGGCGGACATAGGCCCGGCTGAACGTCCGGCAGCAGTAGCACCCGCACCCCGCCTCCACCGGCCGCGTGTCGAGCTTGCAGGCGCCCGCCTTGACCGGATAGAAGCCGTGCGCGGTGAACGCCGAGCCGTTCCGCGCGTGCCGCGTGGGCATCACGCAGTCGAACAGATCCACCCCCCGCGCCACCGCCTCCGCCATCTGCCACAGGTCGCCCAGCCCCATCACATAACGGGGCCGGTCAACGGGCAGCAGGCGGACGCCGTCCTCCACCTCCCGCAGCAAAACAGGCTCGGGTTCGCCCACGCTGACGCCGCCGACCGCATAACCGTCGAATCCCATCGCCGTCAATTCGCGCGCGCACCGCTCCCGCAGCTCCCGGAACTCGCCCCCCTGCACGATGCCGAAGACGAGCTGACCCGGAGCGCGTGCCTGATTCGCACATAAGCCCGCCCATGATAGGGTCTTGTCCACCGCCTGACAAGCCGATTGTTCGGGGCAGGGATAGGGCGGACACTCGTCAAAGCACATGGCGATGTCCGAGCCGAGGGCCGCCTGCGCCGCCATCGCCTCGCTCGGGCCGAGAAAAAGGGCGCGGCCGTCCACATGCGACTGGAACGCCACGCCGTCGTCACGGATTTTGCGCAGCCCGGAGAGGCTGAAGACCTGGAAGCCGCCGCTGTCGGTGAGGATCGGGCCGTTCCAGCCCATGAAGCGGTGGAGGCCGCCGCAGGCGGCGATCACCTCCACGCCCGGGCGAACCAGCAGGTGGTAGGTGTTGCTGAGAATGATCTGCGCGCCGGCGGCCTCCAGATCGCGCGGCTCCAGGGTCTTGACGGTCGCCTGGGTCCCCACGGGCATGAACGCCGGAGTGTGGATCGGCCCATGCGCGGTGTGCAGCACGCCGGCGCGGGCGGCGCTGCGCGGATCGGCCGCCACAATCTCGAAGGCGCCCGGCGGATGCGGCCACGGCTTGGTGGAACTCTTCATGTCAGTAGTGATTGGACGACGATCCGCATCCGCCGGCATGAGTCATCACCCGCCGAAAGCATGCCTGAACCTGTCACAGGCGGCGTCATCACGGCTGGCAGTGTGCCAGAAAGGGAGGATCCTGTCCAGCCGACAATCGGTCAGCGACAAGGGGGGACGGTGAATACGTGAATGCGTGAATGCGTGATTGCGTGAATGCGTGAGAGCGGTGGACGATACCGGCGATGATACCGGTGAACGATTGGGGTCCTCGCTACTCGTAATCCGTTCTCGTTGCCGTTTTCGTCAGCCGATTTTTCTTTCCCGTCGTCTTCTTGAGACAACGGTAATGATTAAGGCAAAGACAACGCAATCACGTATTCACCATTCACGTATTCACGCATTCACCATTCACTCCCTGTCGCTGACCGATTACCCTCCCGGTAACCATTCACGCCCCCGCCGTTTGGATTGCCGGTCTCTCCCCTCGACGCCCTGATCGTCCGACGAAGCCATGCGACGAAGCGTAAGCGACAAGGTGTGCGACGAAGACTCCCCTTATCTACTCCCCTTGTCTACGATGAACTGCCAAGACGCCAAGAGCGCCAAGTCTCACGCTTGCGCGGGAAAAGCGGTGTCGCGCTGCGCTTGCCACCGCAATCCAAATTGCCTGCGTCCGGGCGGCAGCGTCTGGAATGCGGCGGCAAGCGGTATTCCGTGCGACGCCGCTTTTCACCCGCTTCGCCACCCGTTCAGCCGCCGGAACGGCGACAAGTGCCAGAAGGGAGATGAATCGTAACCGTTCACGGGGTATCCGATGGCGTCCGCGGAATCATAACTGGAATCGGCAAACGATTACGGGCGACGATTACGATGGACGATTGCCCGATGTCTCCTCGTATGCCGTAATCGTCGCCCGTAATCGTCAACCGGACAAATGAAGATACGGGGCGGCACAACCCCGTGAACGGCT
>Ga0172375_10010075_pt1 | contig 12332 bp, 7 predicted proteins | sample LakKiv1m_FD_114537 | JGI IMG/M metagenome (GOLD analysis project Ga0172375, IMG submission 114537) | Freshwater microbial communities from Kabuno Bay, South-Kivu, Congo - kab_092012_11.1m | ecosystem: Environmental > Aquatic > Freshwater > Lake | place: Democratic Republic of the Congo... | reverse complement strand
CGGACCGAGCACGCCACGCAACAGTCCAGGCTGGCGGCGGCCCGCCAACAGTTGGAGATGCTGGAGGCCGGTGCCACCAGGACGGCCATCGCGGTCCAGGAGGCGGCAGTCAAGGAAGCGCAGGCCCGGCTGGAGTTGGCCCAGGCGCGGCTGAACGAGTGCGTCATCGCCGCCCCATTCGCGGGCACGGTCACCCGGGTTCACGCTCGGCCCGGCGACATGGCCGCCATGAAGGCCCCGCTGCTGGAGTTGGCGGACGTGTCGAGCCTGGTGGTCCGCGTGGCCGTACCGGAGGCCTACACGGCAAGCGTGGCTGAGGGCATGACCGCTCGCGTCTCGCTGGATGCGTTTCCCGGCAGGACGTTCGCCGCCAACGTCGCCCGTCTCTACCCGGCGCTCGACCCGCGGATGCGCACCCGGACCGTTGAGCTGACTCTGGAGGGACAGGCGGACGTGCTGCCCAACATGTTCGCCCGCGTCGACCTGGTGCTGCAATCGGTCGGGGATGCCGTCGCCGTCCCGCACCAAGCGGTGGTTCTCACGCCCGCAGGCAGGAAGGTGGCCTATGTGCTGGTGGACGGAAAGGCGGTGGTCCGCCAGGTGCAGACCGGCATCGAGCAGGCGGGACGCGTGCAGGTGCTGTCCGGGCTGGAGCCCGGCGACGCGGTGGTCGTCACCGGCAACGAGAAGCTCAAGGACGGCGACGATGTGCGCGTCGCCGAGCCGGGGAATGCGCCTGGGGCGAAAGCCGGGGCGTCGGCCGGAGGCGGGGCCGCTCCAAGCACGGGCGCCAAGCCTCCCGCGTCTCACGGTCCGGGAGGCAGCGCCCCATGAGACTGACGCACTACGCCGTACACCGTCGTCTTGCCACCAGCGCCATCGTCTTCGGCCTGCTGGTCCTCGGGCTTTACGGCCTCTGGCGGTTGCCCGTGGACTTCCTGCCCAGCATTGCCTACCCGATGGTCAGGGTCCACATCTGGTGGCGCGGCGCGACCCCGGAGGAGATCGACAAGAGCCTGGCGGACCCCATCGAGCGGCAGATGGCTACCGTCGACGACCTGGACTACCTGGAATCGTCGGCCATCGAGGGGATGTACAGCCTCCAGGTCAACTTCAGGTATGGCGTTGACGTCGACGTGGCCTATCAGGATGCCCTGGCTGCCATGGCGCGCGTGGCCCGTGAGTTGCCCAAAGACATCGAGCCCCCGGTCGTCTTCAAGGCCGACCCGTCGCAGTTGCCCGTGGTGCAGATGACGGTCAGCAGCGATCGGTGGGACCTGGTCAGGTTGCGGACCTGGGTGGACGAGTGGCTCCAGGTCCAGCTTCTGGCGGTGCCGGGGGTGGCGGGCGCTGAAATCGTCGGCGGCCAGAAGCGCGAAATCCGCATCCACCTTGACCCGCAGGCACTGGAGAAGCACCGGCTCACGCTGCCCGTGATCCTGGCGCGATTGCGCGATGAGAACGTGGATCAGTTCGGCGGGCGGGTGACCGCCGGCCCCAAGGAGATCATCGCGCGCACGGTGGGTGAGTACCGAAACCTCGATGACATCCGGGACCTTGTCCTCATCCGCGAGGGAGAAGCCAGGCTGCGGTTGCGCGACGTGGCCGACGTCGTGGACGCCAGCGAGGAGGTCCGGGTCATCACGCGGCTGGACGGTCGGCCCGGGGTCAAGCTCAGCGTGCTCAAGCAGGCCAACGCCAACACCGTCCAGGTGGCCGAGGCGGTCAGTCGACGGATTCAGGAACTGAACGCGATTCTGCCGGAAGGGGTCCGACTGGGAATGGTCGAGAACCAGGCTGACTACGTCAACGCCGCTTTGACCGGCGTGCGCAACGCCGCGGTGGAATCCGCCGTGCTACTCTTCCTGGTGGTGTATCTGTTCCTGGGCTCGTGGCGGCAGGTGCTCGTGATGGCGGTGGGATTGCCGATCACGCTGATCCTCAACTTCGGCCTGATGAAGCTCGCCGGGTTTTCGCTCAACATCTTCTCCTTGGGGGGGCTGGTGATTGCCATCGGTGTGCTTCTGGACAACTCCATCGTGGTCATCGAGAGCATTACCCGGCGGCGGCATACCGAGCCGGATGAGCCCACGGACAGGGCGGCCGTGACCGGGACCTCTGAAGTCGGCCCGGCCGTGGTCGCGGCCACGCTCTCGTTCATGGCGTTGCTCGTGCCGTTCCTGCTGGTGCCGGGCCTGACCAGTCTGTTGTTCCGCGAACTGATCCTGGTCATCGCGGGGATTGTCGCCATCAGCCTGGCGGTGGCCGTGTCCGTCACCCCCATGCTCACCGCGGTGGTCCTCGGACGCCGACCCCTCGGCCATCCCCAGCCGACCCGCTTCGAGCGGCTCTTCGACCGGATCACGGACGCCTATGGCTGGTCTCTGGGTTGGGCACTGCGCGGCCGGTGGCTCGTAGTCGCGGCCGCCTGCCTGGTCGTGCTGGGCGCGGTGTTCCTGCTGGGCCGCCTCGGCAGTGAATTCCTGCCGCAGATGGACGACGGCAGGATCATGATCAAGGTCAAGTTGCCCACCGGGGCCGCGCTGGCTGAGACGGACCAGATTCTGCGCCGCATCGAGCAGGCCATCGGTCAGGACGAGCTGATCGAGAGTTCCTATGCCCTGGTGGGCGGCAAAGTATGGGGCCTGTACACCTACGAGATCGCCAACGAGGGCGAGATCAACCTTCAGCTTGTACCCCGCTCCCGGCGGGAACTCACCACCAAAGAGTACATCGCGCGGTTGCGGCCTGTGGTGGCCCAGGTCCCCGTGCCGGGTGGCAATGCCATGGTCATGCAGATGCCGATCAAAGGCATCCGCAAGCTGGGCGACGCCGACATCGAGGTGAGAGTGAAGGGCCCGGATATCCCGACGCTGTATGAACTGGCCCGACAGACCGCAGCAACGATGAACCAGTCGGGGCACTTCACCAACGTGTATGTCTCGATGGATATGACCAAGCCCGAGTATCAGGTGCAGGTGGACCGGGTGCGGGCGGCGGAACTCGGTGTCTCGGTGGCGGACGTGGCCGAGATCGTGCGGTCCCTGATCACCGGTGCAGTGGCGACACGCTACCGGGATGGCGACGAGTACTACAACATCCGCGTCATGATCCCCGAGGGCCGGGTCACGTCGCGCCAGGCCGTCGAGGATCTGCCCCTCAACTGCGCCCAAGGCGGTTACCTGCGAGTTCGTGATGTCGCCACTGTCGGCGCTGCCGTCGGACCGGTCGAGATCGTGCGCGAAGACCAAGTCAAGGAGGTGATCGTGCGCGGCGACGCCGCCGGGGTGAGCGTGGGGAGCGCCCTGGCCGAACTCAAGGCGGCGATGGCGAAGCAGAACCGGCCCGCGGGCTACGAGGTGACGTACGGCGGCCAGGCCCGGGCCATGGCCGACATGAAACAGGCCGTCTGGGCCATCCTCGCTTTCGCCGTCTTCTTCGCCTTCATCGTGCTGGCCGTGCAGTTCAACAGCCTGAAGTTGCCAGCCCTGATCCTCGGCAGTGTGCCGTTCTGTCTGACCGGTATGGTCTTCCTCCTTTACGCGGCTGGCATACCCATGGGGGCCACGGTCATCATCGGCGTCCTGGTGGTGGTAGCCGCCACCGTCAACGACGGGGTGCTGCTGCTGACCTATGCGGAGGAGATTCAGGCCGCGAAGGGCTCGCGGCCAGCCGAGGCCGTGCTGACCGCCGCCAGGATCCGCCTGCGGCCACGCGTCATGACCACGGTCACGACACTGGTCGGGCTTATCCCCCTGGCGCTGGCCATCGAAGAGGGTGGCGACATGCTCCAGCCCATGGCGGCGGGCGCGGTGGGCGGCCTGATGGTGGAGATTCTGGTCGCCTTGTTCCTCATGCCGTGCTTGTACGTGCTTGTCACGCGCACTACGTCTCCTTCTGTCCGTGCCCTACCCCGACGCGCAGCAGCGCGTCGCGGCTCACCATGCCTCGGAACACCCCGGCCTCATCCACGACAGGTAGACGCTTGATCCCGTGCTGGGTCATCAACTGGATGGCCTCGTCGACCGAGGTGTCCTCGCGAACGGTGACGAGGTCTGTCTGCATCGCGTCGGCCGCTCGCTTGGCCCGCGCGAACTCCACCAGCGCCCGGTGCCGTGTGCCCAGTTCGGCCCACGTGTAGCGCCCAAGCAGGAACCCCCAGAAACCGGCGCGGTGCTCCGAGAACGCGGCCAGGAGCGCGCGGTCGGAGACGATCCCCAGGAACTTCCGGTTCGGGTCCACCACGGCGACCCGCTGGATCTCGCTGTCATCGATGAGGCGCACCACCTCCTCGATGGGCGCGTCCGGCGCGACCTCGTGGGTGTCGCGACCCATGATGTCGCGCACGTAGCGCACGTCCCCGACCGCGACGTGCTGCTCCCGCATGCGCTGCCAGGATGGGGTGTCGCGCGAGATGACCTGAAACACGTCCAGGCGGGCGAGCATGCCGCACAGCCGCCCCTCACCGTCCACGACCGGAAGGCGCTTCAACTGGCGCGCCAGCATGAGGTCGACGGCAGCGGTCAGAGTTGCGTCGGCGGCGACGGTCACAACTGGGGCGGACATGATGTCGGCGGCGGTCTTCTGGGCCAGGGGCGACACGGCCGCGCCGAAGTGTTCGCTGTCCAGTTCAGCCAGCAGTCCTACACGCAGAGGCAACCCTCCACGTCGGATCAGGTCGCCCTGCGTGATGATCCCCACGGGTTTCCCGGCGGCATCCACCACGGGCAGGCCGTGGAACCTGGCCGAACGCAGGATGTGCACGACCTCGGTCGCCGGCGTCTCCGGCGAGACGCTCTGCGGGCTGCCAGTCATGGTGTCGCGCACGCGGACCTGGCGCGGGATCAGGCGCTTCTTCGTGCGATGGCAACGGATATCCATTTCCTCGACCACCACCATGCCGTCCGTGACCATGGCCTCGATCTCCGGCAGGACGCGACTGAGCTCAGCGGCCGGCAGGATGATCTCGATCTTCAGCGGCATGTTGTAGGAGAGGACCTCGATGGCCTGCGTTGCGACCTCGCCGCTCTCGTAGGAGCCCGCGATGCCGCGGGTCACGACGCAGCGCGCGGCTATCCGGAAGCTGCTGACCTTGTGCACCACGGCGCGGTACAGCGCCGTCCCCCCGCAGCGGGCATCCTCGCTGGTGAAGATCTCGATCACGCGGTAGTTCAGAGCCACACTCGCCTCCCTTCTAGCGGGCGCACTTCGCCACGGTCATACCGGCCAGGACGGACAGGAGACCGCCGGCGTTGTGGGCCAGGAGGTTGATCACAGCCAGTGCCGACGCGTTCGCTCGCGCGGCGTTCACGGTCTCCAGTCCGAACGTCGAAAAGGTCGTCAGCGCCCCCAGGAACCCCGTGATGAAGAAGAGCCGCGTCGAGGGTCCTACCCACAGGTCGCGCTCGGCGCGCGCGAACGCCAAGCCAATCAGGAAGCACCCGCCGATGTTCACCGCGAGGGTCCCCCAGGGGAACCGTGTCCCGAACCACCTGGCGGCAGCCAGGGTCACGCCATACCGGCACGCCGCACCGAGACACCCGCCCGCCATCACCAGCCACAACTTTGCCATAGGACCCCTGTCTCATCCTAGCGCACAATCAGCACGTCGCACGGGGCGTAGCTCAGGACGCGCTTCGAGATGGACCCCAACAGCCAGCGGGTGAACGTGCTCTTGCCGCGGTGTCCCATCGCGATGAGGTCTGCCTTCGCCTCGGTCGCCGTGCGGACGATCTGCTCTGCCGGGTGACCGACGCGGACCTCGAACCGGGCCGTCACGCCCTGGCTGTCGGCAGCCTGCCGCAGAGCGGCGAAGTGCTCCTCGTAGAAGGCCTGTGCGCTCTCCAGCATGGCCTCGGTCTCGACGGACTCCTCAGGTTCCGGCGGCCGGGAGACCGAGAGAACGATCAGCAGAGCGCCGTACTTCCGGGCCAGGTCAAGGCCGAACTCGAAGGCTTTGTGCGCCTGGGATGAGGTGTCGTAAGCGACCAGGATCGTCTTCAGTTCCATGGCGGCGCTCCTTCAGGTGGTCCCAACCTGTCCTGCCGGCGAACCCGGCACCGAGCCCCCGGCTCCACTCGCGGGCGCCGTCTGTCCGGCCGGGAGCAGGTGCCGCGGGAGATAGAGGGCATTCGCGATGACCGTAGGCACAACGGCGCTGGCGATCACGGCGGCGACCAGATAGGAGTACTGAGCCTGGTCGATGACGTGGTGCGTCAGCCCGAAGAGAGCGGAGATGCTGCCGAACGTCAGACCGGTGGACATCAGCAGCGTGGTGTACATGCCTTCGGTATGCGGGTTGCGGAACGCCTTCGTGGCCGGGTAGACGGCAACCAGCTTGCAGGCGACCTTGGCCACCAGCAGGACGACGAAGACGAAGGGCGCGGCAATCAGCGCCGGCACCGACACCAGAGAACCGGCCCGGATGAAGTAGAACGGCGTGAGCAGCCCGAACGTCAGTGTCCGCAGACGCCGGACCAGCACGTGGTCCTTGCCCACTGTCCCTGCCAGCACCATGCCGATAAGGTACGCCGGCAGCACGGCCTCGCTACCCGCCCAGAGAGCCAGGGCGCCCATGCCAAACAGAAACAGCAGCAGGTACTTCGCTTCCAGCTCGGAAGGACGGTTCCCGTAGCGCCTGAAGAAGCGCGGCGTCAGCCAGGGCAACCCGAGGGCGAGGGCGGCACAGGCAACCGCAAACACGGCGGTCTTCCAAGTGAAGGGCGAGAAGATTAGCCCGAGGGCCAGCACGGTACCCAGGTCGGTCACGAAGCAGGCCGCCAGGAGCGTCTTGCCGAACACGGTATGGTTCAGCCCCAGCTCGAGCATCACCGCGTAGACCACTGCTACCGAGGTGGTGGAGAGCGCCACGCCGGTCAGCCAACTCGCCGGGCCGCTCCAGTGCAGGAGCCAGTACGCTACCGCCGTGCAGCCAAGGAACGGCACAGCGAAGCTGGCCAGCCCCACCGCCGAGGCCTCCCGCCACCTGAGTCTGAAGACGGCCGGATCGAGCTCGGACCCCGCCAGGAACGTCAGCAGAATTGCCCCGGTGCCGGAGAGGAACTTGATCCACGACTGGTCGGTGCCGAGCACGGCCCCGCCGATGGCAGCCCCGATGATGAGCTGGGCCACGGTGCCCACCACGATCTCGGAGAGCGCCGTCGCGATCCGCAGCCGGATCGAGAGCAGCGTCGCGATGAGCGCCAGCCCGAGCCACAGTGTTGCCAAGGCCCATGTTTCCGCCATGGCGTGAACCGCCTCCTGATCTGGATCGTTGTCCTGCCGTCTGCCGCACCCGCAACCATCGCACACCCCGACCGCACAAGGGTACCGTGAACCTACACCGAGCCGCTCTGTGTGCCGGGTGCCATGGTCATATCTCCGCGTCCTCTGCCCAGGGAACGCACACCGCCCGTCCGCCCACCATGCGGATGACCGCGCGCCGATGGGCATCCTCCTCGTCGCGGTTCTGCAGGTCCCGGCGCAGGGCATCGTGCTTCATCGCGTAGGTCTGCATATCCTCGGCATCCTCCTCAAACCGTTGTGCCGCATGGGAGAGAAGATACGTTCGCTGCTCCGGGTCCGTGACCGCGTCCACGAGCATGGCAAGATGCCTCAGGCAGGCTCCTTGCGAGTGGTTGTAGAGAGCCCGCCCCGTGCCCCCTCTGACCAGGGCGGCCAGGCGCCGGATAGCATCCAGCTCGGCCTGCCGGCACAGCGCACACACCCGGCACGTCCCCGGACCTCGCACCAGCCGCCGGACGTCCTCTCCAGCCGAGGGCTTCAATGCGCTCTCGCGGAGCCGGCGCGCGATGCTGCCGGCCACTCCTGCATACGCAATCGAGGCACCTCGCGGTGATGCTATGGCCAGCAACTGCCAGGTGTGCAGCGGGCAGAAGCCGAGGTCGGCGGTGAACTGGGCCTGGGCCTGTTCCTCGCTGCTGGCCCGGTACTGCCAATGGGAAAGGAAGTCGGCGGTCTCCAGAGCGAGATGCTGGCACACGGGGCAACCCCTGGTCTTCAGGTCAGCCTCGGTGTCAGGTTCCGAGGGAGGAGGTGGGGCCGGGGCCGGTTCAGGTCCCGCCCAGGTGCGCTCCTGGCCCGCCGCAGCCTGCGGTGCGGCCATCTCGTTGACCAGACGACCGTCAAGGATGGCACGCCGGACCGCCTCGATCTCCGTCCGCGCCGCCTGCACTGCCCTCGCGGCGGCGTGGGGGTCCCGCCACAGCCTCGGACCGGCATCCTCCATGGCACGCCGCCGTAGAGCGTTTTCGCCGAAGGCGCCTTGGGCGGCCTCATCGTCCAGCATGCGGAGGGCCTTCTGCGCCACCACGGCAAGGAAGGTGCTCGCCTTCTCCTCCGACAGGAAGGCGGCCAGCTCCTCTTCGAGGGCTTTGAGCCCGCTGCGTCCGTAGAGGGCGGGATCGCCTCCCGTTCTGGCGCTCAGCCCTTGCCGGGCAGAGACCGGGAAGACGCGGACCGTGCCGCAGCCCGTCTGCTCCCGGACGGTATCCTGGACGAAGCCCAGAACGTCGCTCCTCTCGCCATCGGACAGGAGGTCCGTCTTGTTTACGACAAAGAAGATGCGGTGGACATACTCCCAGATCTGCCTGAGGAAGGACACCTCCAGGGCCGTCATCGGCGTGTCCACGCTGGTGACGAACAGCACGGCGTCGCACTCCGGCAGGAAAGCGTACGTGGTGGCCGTGTTCGCGGTGATGGCCGAGCCCACGCCCGGCGTGTCGACAAACTCGATCCCGCGCCGGAGGAACGGCACCGGCAGTTCCACCCGCGCCGTCCTGACCTGCCTGCGGTTGCCGGGGTTGCCCTTCTCCGTGACGTAGTCGCCGAGGGCGGACACGGGAAGCTCGTCGGCGAACATCGAGTCCTGCCGCCGGACCACCAGACGCTCGGTCGGGCCATAGGCCAGCACCGTGATGGCTGAGGTCAACGGCAGTACACCCGTGGGCAGCAGGTCGCGGCCGATGATCGCGTTCATGAGCGAGCTCTTCCCGCGCTTGAACTGCCCGAGTACGGCCAGAGTGAAGCGGTCTTCTGCCAGCTTCACCATGAGCTCCCCGAGCTGCCGCTGCGCGTCCTCCCGCCCCAGCGCCTCCAGCCCCTCGCGGGCCACGCGCAGGTGCCCTGCCAGGGCGAGGCGGGCCCAGGCGTAGGCGCGTAACTCCCTGGTGTCGGGGTCGACCGCGGCGCCTTGGCCCGTCCCGGCGTCGGGAGCACCCCACGCTTGCCTGGAGGGCTGATCCATCACTATGGGTTCCGGTCCCATGGAGGCATTGCTCCGCAGGTTCGTCACCGGCCAGGCGCACTGCGCGCCCGCAGCCGTGCCATGAGCAAGGCGCCGACCAGGCCCACGACTACCGCGTAGCCGAAGGCGACGGCGGGCCCCCACCAGGTCCACAGGAGCCCCACGGCCAGGCTCGACACGAAGTCGCCGAGACCGTTGGCCACGCCCAGCGCCCCGTAGGCGGTGCCCGCGATCTCGGGGCGCACATAGTCGCGCACCGCCACTCCCTCGATTGTGTCCTCCCAGGCGATGAAGACGCCTGCCAGGCTGAACACCATAACGAACCACCACAGCGATGGCAGCACGAAGACAAGGCCGAGGAACGTGACCACGGCGACCGCGTAGCCGACCGCAAGGTAACCGGTCCGCGAGAACCGGTCACTCAAGGCCCCAATGGGGAACGACGCTACCGCGTAGACGACATTCCTCAGAGTGTAGAGGAGAGCGGCCGTCCGTGCCGCCTCCAGCGCCCCCAGGGTTGGCGCCAGGGCGGTCGATGCCCGCAGGATCATGAGCGTCGGCGCGAAGTCGGCCATGCCGAACACGGTCACGGCAAGCAGAAAGGTCTGGTACTCCCTGGGCAGCGAGCGCAGCGTCTCCCAGAACCGCAGCGTGGGGTTCGGCGCACGTCTCTTCTCGGTCGCCAGGAGCACGGTGAGCACGGAGAGCACGCCGGGCACGAGCGTCAGCAGGAAGATCGCCCGGAACTGCCAGGCGCCGGCGTCGGCCAGCCCCGGCAGCCACGAGGTGACCGCTTCGACTGCTCCGGGATGACGTGCGGCAAGGCTCAACAGCCCGAACGCTGCCAGCGGCCCGACGACGGCCCCCGCCGTGTCACCGGCGCGGTGGAAACCGAAGGCTTTGCCCCGGTCTGCCGCCGCGACGGAATCCGCCAGCATCGCGTCGCGCAGGGGCCCCCGGATGCCCCGGCCCAGCCAGCCGACCACACGCCCGAGCAGGATCAGCGGCCAGGCAAAGGCGAAGGTAATGATGGCGATGGCACCCGCGGTCAGCGCATAGCCCACCGCTGTCCACGCCTTGCGGTGACCGATTCTGTCGCTGTGGTACCCCGCGCCGAGCTTGACGAAGCTGGCAACCGCATCCGCCGAGCCCTCGATGAAACCCAGGGAGGCGACCGACGCACCGATGACCTGCATGAACTGCGGCAACACGGCGGTCGCCATCTCGTGACAGAAATCGCTGAAGAAGCTGGTCAGACCAAAAAGCACCACGTTGCGGTTCAGCCAGTGCTGCCGCGCCGCTGGGTCACCTGTCGGTGCCTCGTCGTTTTTCATAGCCTGAGCCCCCTTGCCGTCTGCGTCTGCGTCCTGCACCGACAGCGGAGGCCTGCAATAGAAAGGCCCCTGCCGCTCGTGTGGCAGGGGCCTTACTACGTGCGATGCTCCTGCCAGCTCGGTGAAAGCCACAGGAGTCATCATCCCCGCGGAGGCGGGGCGGTTTCGGGGAACTCCATCCCCGTTTGCATCTACGTCACTATACGCGCTACCACAGGCCTGTGCAAGAATCCCAAGGCCGCCGTAGCCGTTCTCCGGGAGCACCGCTCTCGTCCAGACGCCGCCTGTCTGGACGGTCTCCGGTCACTTGCAGGCTGCGACACCTCACGGGCCGGACGGCTCCAAGGCCCGCAGGCATTCCTCGATTTCGCCGCGCGAGACCTCTCCGGGTGCGGGCGTGAGTGCCGACCAGGCCCGGCACACCTCACCCCGGCTCCAGAAAGCGGTCCTCAACTCGTCGACGTAGCCTCGCGCCCAGGACCTGACCTGCCGGCCATACCGGTCCAGTGCGGGGAGCAGCCCGGCGCCCAGCCGCTGGCGGAGGTGGCGGCGGACCCACCCGCGCCGCAGCCGCGGGTTCCAGCGCAGAGCTACCGGTACCACCGGCGGCCTGGATGCCCCGAGCACGTCGGTGAGCTCAGGGACGGGCATTCCACCCGGCGCAGGGAGTTCCACCAGATCGCCGGTCGGTCGCCCGGTCGCCCCCTCGGCCACATCCAGCAGGTCCCCGACCCGGGTGCGCAGTTCCATTAGCGTCTGCCGCAACGGTGCCAGGGCCCGGTGCACGTGCTCCGTGGCCATCGCCGTGATCCGGGCCGCGTCCAGCGGTGGTCCCGCGCCGTCGTGGCCGGGCGGTGCCGCGGCCGCCGCTACCGCTGCCTCGACGATGCCGGCAGCGACGGCTGCCCAGTCGGCGGCGGCGTCCTGCGACTGGCGGTGTGCCTCGTCGAGAATCCTCTCAGCATCCCCCAGGGCACGGCGGATCGTCCCCATCCTGGCCTGAACCGCCTGTGCCGGCGGTCCCTCGGCCACACGCAGGCGCGTCCGCAACGCTTCGACGACGGCGTCACGCAACCCGCCTACTTTGCGTCTCAGGGAACGGCGGCTCTCCTCCCCGTGCTGAGCGAGGATCGGTTCCAGGCCATGCGCAAGCCAACGGTCACAGAGCCCCGCGCCAACCCCGCGGACGCTGACGGCATACACGGCCGCCTCGACCCCGACTTGGTCCCGAAGCTGGCGGCCCGTGTAGTCCACGGCCTGTGCGCGCTCAGCCTCCGTCAGCAGATCGGCCTTGCTGATCAGCACCATGGCCGTCGCACCCGCCCGGTAGAGCGCCTCGACCAGGGCCAGGTCCTCGTGCGTCACCGTGGAGGCCGCATCCACCAGAACCACGCCGACATCGCAGCGGGGCAGATAGGCGATGGTCTCCTCAGCGCCTGCCAGCGCCAGGGAGCCCAGGCCCGGCGTGTCCGCGAAGGTGACGCCGCGGCGCAGCAGCGGGGCCGGCAGCCCGACACGGAGGCGCGTGACCCGCTTCGCATTGCCTGGGTTGTGCCGCTCCGAACAGAATTCCTGCAACCGGCCCACCTCGACCGTTTGGGACGCCGACTCGGCGAACTCGACGGTTACGGCGGGTTGCTCCGCCGCACTCAGGTGCACCGGAAGGGCAGTGACTGGGGTCACGCCCACCGGGAGGATGTCGCCGCCCAGCAGGTGGTTCAGCAGGGACGACT
>Ga0172375_10010073_pt1 | contig 12333 bp, 10 predicted proteins | sample LakKiv1m_FD_114537 | JGI IMG/M metagenome (GOLD analysis project Ga0172375, IMG submission 114537) | Freshwater microbial communities from Kabuno Bay, South-Kivu, Congo - kab_092012_11.1m | ecosystem: Environmental > Aquatic > Freshwater > Lake | place: Democratic Republic of the Congo... | reverse complement strand
TCTATTCGTAGCATCGGATCATCCGTGGGGAATGCGATTACAAAAGACGTTATTGCAGGGGCGGGAAATGATGTTCTCCATTCTGTTTTCGGAGGTGTACCACAATCAGGAGAACTGAAACAGAATCAGACGATAGAATTTTCCCGGATACAGGAAAAGACGCCTACGTTCAAATCTAGAACCATGGAATCATATAGAACGTTGCCCCGGTCAGACGAAGCAGAAATAAAACAGAAAATTGAGGGAATCCGACGAGAATTGACTGCTCTATCTCAATCTATTAAAAATCTCCGTCAGGAAATCTCAAAAACGGTTATGGACATGCCGGCCGATACGGGTATTTACCATCTCAATTTCTTCGAACACCTTCGGATATATCTCCAGACTATGAAGGAACAGGTTGACGATAGTAGAACATGGCTCATGATCAGCAATAATCGAAAAGCCAAAAAAGGATATTGGGGACAATTTAAAAAACACGGTACATCATTCGGTATGTCCAATGAACGTGCCGTTGCAACTTCTGCGGGATAGCACTGTTGCTTCATAAAACTTCTCAACGTATAATTCTTCATAAGGGACGTGTAGCTCAGCTGGTTAGAGCGGCGCGTCAAACGTGCCAGTCGCGTTTGATGCGACGTTGCATTTACATCAACCATCAATAAGCGCGTATAGCTCAGTGGTAGAGCGCTTCGTTCACATCGAAGAGGTCCATGGTTCAAATCCATGTACGCGCACTCATGCTTCCATACATTTTTCTCGTTCTCCAATTGTGCTTTGCCATCTTTTTCTTTTACCTATGCCTTGCTTTCCTTACTGGGGCACCGTTTGTACCCTCAACAAATCCCGTATCGGAATCTATGATCCGTTTATCGCGTATAAAAAAGGGAATGACCATCTATGACTTAGGTTCCGGAAATGGAAAACTTCTTTTTCTAGCGGCCAAACAAGGAGCAATTGCCAAAGGATTGGAAATTAATCCATTTCTTGTTCTCTATAGCTCTATCAAATCATTGTGTTCTCCATATCGTCACACAGTCCATACCTATTGGAAAAATTTCTGGACCTCTGATATTTCTGAAGCCGATATCGTTTTTATTTACCTCCTCCCATGGCGGATGAAAAAATTGGAACACGCATTAAAACTCAAATGTAAAAAAGGGACAATCATTGTCTCTAATAGCTTCATATTCCCTCATCTGACATGTATTCGGAAAGATGAAACTAATCACGTATTTGCGTTTCGAATTTAGTAAGCATTGTCATTTCTGATATAATAAATTGATATATGTCAAAAATACTGGATGAAAAATTAGAAAAGAAATCAAAAGAAGAGCAGGAATTGTGGGCTCTTCGACATACGGCAGAGCATGTGCTTCATACTGCTCTGCAGAACCTGTATCCATCGCTGAAAAAAGCCATGGGACCGGCTACAAATGATGGATATTATTTTGATTTTGACCTTTCTCAAAAGATTACAGAAGATGATTTTCCAAAAATTGAAGCGGAAATGAAACGGTTCATTGATGCGGATCTTCCTATGGTAGGAAAAACCGTTTCGCCTGAAGAAGCAAAAAAAATATTTAAGGATAACCCATACAAGCTCGAATGGGTTGAGGATATTCAAAAACGTGGGGAACAGGTGTCTGTCTATTCGATGGGAGGCGTCGACACTGACCTTTGCAGTGGTCCGCATGCTCATTCAACAGGTGCTATAAAAGCCTTCAAGCTTTTGTCTGTGGCGGGCGCCTACTGGCACGGGGATGAGAAAAATAAAATGCTTACCCGGATCTACGGTACGGCCTTTTTCTCTCAAAAAGAATTAGATGAGTTCCTCGCAAAGCGGGAAGAGGCGAAAAAACGAGATCACAGAAAACTCGGAAGAGACCTTGACCTTTTTACCTTCTCCGATCTCGTCGGCAAAGGATTGCCGCTTTACACGCAAAAAGGAGCGCTTGTCCGCCGGCTTCTCAACGAATATGTGGAAAGCATCCAGTCAAATCAAGGGTATATGCAGGTCTGGACGCCACAGGTCACCCGCTCCGAACTTTTTAAAATATCAGGACACTATGATAAATACAAGGAAAACCTCTTCATGGTGAAATCAAACTACTCTGATGAGGAGATGTTCCTTAAACCCATGAACTGCCCTCAACATACGCAAATCTATGCGAGTAAACCGAGAAGCTACCGCGATCTGCCTATCCGGATGACGGACTTTGCCATGCTCTACCGCGATGAAAAGCCGGGCGAGCTCAACGGCTTGGCGCGCGTCCGGTCATTTTCACAGGATGACTGCCATGTCTTCTGCCGTGAGGACCAGGTGGATGAGGAAGTCGACAGGGCGCTGGCCATGACCAAGGAAATCATGGAAACATTTGGTTTTTACTACAAATACCGGTTATCAACCAGCGATAAAGAGCATCCGGAAAAATATCTCGGCGATCCGAAGATCTGGAAAAAGGTGGAGGAGTGGGCGGAAAGAATTATGAAGCGAAATAATATCCAGTATTTTGACGGTCCGGGAGAAGCTGCATTTTATGCCCCAAAAATGGATCTCATCGCAACGGATGCGCTGGGACGCGAATGGCAACTGTCTACCGTTCAGATCGATTATTTTTTGCCGGAACGGTTTAAGCTTGCCTATATCGACAAAGACGGAAAGGAAAAAAGGCCGATCATGATCCATAGAGCGATTATTGGATCTCCAGAACGGTTTATTATGGTTCTTCTCGAACACTACGCAGGCAATTTTCCCACGTGGCTCAACCCTGTCCAGGTACGGGTACTTCCGATCGCTGATCGGCATGTTGGGTATGCAAAAGAGATAGTGGAAAAATTGAAAATGGAAAAAATACGAGCTGAGCTCGATGACCGAAATGAGACATTAAACGCCAAAATCCGCCAAGGTCAGCAGGACAAAGTCTCCTACATGCTCATTGTGGGAGATAAGGAAGAGGAAAATAAAACTGTCTCAGTACGCGATCGGGTTGGAATAAATACCAATAATTTGACCATCGATTCATTTTTAAAGGATATTCAGAACCAAATAGCACAGAGAACTATATAGATATTGAAAATAGTCGGTTTAGCATGTAAAATTTCGTTATATGGTTCATCATATAGTTTTATTTAAATTTTACGATAATACGAGCATCGAAAAGATTAAAGAATTAGAGGATGCTTTATTGATTTTATCTAAAAAAATACCAGGCATTACTCATTATGTCTGGGGACCTTCAGTGAGTATAGAGCACTTAGAAAAAGGATATACACATGGTTTTATCATGACCTTTGAGAATGCAAAAATAAGAGACGGATATGTACCTCACCCGCGTCATAAAGAACTCGTTAAAAAATACGTGGATCCTATATGCGACAAAGGAATTGCCTTCGATATTGAAGAATAAGTATGGATCGTTTACCGTATCCAATAGTTTACGTTATTACTGAAGATAAACTCATTCTTCATGGATTATTTTTACAAGCCAAAAATCCTATCAAAAGAGTGATTCTCCATATCCATGGGACTTCCGGGAACTTTTACTATAATAATTTTTATTCATATATAGCTGAGGTCGCTCATAATAATAAATTTTCTTATTTGCAGACGAATAATCACGGATCTGGTACCTTCGAATATGAATCCGGAATGATACCTCATGGTGCTGCATTAGAGTTATTCGAGGATTCTATAAAAGATTTAGATGCCTGGATAGCATTTTGCGTAGAAAAAGGAGCAACAGAAATTATATTGGAGTCTCATAGTTTCGGTAATGAAAAAGTTATTTATTACCTTAATAAAGGAAAATATCGAAATAATGTTATCGGTGTTATCCTATTAGGATTTAATGATAGCGTGGGAACACAACAACGATACGAGAAAAAAATCGGTAAAAACTATTTTTCTGAATCTAAACAATTAGTAGGATCCGGAAAACCACTTTCACTATTATCCGATATTTTTGGCGGCATTGCAGGAGAAGCACCATTAAGTGCGAGAAGTTATCTTAATTTTTATTCACCGAATTCGGAATTATCGAAGACAATGCCGCTTCGTCTTAATAAACATTTAGAAATGTATAAACAAATCAAAGTTCCAATATTAGCTGTCATCGGTGACAATGAGGAAGGTGAATATACTGTTATTCCGATAAAAAAAGCAATAAATCTCATGAAAAAGGAAAATCCTCTAACGGAGGCACATCAAATAAGCAATTGTGACCACGGTTTTAACAGAAAAGAGAAAGAATTAGCCCGCTTGATAGATACATACTTAAAAAAGCATTTTAGATAGACATATAGTATTCACAACTGGACAATAAACTAAATCTTATCTATAATACGGTTCAGAAAGGCAAAGGAACGTTTAAGATCAATCGTGTACACACAGTCCAAACTTCACTATCGCATCAATTATCAAATCACCAGTCCTACGCTCCGGCTGTTGGATGAAGAAGGCAAACAAATCGGTGTTGTCACAAAATTAGAAGCCCTTCAGAAAGCAAAAGAACTTGATCTGGATGTCGTTGAGATAGCTCCAAAAGCGGTTCCTCCTGTGGCAAAACTCATTGATTACAAAAAATTCAAATATCAGGAACAAAAAAAAGAGCGGGAAAGTAAAAAAAACCAAAAAAACGTCGGGATCAAAGAAATTAGGCTTCGACCTTTTATCGGGGATCATGATTTCGATACACGGGTCGCTCAGGCGAAAGATTTTATAAAAGACGGAAATCAGGTCAAAATCAACGTATTTTTCAAAGGGAGGGAAATTACCCGGAAAGAATTCGGATATAACGTCATTAAACGGTTTCTGACGAATCTCGAGTCCGTTAAGGTAGTCAAAGAACCCCATATGGAAGGCAAGGCACTGGTCGTCATGGTAACCCCGGATAAAAAGATATAAAAAAACCTCCGCAGCTTCTTCTCTTGTGAGATTTCTATAAATTCGGTATAATACTGGTCTATGCCAAAAATGAAAACACGGAAAATCGTATCAAAACGCTTCAAAATTACCGGTACAGGAAAAGTGATGCACGGGGTGCAGGGAGCCAGGCATCTGCGAAGAAACAAGAGTAAACCGAGGCAGAGGAGACAGGATAAAATGATGGAACTTAAAACACATAAACACAGCCAAACGATAAAACGGATGTTACAGAAATAATACACTATGAGAGTTACACGGGGAGTCACCAGTCACGCAAAACATAAAAAAATCTTCCAGGCCAACAAAGGCTACCGGATGACCAAACGGAGGCTTATACGGGTCGCTAAAGAAGCATATCTTCATGCAGGTGAATATGCTTTCGCCGGAAGACGGAACAAAAAGCGGGATTACCGGCAGGCCTGGATCGTCCGGATCTCCGAAGCCGTGAAACTTCAGGGAGTGAATTACAGTACGTTTATAAAAAATCTCAAAGCCGCAAAAATCGGTATGGACCGAAAAATACTGGCTATTTTGGTGCTTGATCATCCGCTCGTTTTTCAGGCAATCGTTGAAAAGGTCAAATTTACCACGCCGAAAACGGGGTAGATTTGGGTTATTTATTACGAAAAAATCCAAGCCCCGCAAAAGCGGGGTTCTTTTGTGCTCTTGAAGCGGAAACCTAAATAAACGTACAATAAACCTATGACGGATAAAGATACGTCGGACACCATACCCACTGATCAGCTTATCAGTTTGCTTCTGACCCTGGAAGAAGACGCCAGACATGATCTGAATGAATCGACAAAAACCTGCGAGGAACTGAAGTCAGACCTCCTGGGCAAAGAAAGTGAATTTATGAAGCTCAGCAAAAACATGCGCGGTGTCCCGAAAGAAGATAAACAGCAGGTTGGGGTCGTCCTCAATCAGGTAAAAAAATCTCTTGAAAATCTGATTTCAGAAAAGTCAAAAAAATCAGGCTCCGACAACGAGGAATGGATTGACGTTACAGCCCCGGGAGTGTATCCACCAAACGGCCATCTCCATATCGTAACCCAGGCAATCGAAGAAATTACCCATATTTTTGACAAATTAGGTTTTACCAGAGTCCGGCATCCTGAGGTAGATTGGGATTGGTATGCATTTGAAGCACTCAATATGCCGCACAGTCACCCGGCCAGCGACGAATGGGAGACATTCTACATCACCTATCCGGGGTCTCCAGGAAAGGATCCCAAAAAACAAAAAATTGTCCTGACTCCCCATACCAGTAACGGCCAGGTGAGAGAAATGGAAAAAGGCATACTCCCAATCCGCATGATAAATATTGCCAAATGCTACAGGCGCCAAATGGACGTGTCCCATACGGCGATGTTCCATCAGTTCGAAGGCCTGTATATCGATAAAAATGTCTCCATTGGACACCTGAAGGGGGTCCTTGATTATTTCGCCAAGGCTTTTTTTGGAAAAGAAAGAAAAACACGTATCCGTCCCTTTCATTTTCAGTTTACCGAACCGTCATTTGAAGTAGACATATCCTGCGGTATCTGCAACGGCCGGGGATGCCGGCTCTGCAAGGAAGGGTGGCTGGAACTCGGAGGGGCAGGCATGGTACACCCTGTGGTTTTAAAAAACGGTAACATTGATACTGCTGTCTATAACGGATTTGCATTCGGGTGGGGAGTGGAGCGGGCATTTATGATGAAAACAGGAACGGGACTGGACGATATACGGATTTTATACGGCAATGATATGCGTTTTTTAGAACAATTTTAATATGAACATTTTAATCCCTGATAGCTGGCTGAGAGAGTATCTTAAAACAAAGGCAACGCCGAAACAATTAAAGGATTGCCTGTCTTTATGCGGTCCGTCTATCGAACGGATACATGAGGTTGGAAAAGAGATAATCTATGACATAGAGATCACCAGCAACCGTCCTGATATGATGTCCGTCTCGGGTGTAGCCCGGGAAGCGTCAGTTATATTGCCGCGGTTTGATATCGCGGCAGAATTTCTGAATGATCCGTATAAGATCTCCCGGCAGCTATACAAATCAAAGACCCAGTATGCACTGAGGATAACCACGGATCATCTGCTCAATCCGCGCTTCACTGCTATCGTAATAGACAACATTAAAAATGCATCTTCTCCTCCCCGAATACAGGAATGGCTTACTTTGTGCGGTATGCGTCCAATCAACGCCGTAGTGGACATAACAAATTACCTCATGAAAGCATTCGGTCAGCCGGTGCACGCATTTGACTACGATCAGATACTTCCTGATAAAAAAGGGATTCCGACCATGATGCTCCGGGCCTCAAAAAAAGGAGAAAAAATTACGACATTGGACGGAAAAACGCATACACTTCCGGGAGGAGACATTGTCATTGAAGACGGATCAGGCAGACTCATCGATCTTTGCGGAATCATGGGCGGCGGAGTTTCGCATATAACAGAAAAAACAACCCGCATGGTCCTGTTTGTCCAAACATACAATCCGACACATATCAGAAAGACATCGATGGCCCTTTCCCATAGAACGGAAGCAGCAGCTCTTTTTGAAAAAGGCACTGATACGGAACTCGTCATGCCCACAATGCTAAAAGGAATAGAACTTCTCAAAGAATGTACGGGCGGAAACGTCGCAAGCCCTCTGTATGATCTGTATCCGAATCCATACAAACCCTACACTGTGACGGTATCAAGACGGAAAATAAATTCTTTTATCGGAGAGGAGTTATCCGACGTTGAAATTACGGATACGCTTCAGCCATTAGGCCTTATCCCGACAATCACAAAGGATAATATAACCATATCCGTGCCGAGTTTCAGAAGGGATATTACGATTGACGTGGATATCATCGAGGAGATCGCGCGCATCTACGGGTACCACATGATCAAAACCAAACTTCCCGACACCGAGCCGCCGGTAGTTTTTGAAGATCCGATGCTATCCGAGGAAATACAAATCAAACATACACTGAAAAATTGGGGATACACTGAAATTCTTTCCTATTCCATGCTTTCTGAAGAACAAATAGATACATTCGGATTTTCAAAAAATGATATTTATTCAATCACCAATCCGCTCACCTCTGAATGGATCTATATGCGGCCGTCACTTCTGCCGGGAATGCTACATGTGATCCAGCAAAATCAAGCTCACAGGCCCGAGCTTTCTTTATTTGAACTGTCCATGACATACAAATACAAAAAAAATTCCATTCCGGATGAACACCCGATACTGATAGTCGGAAAAACAGGAAACGAATTCATAACACTCAAAGGCATAGCCGAATCAATATTTTCTGAATTCGGCATTCCGTTCCCAAAAGATGAAGGGTCCATACCGAAATGGTATATCATCGACCGTTGTCTTAGCGTGGGGGAGTACGGATTTGTCGGAGAAATTTCTACGGATGTGTTACATACTCTGGGAATAACTAAACCAGTAACAATTTTAGAACTGGATTTCCAAAAATTATGCGTGCATAAAAAACCCTTTAAACAATACAAACCGATTTCGAAATATCCGGCAAGCTTTGAGGATATCGCTCTCCTGGTACCTGAGCATACGCTCATCGGACCCATGATGCAGGACATTAAAAAGCTGGATACAAAAATTACGGATGTCACGCTTCTTGATCAGTACGAAAATACCCGTACGTTTCACATAACCTACCAGGATATGAAAAAAAATCTGACATCAGAAGATATTAAGCCTATACGGGAAAAAATACTAACTATGGTTTCTGCTATATATCAGGCAACACTCAAAACTGTATAAATATTTTAAGGAGTCGGGGTTGGAACAGAGGAAGGCGTCTCTGTAGGAGTATTTGTCGGAAGGGGAGTCGGCGTACCATACGGCTGATTAACCCCGATTGCTATCTCCCGTTCGGTTGCATTTCCGTTATTATCCACTGCTTTTACTTTTATCGTATGCGACCCATTGGATAGGTTAAAATTTTCAGACATTGACCTGCCGTTTGTCTCTTTCTTTTTCTCTCCGTCAATATATATTTCAATCCGCGAGATATCCACAATAGACGTAGCTTCAGCGGATATGGTAACGGAATTACTATTCACCTGTGATCTGTCTCCGGGTTCTTTGATATTTATAGTAATTTTGTCATCTCCTTCATATGTTTCTCTCGGAGGCTTCAGTTTACTGTCCGACTGGCCGTTGATCCAGTTGTCTATCCCTTCCTGCCATCTGTTCTTGCCGTCTGAGGATACCGGATCCTGTTCCTTAAAAACAACGAATTGTTTTGTCTCATATTCTCCTTTTGCTATCTCGACAGCGTTTGCCAGTTTATTTGAGTCTTTCTTCGAAATTTTCAGGTTCTGATAGATGGGAGACGGAGCGTTTGGTTCGGTGCCTTTGACAAAAAATTCTTTTCTTTTGGGCATTCCGTCAACGGGTGTTCCTCCCCCAAAAGCATCAATTTCCATCTCTATGACATTTCCCGGTTTGACAAAGGGTTCGTCTTTTTTATCCTTCAGAATTTCTTTGACGATCCGGTTCCATATGGGAGCCGCTCCGGTGACTCCTGATGCCAAGGTCGGATTCATAGGGGTATTATCGTTATTTCCGACCCACACCCCGACGACCACGGATGGGGTGTACCCGATGGTCCAGTTGTCTCGTTTATCATCCGTCGTTCCGGTTTTCACTGCAACTGTTTTGTCCGTGATGAATAAATAGGACCGTTCCCCGAAAACCTCTTTCCGCGCTCCGTTATCAGATAATATATTGGAAATGATAAAAGACACATCTTCTGACAATACGCGTTTTGGAGACGTTGGAAGCTGTTCAAACAACACTTTTCCTTTGGCATCCTCCACCTTCAGAAGCGCCTTTGGTTCCTGCCGCAAGCCCCCGGTACCGAATACCCCGAAAGCGCTCGTGATATCCAAAAGCGTCACCTCCCCCCCTCCCAGGGTAAGGGACAATCCGATACGTTTAATATTTTCATCGTTTGGTTCAAGGGACGCAATCCCCATATCATTGGCAGTGCGCAGTATATCCCGGACTCCCACCAAGGCGCTGACTTTCACGGCGACGGTGTTTATGGAATTTCCGAGAGCATACCTGAGTTGCACGGGTCCGCGATATTTCAGATCATAATTTTTCGGGTTATATTCAGGCTTTTTCGGGTCTCCCGAGGGGTACTTGGTATCCACGTCCAGAAGCACGGTGGAGGCCGTATAGCCCTTTTTAAGGGCCACAGCGTAAGAAATAGGCTTGATGGTAGACCCCGGCTGCCTCAAACCCTGGGTCACGACGTTATATTTGAGCCCAGCTGCGTCAGTAGCCGAATAGTCCTTGGACCCGACCATTGAAAGAATTTCCCCTGTTTTCGGGTCTATTACTACAGCCGCGCCGTTGGTGGCTTTCAGCGCTTTTATTTTATTTACCTCTTCCTTTACGATGCTTTCGGCTTTTTCCTGCAACGCCAAATCAAGGGTTGTCGTTACCCTCAGCCCGCCGGCATTCACCGTTTTCTCACCGAACTTCTTGATAAGGATATCCTTTATGTAGGAAACGAAATGGGCCGCTTTCAAACCGATATCTCCTTTGACAAACTGCACTGTATCAAGTTTTGACTTTTCATCAAGTTCTTCTTTGAGCGTAATATATCCGTCCTCGCGCATTCTCCGGAGCACCTGTTGGGCGCGTGCTACATATGCTTTTTCATCATTTCCAAAAGGGGAATAGTAAGACGGCGACTGCGGCAGACCTGCCAATATCACGCATTCGGTCCGGTTTAATTCCCGGGCGTGTTTATCAAAATATAATTTTGCGGCAGCTTCCAACCCAACTGCTGTCCCGCCATACGGTGCTTCGTTAAGATACATCTGCAGAATTTCATCTTTGCTGTATTTGCGTTCAATCTGAATTGCCAATACGGCCTCTTTCATCTTGCGGGGCAGCGTCCTCTCCTGGGAAAGAAGAACATTCTTCACCAGTTGCTGTGTAAGTGTGGATCCTCCCTGAAAGTTACGGAAAATAAATATGTTTATGGCTGCCCGGATAATTCCCTGTGAGGACAATCCCTGGTGTTTATAAAAATTTTTGTCTTCAATGGCGACAGTTGCGTTCCTGCAGTCCTTCGGGATATTTTCAAATGAGACGGGAATCCTGTTTTGGTCCTCAAATATGTCATAGATCGTTTCACCTTTCCGGTCCAAAATAACCGTAGAGAGCCCTTCGACTCTCCGGACTTTATCGGGTCTCGGAAGATCCTTGGCATACCATGCAAAAAGAATACCTACTCCTAAAATTCCTGCAATAATAAGAAAAAAAAGAATTGTAACACCCAAACGAAGCCAATGAAGACGTTTTTCCTTTCTCCAAAAGTTACCCCGAAGTGTCCTGTCCCAGTAATATTCCTGCATGACCCCTATTGTACAGGAATTTCTCCTTTCTTGACAAACTATCTTATAGTTTGTTATAGTTTATAAACATCTGAATAAAAAAAGCTGAGACGGAGAAGAAGTAGAAAAGAAAAAGTGACAAAAAAGAGAGCAAGCGGTTTGGCTAGCACTGAGCTAGTCGAAGGGTGCGAGACTTGCCGTATTTTTCTTTACGAAATACCCTCCTGAGCTTCCCGCCAAAACATTATAAAATTATTTATAATCAGTAAGGCGGGACGGGTAAGCCCGTAAGAGCTGAATGTGAATGTCGCCATAAGCGGAGTTCACACATGAGGCTAAGGTAAAAGTCGGTCTCTGACCGATTTTTTTGTGGCAAAACATATGCCACTGTCTTAGTAAAACAAGGTGGTACCGCCCTTTTTTGAAAGAGCCCTTGTAGGTTTCCAATGTATTGTTGGAGATCTGCAAGGGCTTTTTTTATGCCCGGAAAGGAGGTGAATTTTATGAAACCAGAATTATGTTTTGAAACATCCGGAGTGCAGGGACAGATGCGAATACCCAAAATAGAAGCTATCAGAAATCATCTATCGCAATATGAAACAAGAAGTATGAGGGGACAGGAAGCCCGTAGAGCTACTATTTGGTTTATAGTGAATTCATTGGGAATTCCGGAAACAATCGTACCATATCATGATTGCAATAGTGTAAACATGACATGCATTCTTATCGATGACGGTAGAAAAGACTTAGCACAAAAAGTATGGATGGATCCTGAGACGTTCGAGACGAGCAATCCTGATTTGTGGGGAATGGGATTAAAAAGGATAAAAATCGAGCTTGATTGTCAACAAAATTCAGAAAAGGGTAGACAAATTATAACCCAATGGTCCAATGAATTAAAAAAAATCGATAAAGTTGATATGTAACAGTATGCCCATCAGAAAGTAAGGAACCGGCTTTCTGATGGGATACATGTAGAGAAAATCATATAGGTACATACAAATATTTTTATGATATAGTAATGG
>Ga0172375_10010071_pt1 | contig 12334 bp, 9 predicted proteins | sample LakKiv1m_FD_114537 | JGI IMG/M metagenome (GOLD analysis project Ga0172375, IMG submission 114537) | Freshwater microbial communities from Kabuno Bay, South-Kivu, Congo - kab_092012_11.1m | ecosystem: Environmental > Aquatic > Freshwater > Lake | place: Democratic Republic of the Congo... | reverse complement strand
GCCAGTGCTCGAGGAAATGCAGGCGGGACTTCTCGATTTCAAGGGTTCCGGGATGTCCATTCTGGAGGTGAGCCACCGTTCCAAATGGTTCGAGGATGTCCTCAACGAGGCCGTGGATAGGACGAAGCGGCTCCTGGGGCTTGGGGACGCATTCGATGTTGTTTTTATCCAGGGAGGGGCCAGCCTTCAGTTCTGCATGATACCGATGAACCTGTCCCTCCCGGACCGGCCGGTGGATTACATCAACACCGGCACCTGGTCCACGAAGGCGATCAAGGAGGCCCAGATTCAGGGGAAGGACGTCCGTGTCATCGCCTCCTCCGAGGACAAGGAATTTTCCTATATACCCAAGGCTTTTTCGCCCAATCCGAATGCGGCCTATCTTCACTTCACCTCCAACAACACCATCAAAGGAACCCAGTGGGATCAGTTTCCGAGTGCCGGAGACGTGCCCCTGGTGTGTGACATGTCTTCCGATTTCATGAGCCGGCCCTTTGATGCACGACCCTTCGGGCTGATCTATGCGGGGGCACAGAAAAACATCGGCCCCGCGGGCTCGGCCATGGTCATTATTCGAAAGGATATGCTGGAACGTACGCCGGGAAAGATCCCCACCATGCTCAAGTACACCACTTTCACTGAAAAGAACTCCATGTATAACACGCCGTCCTGCATCGTGGTGTATGTTGTCAGCCTGGTGCTCAAATGGCTGGAAGACACCGTCGGCGGACTCGAGAAAATGGGGGCAATCAATCGGGAGAAGGGCGCCATCATCTATGATGCCATTGACCGGTCCTCTTTCTACCGGGGAACCGCGGCGAAAGACAGCCGATCCCTGATGAACGTCACCTTTCGACTTCCGAGCGAGGAACTGGAGAAGCAATTCGTGGCAGAGTCCCTGAAAGAGGGGCTGGGCGGCCTGAAGGGGCATCGATCGGTCGGCGGATGTCGGGCATCCATCTACAACGCCACTGGCGTGGACGGGGTCAGGGCCCTCGTTGGCTTTATGGCCGAATTCGAGAGAAAGCAGGGATAGTGTTGGAAGCGAGGTGAGGGGAATTGAAGCGGACGAGGATTGCCGAGATCCTTCGCAAGGGTCAGATCGGGGAACCGTATACCGTAATGGGCTGGGTGAGGACGCGCAGGGACTCCAAAGGCGGTTTTTCCTTTGTTGAGGTGAATGACGGGTCATGCCTGTCCGGACTCCAGATCATTGCGGATCAGGGCCTGCCCAACTATGAAGACGAGGTGTTCAAGCTGCAAACCGGCTGTTCGATCCAGGCCTCCGGGACCCTGGCGGAGTCCCCTGGAAAGGGCCAGAAGGTGGAGTTGAAGGCAGCATCCATTCGGATGCTGGGCTGGGCCGATCCGGAGACCTATCCCCTGCAAAAAAAGCGGCATTCCTTTGAGTTCCTTCGCACCATCGCCCATCTCAGGCCCCGTACCAACACCTTCGGCGCGGTGGCCAGGGTCCGAAACGCCATGGCCCGCGCCATCCATGCCTTTTTCCAGGAACGGGGTTTTATTTATCTTCACTCCCCCATTATCACGGGAAGCGACTGCGAGGGCGCCGGCGAGATGTTCAAGGTCACCACCTTTGATCTCAACCATGCCCCCGAGAAGAACGGAAAAATCGACTTTTCGAGCGATTTCTTCGGGGCCCCGGCCAACCTGACGGTAAGCGGTCAACTGGAGGCGGAGATCTATGCCCTGGCCATGGGGGATGTGTACACCTTCGGGCCTACGTTTAGGGCCGAAAACTCCAATACGTCGCGGCATCTCGCCGAGTTCTGGATGGTGGAGCCGGAAATGGCCTTCTGTGATCTCGATGGAGACGTCGAGCTGGCCGTGGCGTTTTTGAAGTGGATCTTTTCCTCGGTATTGAGCGACTGCAGGGAGGACATGGCGTTCTTCAATCGTTTTGTGGATCCGTCGGTGCTCCCAACCCTGGAGGATTTGATCGCCAAGGACTTTCAGGTGATGAGCTACACGGAGGGGGTGGAGATCCTGAAGAAGTCCAGGGAGGCATTCGAGTTTCCCGTGGACTGGGGCGCGGACTTGCAGTCGGAACACGAACGGTATCTCTGCGAGGAGGTCATTCACGGCCCGGTGGTGCTGATCGATTACCCCAAGGAGATCAAGGCGTTTTATATGAAGGTCAACCCCAACGGCAAGACGGTTCGGGCCATGGATGTCCTGGTGCCCAAGATCGGTGAGATCATCGGCGGAAGCCAGCGTGAGGACGATTACGACACCCTTCTGGGGAGGATTCAGGAAGCCGGTCTTCGTCCGGAGGACTACTGGTGGTATCTGGATCTCCGAAAATACGGGTCGGTCCCCCATGCGGGATTCGGCCTGGGATTTGAGCGGCTGATCCAGTTTGTGACCGGGCTTTCCAATATTCGAGACGTGATCCCGTTTCCGAGAACCCCAGGCAATCTGGCTTTTTGACCGGGGCGGCGAAACCTACTCCATTTCCACCCCCGTGGGCGTCAGCCTCTCTCTTAGTCGTGTGTAGCGTTGCCGCGTCTTGTTGTTGTTCACCGCGACGGCCAGGGCCTTTTTGGTGCCGATAAGGATGACCAGCTTGCGACCCCTTGTCACGGCCGTATAGAGCAGGTTACGCTGCAAGAGCATGTAGTGCTGCATGAGAAGGGGCACGATCACCACCGGGTATTCGGACCCCTGTGACTTGTGCACGGAGACCGCATAGGAGAGGACGATTTCGTCCAGCTCGGTGAAGTCGTACGCAACGGGCCTTCCGTCAAAGGAGATGACCGTCTCCCTCAGCTCAGGGTCGATACGGTCGATGCGGCCCATATCGCCGTTGAAGACCTCCTTCTCGTAATTGTTCCGGATCTGCATCACCTTGTCGCCCACCCTGAGGCGTCTGTCCCCCCTGACGAGTCCATCGTCGCCCGGGTTGAGGGCCTGTTGAAGTGCCGCGTTCAGATTGCCTGCCCCAACCACCCCCTTATGCATCGGCGTCAATACCTGAATATCATTGAACGGATCGACCCTAAATGTTTGGGGGACCCGCTCGGCGACGAGCTGGATGATCTCTGTCAGGACTGTTTCCGGATCTTCCCTTTCAATGAAATAAAAATCGCTGATCCGGTTTTTCGAGGATTTCAGGGAGGGTAGAAGGCCGCTGTTGATTCGGTGGGCATTGACCACAATCTGACTCTCCCTCGCCTGTCTGAAGATCTCGTGAAGTTCCACCACCGGGGCTGCACCCGATTGAATGATGTCGGCCAGGACGTTCCCGGCCCCGACCGACGGGAGCTGATTCACGTCCCCCACCAGGATGAGGGTGGCCTCGGGCGGGACCGCCTTCAGGAGGTGGTACATGAGGACCGTGTCGATCATGGAGGCCTCGTCGATGATCATCAGATCGCAGTCGAGCAGCGCATCTTCGTTTTTTTGAAAACCCCCCTTTTGAAGGCTGTACTCCAGCATGCGGTGAATCGTCTTGGCTTCACGGCCTGTGACCTCGCTCATTCGCTTGGCAGCCCTGCCCGTGGGGGCCGCCAGATGAATCCGGATCCGGAGCCTCGAAAATATGGTCAAAATGGCGTGAATGATGGTGGTCTTCCCGGTTCCGGGCCCTCCGGTGATCACCAGGGCCTTGTGTTGCGCAGCGCCCTTGACCGCCCGCACCTGGTCCTCTGCCAGGGCGATGGCGAGCCGATCCTGCACCCACACGACCGCCCTGTCCGCGTCGATGCGACGAACGGCCTTCGGGGTGGCGAGAAGGGCCTTGAGGTGCCGGGCAACGCCGGTCTCGCAGAGATAATACCTGGCCAGGTAGACGGCTTTCCTGTCTGCGGCCCCGTCGGCTGAACCGGGATCATCCTCGATCACGATCCGTTTGTCTGCCTCAATGGCGGCAAGGGCCTCCTGAACGATCTCCGGCTGCGCCTGGAGGACCTCACGGCATTTGTTCAGCAGGCGGCCTTGGGGATAATAGACATGCCCCTCGTCGGAAAGTTGATTGAGCACATAGAGGATTCCCGCCTCCGCACGCAATCGCGAGTTCTTGTCGAAGCCGAGCTTTTCCGCGATCCGGTCTGCTGTCAGAAACCCGATGCCGAAGATATCGGTTGCGAGGCGATAGGGGTTGTCCCGCACCACCTGGATGGACTGGCTCCCATACTGCTTGAATATTTTGGCGGCGTAGCCCGAGCTGACCTCGTGTTCCTGAAGGAAAAGCATGACATCTCGAATTTCCTTCTGGTCTTTCCATGCCTGTCGAATCATCTCGATCCGCTTTTGACCGATGCCATCGACCCGGGCCAGGCTTTGGATATCCTGTTCAATGATGTCGAGGGTCTGTGTCCCGAATTCCTGGACGATCCGCCTGGCCATCACCGGTCCAATACCCTTGATCAGGCCGGAACCCAAATATTTCTGAATGCCGTGGATCGAGGCCGGGACAGCGGTTTGACAGTGGGTGATCTTAAACTGCTCGCCGTATCTGGCATGGCTGGACCATTCACCCTTCAGTTTGACCACCTCACCGGGCGTGGCGGACAGCAGGTTGCCTACCACGGTCACCAGTTCCCTTCGACCGTGAACGCTCAACCTGGCGACAGTGTACCCGTTCTCCTCGTTGGTATAGGTGATCCGTTCGATCTGACCTGTCAGTTCCTCAACGGACATGGCGATGTTCCTGATGACGGAATACGTAGTGCTGGATGCTTAATGCCGCGTGCAAGTTTTCGAGGTGGGGCAGCTCAGACATGGCCGATGACCCTTAGCGTTTCGCGAACCTTCTGGGAGAGCGTGGCGCTTAAAGGTTTTTGGATGGAGCCTTCTCCCCCGCACTCGATAATATCGGTTCCGCGCCGTCGAGGCTGCACCCGCTTGACAGGGGGACGCTGACGGTCAAGTCTGGCTCTCTGAGGCGGCTGCAGGTTCCCATGCCTGTCATGCCCGGCATGGCCACATCCGGAATGCCCAGGGGGATGTGATCCCGGTGCGTCCGGTAGATGTCAAGGGCTGCTCTCCGGCCCGCGGCCGCCATGACTTTCTAACCCAGCCGCTTCGACGAGGTAAGGACAGTGGAAGATTCGTAGAGGTGGGGTCGAACACGTCCAAGGCGGTCGACCGCTTAGGCCTTCGGTTCCCCAGACACAAACAGTGGGCTCTTTTCCCAGTCCCGATGGCTTTCCTGAAAGGATTTCAGGAAGCATCGCCCTTTCTTGTCGCGAAGGTCAAGTATGGCATGCCGCAACACGACGACCGGTATTCCCCCTTTAAGGCTCACCGTTATTTCATATCTCGTAAATCCAGCCATCAGCCCCTTGACGACCTCCCCTTCCATAAGGGTGAAAAATACGACCTGCCTCTCCTTCATGAGGGGAAAAAGGGATTTGTTCTTGATGTGATGTCTTTTTTTGGAAGGAATGATCGGTTCCAGGTGGAGGTCTCTAACCTTCGCGTCCACCTTGAGGAGCGGTCCGACCGCTTCTGACAGGGCCGCTGGATAGACCAGTTTGACATCGGTTTTGGGAAGGTGAATCTCCCCTGTGTCGCCGGTCCGGAGGGTGAGGTCATACCTGAGGTTTTCGGTGATTGTGGCCACGACGATCCGATGGCCGTAAAGGTGAAACTGGTGCGGTTCTTTGGATTCGAAGGCCTGATCGAAAACGGAAATATGATAGTTTTGGTCCAGATATTCCTGGAGCCCCAGGAGAGATCCCATATCCATGTCTCTCGTATTGCTCACGACTGATACGGCCGTCAGAGGGTGGAGGGACCCGTTTACTGCTTGAGGTCCTGTTTCAGCTTTTCCTCGAATTCCTGAAAAAAGCGGTCCTTTTCCTTCCAGTCAGGCCCAAATCGCTTGCTGAAATAGTTGCCTAACTTATCGAAGAGCTTTTCCCAAACCGGTTTCCCCTCACCCAGGACCACATCTTCGAGAAAGGAGGCCAGTTCCGAAATCTTCTCCTTGGGAAGGAATGAGACGGCTCCCAACTTGATGGATTTCTTGAGGGATTCCGGGGAAAGGGCATGAGCGGTGAGCATAACGGTCGGGAATTCCCTCGATACGGCGGTTTTCAGGAGTTCAAAACCGTTGACCCCCATGATATCGAGGATGACGATGTCGTAGGTGTAGCTCAGGAGATATTGGAGGGCTGTGTCATAGTCGGTTGCCTTGTGGACCAGGCACATATCCAGTTCTTCCTCCACCGTTTCCAGAACGTCCGGCTCATCATCCACCACCAAGACCACTTTGTCTTTCAAGGCACTCTTTGCGCTCATCGCAGTTCCATCCCCCTTTCAGTCGTTGTCAATCCGCTCCACTTGTTTCATGTTTATAACACAGGGCCATCTTTTGTCAAAATAAATTCGTCAGTGTCCGGCAAAAACCACTTGTGTTCGATGGCCCCGCAGTCATTCGCCCTTATGGTGAAGGTTGCGGATGAGGCCATCGGGATCCCTGGGGTTCAACCGCGAGGAAAAGATTGAATCCACGCAATGTGTCTATCGGAAATGGCAGGGCCTTTCCCCCCGACAAGGACGTGGACGCGGGCCGCCTCATCGATTTCTTCGGCGACGTTGAGGGCGTCATGGAAGTCCTTCCCCACAGTCACCAGACCATGGTTCTGCAAGAGAACCGCGCGGGCTCCCGGTTCGGATAACGCCTGCGCCACACCGGCGGCCAGATCCGGACTGCCGGGCGCCATGAAAGGGAGCATGGCGAGCGGATAGGCATGATAGACGAAACCGGGGGTCAGCGCCGGGAGGGCGCAAGGCCCCGGCTTGAGCAGGAGTGAGGCGGCGATGATGTAGTCCCCATGCACATGAAGCACCACGTGGATGTCGGGCCTTGTGCGCAGAACGCCCAGATGGAGGCCCGCCTCTTTGGTGGAGGGCCTGCCATCCAGCAGGATGCCGTTCGCATCCACCACGGCAATGTCTGCGGGTTGGATGTCCCTGAGAGAAATGCCTGTCGGCGTCAGCCAGATGCGGTGACCGGACCGTGCAGCCACATTGCCGCCTGTCCCGACCGCGAGACGACGTTCATAAAGGAGGCGGCAGAATTGGCAGAACTCCCTTTTTGAAGGGTATATTTTTCGTGTTTCCATACGAGGTTCATCCATGGTGAGACCGCCTCCGGTGGGGATTGGGTCTTGAAAAATGGGGACAGTTTATACTCATAAGAAGATAGGTTCAAGCGGTTTCCAGCTTGACCGGAGAGCTCTGATGTGGAATAAGTTAGGACATGACAACCCCACACAAGGAAGAAGAGGGTATCGTTCATGATGTGAGGAGACCCAACATGCCAGACATCGCCCATGCGGCGGCCGGTTCAGCTACGATGGTGGCCGCTATTCAGAACGAGAAGAACCCCGCCCAGCGCATTGAGATTCATTATGTGAGAGAGGAAAACGCCTTCGTCACATCGGGGATCAGGATGTATTTTGATGAAAGGGAGATCCTGATTCCTGCCTACCTGGTGGTCATGGACCTTCGACGCATGGGGGCGATCGTTTCAGCCATCGTGGAAAAGCTGTCTGAGGCCCATGACCGGGAGAGCACATTCCAGTATGCCCCCGCATTTGACGCCCTTGACAAGCGTTACACCCTGGCGCCATACGGGGAGTACATCAAACTGTGCGAAGCCCCTGAATAGCCTGATTCCGGTTCATGGGCTCCGTTCGTGTGCCCTTTGATATAAAGCATCCTTATTTCAGGGTAACGATGGGTCTCACGTTTCGTACCCCTGACGGGATGATTCGGGTCCTGAATCCGAGGGATCGGCCCGTCGGGAATGGGAGACCCCACGGACCCCTCGCGCCTGCCCAATCGAATTATAGGGATGCGAAACTTGAGATGGGTAATCCTCGGCTTGTTATGAGACCACGGATCTCAACCGACCTCGATTTGGGCTTGGACGCTTTTTTGGTAAAGAGACAGGGCCGGGCTCACCTCGATCGGATAGGGGGGGCGGGCCTGGGCGAGGGCCCGGATATGGTCCGGGAGGCGGCGCGTCTGCTCACGGGAGTAGCGACGCGCAGACTCCAGGTCGACGCGGCCGGTCGGCAATCGTCTGCCGCCACGCATGACTTCTTGCAATAAGGGCCGTCCCGCAAGGTCTTCGTCGGCCCTGGCAATGACATCCCGCACATCGCGATCGTCTTGGGACATGCGGAAGACCTGTTTTCGGCCGGGAAGAACAGGTTTCCCAGACGACAGCTTGAGTCTCCCCATTCCCGCGTATTCGCAAAGCTTATAGGCGATGTCCAGACTGGGGGTGTCGTCTGATACGCCCATGCTGGTTCCGATGCCAAAGCCGTCGATGGGGGCGCCCGAAGCGAGGAGGGCGGCCACCTGGTCCTCGTCAAGCCCACCGCTGACAAAGATCTTGATCCGGTTAAGGCCTGCCGTATCGAGCAGTTGCCTCGCTGCTTTTGAAAGGGCGAGCAGATCCCCGGAGTCGAGACGCAAGGCCTCGACCCTGAAATCATTCCCAAGGGCATCCGCCAGTTCGATGACCCTGCGCACACCTCCCAGGGTATCGTAGGTATCCACCAGGAGCACCGAGTCAGGATATAGTTGTGCAAAGGCGCGGAATGCCTCTGCCTCGCTCCGATGCGCCTGAATATAGCTGTGCGCCATGGTTCCGGCGACCGGGACCCCGAACTGCCTTCCAGCCATCAGGTTTGAGGTGGCGGCTACGCCGCTGATATAGAAGGCCCGAGCCGCTTTGAGAGCCGCGTCGCTCCCGTGCATTCGCCGGGCGCCGAAATCGATCACCGGGACGCCTGCCGCTGCGGTGACCACACGCTGGGCCTTGGTGGCATGCAGGGTCTGAACGTGCATCTGGTTCATGACGAAGGTTTCCACGAGCTGAGCCTGAGGCATGGGGCCGACGATTTCGAGCATCGGCTCATTGGCGAATAGGGGGGTGCCTTCAGGAACAGCGAAGACATCTCCCGTGAACCGGAACTGACGCAGCCAGTCGAGAAATCGGCCCGAGAATTTCCCGAGAGTTGACAAATACTGGAGATCCTCGTCCTGGAAGCGCAGATTCTCCAGATAATCGAGTACGGTATCCAGACCGCAGGCGATGAGGAGGTTCCGTCGGTGAGGCAACCGTCGAACAAAGAGACTGAAGGCCGCATCGTCGGTCATTTCCTCTACAAAATAGGCCTGCAGCATGGTGAGTTCATAGAGGTCCGCAAACAGCGCAAAACCGCCGCCCGGCGATTCCGGCTTCTTGACACCCGCCCGTGAGGCCTTATGGGACCTGCCGGCCCCGGGTGGATCGGCTTCTTTACCGGAATTCCGTGAGGCATCTCCAAGCAGGGACGCCCGCTTCATGTCATCGTGATTTTTCATGGTGTTGAAAAGGCCTCTTTTGGGCCGCTACCTTTTCATCCGCTCAGGGGTTGCCTACCGAAGGGCCTGGTCCAGATCGGCGATCATATCGTCGGTGGATTCCAAACCGACGGAAAGACGGATCAGGGCGTCAGAGATACCGACGGCATGGCGCTCCTCGGGCCGCATTCCCGCGTGGGATGTGACTGCCGGACGGGTCACCAGGGCCTCCACGCCTCCAAGGCTCGGGGCCTGAATAGGCAGGCTCACCTTGCGCAAAAACTCCTCTGCGGCAATCAACCCGCCCTTCAACTCGAAGCTCATCATGCCGCCGAACCCATCAAAGAGTTCCGAGGCCCGTTCATGATCGGGATGCGTCTTGAGCCCTGGATAATTGACCCTGGCCACCGCCGGGTGCGCCTCCAGAAACTGGGCAATCTTGAGGGCGCTTTCATTCTGATATCTCATTCGAACCGCCAGGGTTTTCATCCCGCGGTACAGGAGGAAGCAGGCATGGGGATCCAGGGAGCCGCCCAAATGGGCCAATTTGCGGGCAATCGGTTCGATCCGTTCGGAACGGCCGATCACCGCGCCAGCAACGATGTCTGAATGCCCGTTGAGGTACTTGGAGCAACTGTGGATGGAGAGGTCGAACCCCCATTCCGGGGGCCGGAAATTGACCGGGCTCCCGAAGGTGTTGTCAATCAGGGAAACCAGGCCCGCTTCCTGTGCAAACCGGACCACTCCTTTGAGGTCCGCCACCTGCAGGAGGGGGTTGGTCATGGTCTCCACGTAGATGGCCCGGGTGTTGGGCTGACAGGCTGCCCGCCACGAATCCGGATTACTCCCGTCGATAAATGTGAACGAGATCCCCAGTGCGGGCAGGTCCATGGTAATGAAATCGTGGGTCCCGCCGTAGAGACAGTTCTGGGCCAACAGGTGATCGCCCGATGAGAGAAGTGTCAGCAGCGTTGTTGAAATGGCCGCCATGCCGCTGGCTGTCACCAGCGCCGCCTCTGCATTCTCACAGTCGGCCAGCTTTCGGTGGAGGGTGATGTGATTCGGGGTGTTGTTGAGACGGATATATTTGATCTCGTAATAACTGGATTCGCCTGTCGATTCAAACGTGGAGGACTGGAAGACAGGCAGGCTCACCGCACCGCAGATCAGCGGGTCAGGCTCTCCCGAATGAATGAGCTTGGTCTCCAGATTCCTGTAGGCTTTCATGGTAGTGGGTCCTCTCATAAAGTCTTGGCGGCGTCTGGGGGGCCGCCCTGTAAACGGATTCAGGGGGGATACCAAGGAACCCTTGCGCCTCACGTTTCCATTCGATCCCCCACTCTATGGGAGACGGTGAAAACCCTTCCCTTACCGGCTGTTCACCACATATATCATAGTCATGGTTTTTGCAATAGGGAAACGCGCTCGGTGTCAGCGGGTACAAAGCGTGAGGGAGCCAATTAAAGAAGCGGATGCGGGGAATGAGCAATGACCTTCCTGGAAGTCAAAAATGTGTTTGAAAAGGGATTCCAAACTGTTATGATAATCAAAGAGCAGGATTGAACATACGGGAAAATCATGACGTCTGTTCGATAAGGTGGTTGAGTGAGAGGCGTCCGGACATCAGGTCTGGCCATGCACTGCTTCAATCATCTCGGCAGGGAGTGTTGGACGTCCATGTGCAAGAACAACAGCCAAAGACGCGATGACCATTTGAGGAGGTAGAGATGAAGAAGCTGCTTTCGTGTGTCGTCATCCTGTGTTTGTCGGCAATGTTCGTGCTGCCGAATCTGACATTCGCGCGGCCGCCGATCCCACCCCCCCCTCCACCGCCCGTACCCGGGCCACCGCCGCCGCCCCTGGTCCCGCCACCGCCGCCGCCCCTGGTGCCGCCGCCGATCGTGGTGCCACCGCCGCCCGGCGTCGTCATCGTTCCCCCGGCAGTGGTTGTAGGGGGCAGGATCTCTATCACGGCGAGTGTATTGAATGTACGATCGGGTCCGGGGATGAACTACCCGGTGATCGGTTATGTGTACATGGGCAGCGTTCTCGCCCTGCACGGCAACGCGCCGGGGTGGCTCTACGTATTACTGCCCGACGGCGGTTTCGGATGGGTTAGCGCCCTGTTTACGGTCCCTGTTCCTTGAAGGAGGCTGACAGAATGAAAAGAATCCTGATGATCGGTTTGATGGTCGTTTTTTTTGTGGCGTTTGTCGGCTGTCCATGGCCCCCGCCGCCACCCCCGCCAGTGGTCGTCCCGGCACCTCCTCCGCCGCCGCCGCCTCCTCCTCCCCCTCTGCCGCCGCCTCCTCCGCCTCTTCCGCCACCCCCGCCGCCGGGCTAACCACGGCGGTCCGTGTCTCGCAGGGGGCATATCTGATCGGAGGGGCGAACCGGGGAGGGGCTCTGTGGTGACGGGAGGCTGTGTCTGCTTTCAGGGCAGTGCAGCCTCCTGCCAACTGGTGCGTTTGCGTGTTGACGCAGCATGAGAAGGTGAGGTTATTTGCCGTAGTGGGCCAGTTCACGGAGCCTTTGGCTGAATTTTGACAGCCTGTCTCCAGCAGAGGAAGGGGTCTTTTCGGATGTGCCGGTAGGCGCAAGGACATCCTGGTTGACGATGCGGAGGGCATTCTCAAAGTTGAGACGGGAGACGGCCTCCAGGTGGTTAATGATACCCTGCTTGTGAAATCTCTGACCTAAGTAATTCATATTTTTTAGTAAGTCAGCTTTATTTCCTCCGCGGTTCTCGTTGGCGATGACGGCCCTCGCGGCGATCCAGTAAGATTCGAGGAAGGTCTTGGTAAAGGATGCCCAGGTGGGTAGACCATCAAAACCGGACCGCGTCACCGTGAACCCTTGAGGGGATGCGCTTGGCGCAATGTATGAACCCTTCACAAAATAATCGGTTGCCTCATTGATTTTGTCCTGCACCGTGACCCCTTCATCATAAATAAATTCATAACGAAAAAGCGTTTTGAGAAACTCATAATCGCTGAGAAGGGAT
>Ga0172375_10010070_pt1 | contig 12334 bp, 12 predicted proteins | sample LakKiv1m_FD_114537 | JGI IMG/M metagenome (GOLD analysis project Ga0172375, IMG submission 114537) | Freshwater microbial communities from Kabuno Bay, South-Kivu, Congo - kab_092012_11.1m | ecosystem: Environmental > Aquatic > Freshwater > Lake | place: Democratic Republic of the Congo... | reverse complement strand
TTTGCCGTCCGCGCGGTTTCGACCAATGGAGCCATGCCGTCAACGCCCGTCACGCTCTTTGTCGGCTCACAGGCGCAATACGTGGATACAGGTGACCCGCTCCCCGAATGGGCAAACGCGGTCATCCCCATCGAAAACGTGGAATCCCTCGACGCGAACGGAGAAATTACCGCCGCAATCCGTCAACCGTCCTCCGTCCGAATCCGCGCCGCCGTTGCCCCGTGGAGTCATGTCCGCCCGCTGGGGGAGGTTATCGTCGCCACGCAATTGGTTTTGCCCGCAGGGCATTCCCTCCGCCCCGCCGACTTGGGCGCGATTGCCGCCTCGGGTCATCAAACTATTCTCGTCTCGCGCAAACCCAAAGTTGCCATTCTGCCGACTGGGACGGAACTCGTCCCGATTGGCTCCAAACTCAAATCGGGCGACATCCTCGAATACAACTCGCTGGTCATGGCGGCGCAAATCAAAGCGATGGGCGGCGAAGCAACTCGCTACCCAATCACCAAAGATGACTTCGACCTCATCTGCGAGCGTGTGCAGGAAGCCGCGCAAAACCATGACCTGGTTCTGCTCAACGCTGGCTCCTCCGCAGGCGCGGAAGATTTCTCTTCAAAGGTTGTTCAAAAACTTGGCACCCTCCTCGTTCACGGTGTCGCCGTCCGACCCGGACATCCAGTTATTTTGGGATTGGTAAATCGGGAATTGGGGGATGGTACATTGGGGAATGCCGACGACCAATCTACCAATCTACCGATTCCCATCATCGGCGTTCCCGGCTATCCCGTGTCCGCTGCGCTTACGATCGATATTTTTGTCGAACCCGTCATCGCGCGTTGGCTTGGACGCAGGCCGAACGAACTTCCAATTGAAGTCGCCACGCTCACGCGCAAACTTGTTTCACCCGCGGGGGACGATGATTTTGTGCGCGTCGTTGTCGGCAGGGTGGGAGGGAAACTCCTGGCCGCGCCGTTGTCGCGCGGCGCGGGCGTGATTACATCCCTTGTGCAGGCCGATGGTCTTGCCCTCATTCCAAGCGGAACGCAGGGAATTGAGGCGGGCGAGAAAATCAAAGTCCATCTTTATCGAAGCAAAAGCGAAATCGAAAGGACCATCTTTTGCATCGGCTCGCACGACCTCACCCTCGATTTGCTGGCGCAGTTTTTAGCCGAACACGATCGCAGGCTTGCATCTGCAAACGTCGGCTCGCAGGGCGGGCTGGTCGCGTTGCGCCGCGCGGAAGCGCATCTCGCGGGATCGCATTTGTTAAACCCTGAAACGGGCGAGTACAACATTTCCTACATCCGCCAGTACATGCCGAATATTCCCGTCAAGGTCATCGCGCTGGTTGGGCGTGAGCAGGGACTTCTGGTGAAACGGGGAAACCCAAAGGGAATAGAAAGTTTGAGAGACCTCACCCGGCTGGAGGTCCAGTTTGTGAATCGCCAGCGCGGGGCCGGTACACGTGTCCTGTTGGACTATCATTTGAATTCAATGACAATTTTGCCGGAATCCATTGTCGGCTATTCCCAGGAAGAGTATACTCATCTCGGAGTTGCAGCCGCGGTTGCATCCGGGCGGGCGGATTGCGGACTTGGAATTGCCGCCGCCGCCCAGGCATTGGACCTGGATTTTGTGCCGCTTTTCCAGGAACGCTACGACCTGGTCATTCCGAAGGAATACGCGGACGGCGAATTGCTCTCGCCTCTTTTCGGAATTTTGGCCGGGCGCGCGTTTCGGGAGGCGGTTTCCAGGCTGACAGGATATGACGTGTCTGTCATGGGCACGATAATTTTGGAGGACTAAATGTCTGAAGGTTTAATCATTGACGATAATCGTTCGACGGCGGATGCCTTGAAACAAATGCTGGACGTGTTGGAAATACCCTCCCGGGTGGCGTACGGCTCCGGCCCTGCCATGACGGTGTTGGGCAGTTCCGTCCCTCGTTTCGTCTGCCTGGATATCAATATGCCGGGTGTGGACGGAACCGAAGTGCTTGCCTACCTGCGCAGGGAACCGCGCTTGATGAAAGTGCCGGTTATCGTGATCACATCCGACGACCAGCCGGAGACGCGGCAGCGCGTAATGCAGGGAGGCGCGCAGGCCATACTCATCAAGCCTGCCACGATCGACGCGCTGGAAACTTCATTGAAAAAGGCAGGTGTCGTCTAGCCGGATGGAAAATCCCCGCTTTTGGCGGGGATTTTTTTGCCGTGGCGTGTTTTTTCTCATTTGAAATTCTCCAATAAGATGGCAACATTTTTGCCCAGGGCGTCGTTTGCGTAACCGCCTTCCATGATGATCGCGGCCGGGATTTTCAAGGACGCGATCCTTTTTCCGATTTCACCAAATCCCGTGCGCGTGACGTGGAATTTTCCAAGCGGGTCGCCGTCGAATATGTCCATGCCGATGGAAAGGACAAGGTAAACCGGCGAAAATTTCCTGATCATCCGCAGGGCGTCATCCAGTGTGGACAGGTAATTGGCGTCGTCTGTGCCTGCCGGGAGTGGGTAATTTTTGTGGAAGCCCAGGCCGGGGCCGCCGCCAGTTTCATCCGCAAAACCGATGAAGTGGGGATACTCATAATCCGGGTCTGCGTGGATGGAAATGGTCAATACATCATTTCGTTCATAAAAAATATCCTGGGTGCCATTTCCGGCATGATAGTCTATGTCGAGCACGGCAGTCCTGCCTTTGGATGACAGCCAGTTGGCCGCAGCCGAGGCATTGTTGATGAAGCAGTATCCGCCCGCGTAGTCCCTGCCGGCGTGGTGGCCGGGCGGGCGGCATAAGGCGAATGCCGCTGCCTGCTTTTCCGCGATGGATTTTGCGGCGCTTAATGCGCAGTTCGCGGAGGCCAGCGCGGCGGAATAAGTTGCCTCCACAATGGCCGCGCTTAGGTCCATCATGTAGTATCCCGCGCGTCCAAGCAGGGATTTTGGCGGTCTTGATTTTCGTCTCAGCGCGAACGTGGCGGGTACGAATGCATTTGTCTCGGGCGACGCGGCTGCCTCGGGGTCAAAAGCCAGCCATTCGGTCCAGCAGGAGGCGAGGAAGGCGATGTAATCCTTGTCATGCACCGCATGGATCGGATCCATCCCAAAGTCCAGCGGTTCAATAATATTTGCCCAGTCCGTTTCCTTGAGTGCGGATAGAATCCGGTCCATGCGGTCGGGGTTTTCGAGGTAGGGTACGCGTTTTCCGCCGTCGAAAACTTCAAAGGGGGGATAATGGGCGCGGTGTTTTTCCGAATAAAAGACGTTCATTCTGCCTCCGTAAGAAGTGGGAATGCAATTGTATCAATATACTGGAGGAACACATGGACGTATTTGAGGCCATTTATAACAGGCATTCTGTCGGAAAAGTGAAATCGTCTGCCCTGGATCGGAATTTGATCGAAAAACTTCTCGAGGCGGGAAACCAGGCTCCAAATCATCATCGAGTCAGGCCGTGGCGTTTTGTCGTGTTGACCGGTTCCGGGCGTGAGAGGTTGGGCGAAGTCATGGCGGCGTCCCAGAGAAAACGTCAGCCCGGCCTGCCACAGGAGGCATTTGCAAAAACCCGCAGCCTGCCTTTGCGCGCGCCCGTTGTCATCGCCATTGGCGTGGACAAACCGACCGAGTCGAAGGTGATCGAGGTTGAGAATATTTCCGCGGCTTCGGCGGCATGCCAGAATATTTTACTTGCTGCGCACGCATTGGGCCTTGGCGCGATCTGGCGAACCGGGGAGTGGGCGCGCGATGACGCGGTGAAGCAATTTCTGGGTTTTGCCGCGGATCAGTATATTGCGGGTTTCATTTATTTGGGCCATCCTGAAGTCGTCACGGAGGCCGCGGCGCGCCCATCGGTTAATGATCGCGTTGTGTGGATGGACGGTTGACCTCGTGTTTCCCGGCAACTGATTGACACGCGCAATTTTTTCGCGTATAAGTGGTGAAACTTTTTTTGGAGGTGATATGTTTGCATTGCTTTTGTTGTCTGAAGGCGGCGGGGCCGGCCCAAATACCAGCCTGTCCTGGTTGTTGTACATTGTAGGCGCGTTCTTCCTGTTGATGGTTGTCGTTGGCTGGCTGTCCAGCCGAAGGAAAAACAGCCAGGCCGCCCTCCCGCATGAAGCGAAAAAATCATCCAGGAAAGAATCGGATGATTTGATCAAGATCGAGGGGATTGGCCCGAAGGTGGTGAAGGTGCTCAGGGAGGCAGGTATCACCACCTTTGATGACCTTGCCCGGGCAAAGGCCCCGGACGTGCAAAAAGTCCTGGCTGATGCGGGCTTGCAGATGATGAATCCCGAAGGCTGGATCGACCAGGCGAAACTTGCGTCAAAAGGTGATTTTGCCGCGCTTGAAAAGATGCAGGCTGAGATGAAAGGCGGACGCAGAAAGTAAACTGCAAGGTCCGCCATTCGATATCAAGTATTTGGAAGATGCCGATGAAAAGAGTCTTGTTTGTTGTTTTGATGGTTGCCGCGTTTATTGCCGCGGCTTGTGGAACTTCTGTCCCCGCCACTCCGGCCTCGATTCCTGCGGACTACGCCGGTAGGACAAATCCGCTTGGTGCGGATGCCGCCGCGGCCGGTGCCGAGGTTTTCAAAACCAATTGTGAAGCCTGCCACGGTCCGCAGGGGCATGGCGACGGCTCCGTAAGTGAAGCGCTCGATCCAAAGCCAAAAAACCTGCCTGAATTGGCCGCTCAAGTTGGCGACGATTTCCTCTTCTGGCGCATATCCACCGGCAAGCAGGGCACCTCGATGGTGGGGTGGGCCGGAATTCTGACCGACGAGCAGATCTGGCAGGCGGTTGCGTTCATCCGCGCCCTCGAGTAATCGGTAATTTTACGCGCCGTCCCGAAGGTTTGGACAGATGACGGGCCCGATTCGCGGGAACCTTTGGGACGTTTTTTTTGAAAATATGACCGCAAATTTATCAAGAGGAGATTTACGCAATGCCGATTCAAGTTGGAGTTCCTGCGCCCGGGTTCGAAATGTTGGATGATGCCGGCGTGATCCGCAGGCTCTCCGAGTTTCGTGGAAGGAATGTGGTGTTGTATTTTTATCCCAAGGACGACACCCCGGGATGTACGAAGGAGGCCTGTAATTTTCGCGACGATTATTCCGCGTATGAAAAAGCGGGCGTGGTGATTCTGGGTGTCAGTCCCGATTCGGTCCAGTCGCATGTAAAATTCAAGAGGAAGTTTAATCTGCAATTTCCCCTGCTGTTTGACGAGGGGCACAGGGTTTGTGATGCCTATGGCGTATGGGGACCGAAGAAATTCATGGGGAAGGAATATGAGGGGGTGCTGCGTACAACCTTCCTGATTGACCCACAGGGTAATATTGCGCGCGTGTTCGAGAATGTTCGCCCGGCTGAACACAGCAGGGAAGTGCTTGCCTTGATTGACGTGGCGTAACTCTAAAAAAGGGGTCGACGAAAGCATCTTGTCGTGGCGGATTGCCGTCGGCGAGGCGGATTGAATTTAACGGAAGCAGGTTGGGCGTCCGCGCGAAGCGGCACAATTACCCCTAAAAATAGTGACAATTTGTGGAAAATTTGGTAAATTATAGTGGTTTCTGGTGTGGGGCGGTTTCCGCTCGACTTTGTATTTTTCAGGAGAGAAAGTATGCGACATTTTGTGATTGTGGGAATTTTGGTCATTGTGGTGGCCGTTCTCACTTATGTCGGCTTGGACTCCATTGGTTTGATGCCGGTGGAAGCCAGCGCACAGGCCGTGCCAATCGACTGGATGTGGAACTGGAATGTTGTCGCCATGTCATTTTTCTTTTCGCTCATCGCGGTGCCTTTGTTCTACAGTCTCATAGTTTTTCGCCGCAGGAAGGGTGATGCGACTGACGCGGAACATATCGAAGGCAACGACGCCCTCGAAATCACCTGGACGGTGATTCCCTTGTTCATTGCAATTGTCTTTGCTTACATGGGCGCATATTCACTGGGGGCTGTCAAGCGCGCGGATCCCAACGCCATGATCGTGAAAGTAACGGCGATTCAGTGGTCCTGGAAATTTGAATACCCGGATTATGGGATCACGACGAAAGAATTGTATTTGCCAGTGGACAAGCAGGTGGTCTTGAAGATGGAGGCGGGGGATGTGATCCATTCCTTCTGGGTTCCTGAATTCCGCGTCAAACAGGATATTGTGCCCGGGCGCGTGACCGATTATCGCATCACGCCGACGCTGGAGGGTTCGTACAAAGTTCGGTGTGCGGAACTTTGCGGCACATCCCATGCGTACATGGAAAGCCCTGTGGTTGTGGTCAACCAGGCGGAGTTCGATGAATGGGTCGCGGCGCGCCGGTCCGAAGTTGCGGCGGCGCAGACTCCCGAGGAACGCGGCCAGTTGCTGGTATCTGCAAATGGTTGCGCGGCCTGTCATTCGCTTGATGGCTCGGAGTTGCCTGGTCCCACCTGGCAGGCTTTGTTCGGCGAATCCGTGAAACTTGCGGATGGCACAACGGTTATTGCGGACGAGGCTTATCTCGCCGCATCCATCAAAGATCCGTTGGCGCAGGTTGTGGAGGGTTTCCAGCCGATCATGCCGGCTACCTATGGTTTTTCGGATGAAGAAATTGCCGATATCGTGGCGTATATTAAAACGCTGAAATAATTGGCGGAGGATATCTAAACATGAAGCGTTTCATTTCTACCGCCCTGGTGCGTGGTTTGTTCTGGCAGTTCATCGGCACACTGGCGGGGGCGGGCCTGGTAACTGGGATCCGTGCCGCTATGGGGTTGAGCATTACCGACCAGTTCTTCTTCACCGAGCCCGCCTGGGTATTGGGTGGTTTCTTCGGTGTGCTGTTCTTCCTTGCGGGAAATGGTTCCGTGAGTGATTGGTTCAAATGGGCGCGCGGAATCGAGACTCACGACCACCATGCGGACGCGCCCGGTTGGGAAAAATATTTGAATGTTTCCCTTGATCATAAGGTGATCGGTGTCCAGTATACGATCACCGCGCTTGCGCTGATCGGTATCGGCGGTACGTTTGCATTGATATTCCGCACGGAATTGGCGCAGTCGGGCCTGCAGTACCTGACGACGACGTTTAAAGTTTTTGGGCAAACTGGTCCGCAGTTTTACAACACGCTCATGTCTTTGCACGGCATGATTATGATCGTGTCCATCCTGCTTGGGATTGCGGGCATCATCAATTATGTTGTCCCGCTTTTGCTGGGCGCGCAGGATATGGCGTTTCCCCGCCTGAACGCCTTTTCCTATTGGATCGCCGTGCCAGCCGCCGTGCTGCTGCTCATGAGCATGGTTCTGGGCGGCTTTGACACGGGTTGGACGGGCTATCCTCCGCTTTCGGCGCGCGCGCCGGTGGGGGTGCAGATGTTCTTCATGGGCGTTTTCACAGCGGGCTGGTCATCCATTCTTGGCGCCTTGAACCTGATAGCCACTGTTTTGCGGATGCGCTCCAAAGGGATGACCGCCTTCCGATTGCCGATCTTTGTGTGGGCAGCCATTGCCACTTCGATCATTGCCCTCACCGCAACGCAGTTGATCGGCCTTTCGTTTCAATTGGTGATGTTCCAGCGCCTGTTCGGCATGGGATTTTTCGACCCGGCCAAAGGCGGCAATCCGATCCTGTTCCAGCACCTGTTCTGGTTCTATTCCCATCCTGCTGTGTATGTGTTTGTTTTGCCCGGCCTGGGTGTGATCTCCGAGTTGCTGCCGGTATTCGTCCGCAAGCCTTTATTTGGATACAAGTTTGTCGCCATGTCATCTCTTGGGATTGCCCTGGTGGGTTTCCTCGTCTGGGCGCACCATATGTTTACCTCGGGTATGAACGAGTACCTGCGCGTGCCGTTCATGTATAGTACGATGCTGGTGGCCGTGCCGACCGGGGTCAAGTTCTTCTCGTGGGTCGCGACGCTCTGGAAGGGCAAGATCATCACACCAACCCCGATGCTTTTTGTGCTGGGCGGAATCGTTGTCTTTCTGCTTGGCGGACTCTCCGGCCCTCCCAACGCCACGGTCTCGACGGATCTTCACCTGCAGGATACGTACTGGATCGTCGGCCACTTCCACGATACGATCTTTGGCGGATTTGTATTTCCGTTCTTTGCCGCAATCTATTACTGGTTTCCCAAGGCGACCGGCCGCCGCATGAATGAGACGCTCGGGAAGATCCATTTCTGGATGATGACGCCCTCATTTTTTGTGCTGACCCTGTTCATGATGCGGGTTGGCTTGCTTGGCATGCGCCGCCGTATCGCGGACTATGACGCCGCACTCGGGTTCGACACCTACCATCTGATCATGACCATCGCCGGATTCCTGATCGCCATCTCGGTTTGTATTTTCCTGTACAACTTTTTCACCAGCATCAGGAAGGGCGAAAAAGCCGAAGGCAACCTGTGGAATTCGCGTTCCCCTGAATGGCAGGTTCCCTCGCCCATGCCCGCCCATAATTACGACCAGCCTTTCGAGGTGGTGGGCGAACCGTATGATTATGGCCTCGAAGGCTCGAAATATGTTGAATTTGCGAAAAATAAATAAAGGGGAGGAGTCACATGTCTCACACAATGGATAAATCTTCCGCGCTGGGCCAGGGTGTTTTGGTCTTCATCTATTTGGCGGTGCTGACCGCGCTCGAATTTCTCGTAGCGGTCAGTTTTGCGGCAGTCTCGATTCTCGTTGTTGTTGCTTTGGTAAAGGCCGGGCTGGTTGCCTATTACTATATGCATATTTACAGGCTGAATGAGGAGCATGAAGGCGGTCGTGATTCGTACGAATACAAGACCGGCACCAACCGGCTGGGCCTGTGGTTGTTCCTTCTTTCCGATTCGTTTGTCTTTGGCGGCCTGCTTGTCACCCGCATCAATTTGCTGGGACTGACCCGGCCCGGGTTGAATCAAATGCTCGGCCTTGGCGTCACCTCCGTGTTGCTGCTCTCGTCATTCTTTATGAATCGCGGCGAGACATCCATGGCAAATGGCGACCGCAAAGGCTTTCTTGTAAACACGATCCTGACGTTTTTTCTCGGCCTTGGATTCCTGATCGGTGTGGTGGCGGTGGAATGGCCGATGGCAGCGCATGAAGGGCTGACCGCCAGCAGCGGCGCGATGGGCGCGGTCTTCTACATGATGACCGGTATGCACGCCTTCCACGTGTTTACGGGTTTGATCCTTCTGCTTCTTGTATGGAACAAGGGGCGCAAGGGCTTATACACGGCGGAACAGCATTGGGGGGTGGAAGCCGCGGCGGTTTACTGGCACTTTGTCGACCTTGTGTGGATTTTCTTCTACCCGGCGCTGTACCTGATCGGAAAACTGGTCTAGCGCCGCAACCGCGTGAATTCTGGTATAAGTGAAAACAGAAAGCGATAAATCGGGGCGATCCATGGGCCGCCCCGATTTGGAGTGTAAGTGACATGGAAAAGAAAATTATTTGGGTTGGCCTGGGGTCTCTTCTTGTTGTGTCGGTTGCCGCCCTGTTAACTTTCCTGTTATCCAAACCTGCGAGTTTTCGCGGCGCTTCGTATGGAGAGCCTTTCCCCGCCGCGCCTGGGATCGAACTGAAAAAATCGGATGGCGGGAGTTTTCTCTTGAGCGATCAAAAGGGCAAACTTGTATTGCTCTTTTTTGGTTATACAGCCTGCCCGGATGTCTGTCCGACCACCCTGGCTGAACTTAAACAAGTCATGGATGGATTGGGGGACAGCGCGGAATCGGTACAGGTTGTCTTTGTTTCGGTGGACCCCGGGCGGGATACATCGGAAAAAATGCAGAAGTATGTCGATCATTTCAATTCATCCTTTATCGGTTTGAGCGGCACAACCGGGGATCTCGAAAAAATCTGGAGGGACTACGGAGTCTTTCGCGAAGTTGTGCAGGCTGAAAACTCGGCGTTGGGTTATATTGTCAACCACACGGCGCGCGTGACGTTGATCGACCGGGACGGAAACCTGCGCCTGTCCTATGGGTTCCAGACGCCCGTGGAGGATATCGTGCACGACATACAGATCTTGTTGAAATAACTTTGACGGAAAGGGATCCATGCCTCGCGTCTCACCCCTTGCAAAACGAATTACGCTCTCGATGCTGATCGGTCTTCTGATTGGCGTTGCGGTCAGCGAAATAACATTTGTGTTTTTAAAGGAATCCGCCCGCCCGCCAAAGGCGATTATCCTGACGATTCCCGCGGGCACGGCGGAGAGTGTGGCGCGCGGCGAACAACCCCCGTCGTTGCCTGAAAATATGGTCTTTGTGGTTGGCGATGTTCTGACTGTCAGAAACCAGGATTCGGTTGACCATCAACTCGGTCCGCTCTGGATTCCGGCGGGTGCTTCCGCTAATCTGGAACTTGGCACGGAGGAAAACCTGGCGTATGAGTGTTCATTTCAAACGACCAATTACATCGGTTTCGACGTGCGTGAACCTCTCACAACGGGTACGCGCGTTTATGGTATTTTGTTTGCCGGCATTCCTCTCGGTGTTTTGATTGCCCTTTACAGTTTTATCATGCCGGCGAGGAAAAAAGAATCCCAATGATTTCGAAAATGTTCAGCCGCAGGTGGTTATTGACAACCGTGCTTGTTTTTGCCGGCACCGCCGTTTGCATCCGCCTTGGCATCTGGCAATTGGATCGTCTCGAACAACGGCGCGCTTTCAATGCACAGGTTGAGTCCATGCGTGCCATGCCGATGCTGGATTTGAATCTCGAAAATCCTGACGGCCTGGCTTCAATGGAATGGCGCGCGGTACAGGTTGTCGGAAAATATGACTACGAGAATCAGACGGCTCTCCGAAACCAGTATTACAACGACCAATACGGATACCATTTAATTACTCCGCTTCTTCTCGCGGACACTTCGACGGCGGTCCTCGTCGATCGCGGCTGGATTCCCGCTGATGGAAATTCCGCTTCCCCTGATTGGCGTAAATATGACGAGCAGGGGGATGAGGTCAAATTGTCGGGGCAGATCAGGCTTGGGACGGGGAAGCCCGCTTTCGGCGGGGTTGCGGATGCTCTGCCGGAAGACGGAACCAAACTCGAAGTGTGGAACAATTTCGATCTGGCAGGAATGTCCGGGCAGAGTCCTTATCCAATCCTGCCAATTTATATTCAGCCAAACATGGATGCGAATGATGCCGAGCCGCCGATCCCGTATCAGCCCATTGTTGAATTGACCGAAGGTTCACATTTCGGGTATGCTTTCCAGTGGTTTACCTTCGCGACGATCCTGTTTGCTGGCTATCCATTCTATTTGCGGAAACAGGACTCTGAAATTGCATGAAGTATTCGCTTGAATCTTCCTTCGCGCGCTGGACGCTGGCATTGTTCGCTGCTGTGCTTTTGCTGACCGTCGTCGGGCGGATCGTGACGATTACCGGCGCGTGGGCGTTGTGCACGGGCTGGCCGGTGTGCCAGCCGACCGCGCCGCTTGGCTGGCTGAAGTTGCTGCACATGGCGCTGGTTGGCGTCGCGTCCATGATCATGCTATGGGTTTTGCGAAAAGCGTGGCGCGAACAAAGAGACCAAAGGTTGATTCATCCACTAACGACTGTGACCGCGGTCTTGTTTCTCGGGCAGGCGTTTGTGGGCGCGATGGAGTCGACGCAGGGATACCTGCTTCACCTGGTTGTCCTGCACACGTTGACCGCGGTCGCGTTGTGGATTTCCCTCGCCGCGCTCGTTTTTGTTTCAGGCGTGCAGGCGCGTGATGTGACCGAAATCCCGCAATTTGATTTTCGCCGGAGGCTGAAGGATTTCTTCATCCTGTCCAAGCCCCTGATTGTTGTATTGCTTTTGGTCACAACGTATGGCGGTTTGGTGGCAGGGAGCAGGGACTGGCCCCCCGCCTCGCTCACGTTCTGGACATTGCTTGGCGGCGCGCTGGCGGCGGCTGGTTCGAGCGCCATGAATCAGTATATCGATCGCGAACTGGACAAGAACATGCAGCGCACATCCAGGCGCCCCCTCGCAGATGGACGGCTGACTGCCGCCGAGGGACTGTCCTTTGGGCTGGCGCTTTGCCTGCTGAGTTATTATGTGATGGCGTGTTTCGTCAATTTGCTGGCGGCCCTGCTTTCATTGGCCGGCATTTTCTATTACGTCCTGTTTTATAGCGTGTGGCTTAAGAAGGCCACGGTTCAGAATATCGTGATCGGCGGCGGCGCAGGCGCGATCCCGCCGATGGTGGGGTGGGCCGCGGCGACGGGAAACCTTGGTCTCGCGGCATGGATTCTTTTCGGCATTGTCTTCATGTGGACGCCGCCGCATTTTTGGGCGCTGGCGATTGTCCGCTTGAAGGATTATGAGCGGGCGGGGGTGCCGATGATGCCTGTTGTGCGCGGCGAGGAGGAGACGCGCAGGCA
>Ga0172375_10010068_pt1 | contig 12335 bp, 10 predicted proteins | sample LakKiv1m_FD_114537 | JGI IMG/M metagenome (GOLD analysis project Ga0172375, IMG submission 114537) | Freshwater microbial communities from Kabuno Bay, South-Kivu, Congo - kab_092012_11.1m | ecosystem: Environmental > Aquatic > Freshwater > Lake | place: Democratic Republic of the Congo... | reverse complement strand
TTGCTGCGAGATAGATGTGACGCACTGCGTCCTCTGGGTTCTCTTGCCAGCGTCCCTCGGCTGCTCCCCTGCGACAATCAAGCTCGTAGGTGTGTCGCACGACTGGAGCGAAGTTCCAAACTACGTTGACACCTCGTACAATCGGAGTGCTTGTCCCCAAACCACGGAGTGTGATGCTGACAGCTACAGAATATCCTGTCTCCTGAACAGAGAAAGTAGAGTATGAAGAGAGAGCCTCGAAAGGCTGCGCAGACTTCCACGAACCTCTGTCAACACGGTAAGAAATATCGATGTATTCGCCAGCACGAAGCTCATCGTGCGCTACTGAAATGGAGAAGAAGTCTTTTTGAATAGAGCCGGTATGGAAGTTAGAATCTGAGGTTACAAGCTCTCCGACAGTAGCATAGCTCGCAGAAGATACTGCAACACCACGGTCTGATGTATATGTAAGGCTATTAGTACCTACCCCAGATGCAACATAGAGGTCGGCAGAGTCTACTTCCTTCAGCCTAAAGGACTTAGTGGTTGGGCACACCGTAACGAACCACTCGCCATTGGCAGATGGTGTAGCTGTTGAGTTAGTGATTACGACATGCTGCCCCGGCTCCAACCCGTGGTCCACGACAGTGCTGAACGTAGTCGGAGTGGCGTTGTCATTAGAGCAAGCAAGCTCTGTTACTTCGCTACTGTCAACTTTGTATGGTGCGAGGAGCTTCCCTTTCAGGAATGTCAAACCCGGGAAGGCGATGGATTCATAGCTAGTCTCACTAGCTTGGAATGCACTGACTTGGAACGCAGCACCCTCGAATGCATCTGACGGGTCCGCACCGACAAGGCTGCCTCGGCTCGGGGCGAAGAAGTCCTGAAGGTGGTGATACCCACCGTCATCAAGGTCCCATACATAGATGCCTCTAGTACACTGAAGGTACAGCTTATCGAACCCGAAGCACATTGCCCACACTCTTGTGTCGGCTTCCTCGGCGCTCATCTCAGGATGAAGCAGATAATCCGCACCAATATGAACGAGCGGAACAGACGACCCACCTGACATTAGGTAGACCGTCCCGCGTCCCGTATTTTCCTCCGAATATTCGAGGTATCCCCCAACATAGAGACTGTCTAGGTACCCACCGGCGCAGGTTGCAACGAATCCGGACTGGAACCTAGTATATTCGGCAGGAGATACAGTGTCCGAGTCTGGGTTATAGGTCAAGGAGTAGACAAAGGTAGTTCCTCCCTGTGATACTACCCAGTACACAATGTTCCCGACTTCTGTTATCGCAACTGTAATGTTGCTGGCGAGGAACGCGAAGGTATCCTCTTCATAGACGTAAGTGCTCGGGTTAAGGTGTCCAGCTCCGGTAGCTGTTGCTGCGTAAATCATACCACTAGAGTACGTGAGCGCAACAACAGCATCGGTGGAAATCTTGTCGAACTCAATAGGCGTTCCGGGGGAAGACTTCCACACGCCTGTCGTCGTGGCGTTGCCAGCACAGAAGTAGACAGACGTACCATCTGATGTAAAGTCCGTGATAGGTCCGTCAGTGTCATCATTCAGGACAGCAGTGGTCCACGTCTCTCCGTCCTCAGAATACTTTACGTCTCCACCCTCGCAAGCAAGCCAGAAGTAGCCAAGTGCTGAGAACACTGGACCTGTAGCATTCTGAACATTAAAGAATTCAAGCTCCTTAGAGAGAGATATCTGACCAGCTACCTGAGTCTCTGTATTCTTACTAGAATAGAATCTAGATGCAGATGCTCCTTCGGTATCAAGACTTTCCTGCCCAGCCCCGCTATTCCAGTTCAGATGGGTGATTGCCTTATCACCCTCGGTGTCTCTTACATCGTACTGACCGCCAGCCTGTGTCGGAGTAGCCAAGCCTACGTTCATCGGAACGTTAGGTGGCTGCTTGACGTGACCAATCGTAGCCTGATTGGTACTGTACATAGACGTGGACAAAGAGACCGATGGAGTCTGCAATACGTATGCAAACTCCGTACCATCAGGTCTTTTGACTATGAGGTCAGCGTTGTCTCTCATTATCTCATCATCCAAGGCCGCATCCTAGCGGCATCCATTTCAAACTGAAAGCGCATAAGCCAGTTGCCTGCTACCTGAGTCATCATAGACGGGAATACTGTACCAGTACCCATCGTAGCTACGGCTACGTCTGTCCTGATACGTACAGCTGCCTTGTTCAGGAGCAACCTATACACTGCTCCTGAGATGATTGGTCGCATGGCCCTAGCTGGAAGCCCGAGGCTAGAAAGCGCCTGACTATCATCGGTGAAAGTCTCCGGCCTAGACACAGTGTGTACCCGGAGAGTGCCAGCACTTGGCGCTGAGTAGAACTGGATGACCTGAGCTTGGCCCTCCTGATACGTCCTGTAGCGCCTTCTAGCCTGTCTGGTCCATCCACCACTGGTACCAGAGCGATAGTCGATGGATGTGACAATCTCCACCGGCTCGTCAATTACATACTCAAACGTGTCACTATCGCAAGAAACCTCCTGTGTTCCAACTATGTACATAGCAGGGAACAGGTCTTGGATAGCTGCGTTAATAGCCATATCAACGGCGAAGTCTGTAAACTGCACGGCAGTAAACTGGCACGCACCAATACGATCTTCAGCCGGGATGTCTGTCATGGTGATGATGCCAGTCTCGGAGTCAAGAGTGTAATCAGCAGGTATATCGTCAACCGTTACTGAGAATCCATCAGCGAAAATATAGAACCCAGGCTGTCCTACGTACCACTGAGTACGCACTCCATCACCTTTAAAGGTAGACATACAGAGTGTTGGAACATTCTCCAACTCGGTCCTGTTGATTGCTTCTCGTAGTTCTGGGAGAGTAGCATCAGTGATATCGTAAGCGTAATCAGTCATTGTCAGCTCTTCTGGATAAATGCAAGTGCGTAGTAGGTCGGGATAGGTGCAGTAGACCCGGTGTTCGCTGCGGATGAGTTAGCAGTCGCAGAAAGGCTGCTGTTATTTGTGACATGGAAGCTACCTCCGTCTGGCTCTGCCCCTGCTGCTGTGTTCGCATACGCAAGAGCGTCTGGCGATGCATCGACATCAGAGGCAATAGTCCTGTTACAGCTATAGGAAGAGTAGGGAGCCAGGGAATCGCCAAACGGGTTAGCTCCCAAACCTGAACCCCATGCAATCCTGCTAGTCCCAACGAACATCGGAATTGCGTGGTAGTGCGGGACCAACTCGTGGGTGTGTGTCATCCCATGGCTATGCACTGTCTGGGAGTGCAGATGAGTAGGAGCGGCGCTCTGCTTCAGAGAGCCCTCGATATTCGTCTTCGCAACGCCGGAGGCATCTTGCTTAGCCCCGACAATGAACTTATCCCTAAGGTCTGGAGTGCCGTTAGACCCGTTGCAAAGGTACCACCCTGTGGGGATTGATGCGATAGAGCCCGACCACATGATGATACCACCAGATGGGACCAAGAACTGCTGCGTTGCAGTAGCAAGCTTGGCAGTAGCAATAGACCCATCTTCGATGGTGTGGTCTGCATTCCAATCGGATGGTGACACCTTTCCTGACGTACCCTCGTCTGGGACAGTGCTAACAAACGTATGTTTAATTGCCATAGTGCCTCCCTCCTAACTTCTTTGAATGTATGTATCTATATTGTACCACATCTTCCTTCGGGGAGGAAGGGCGGGGCCTGGGGTCTACTTGTTGCGGCGTCTACGCCGGATGCGGCCCGGCGGGATGAGGCCGACGGACTGCGGGTTGGTGACGACGTAGGGGGTCGCGTCGGTGAAGTCGGCATGGATGGCGAGGGCGTTCTTCTCGATGAAGGCAAGGCTGTCAGTGTCCATTCGGCACCTCCGTTTTCAGCCAGACGGTGTGTGGTGGGTGACGGTGAGCTTAGGGTGCGACGTGACGGTTGCGTGGTCAGATGACCTGAATCCGCAGAACCAACTACTAGCAACGCCGAGATTCTCGGCCGCGTCGGCGGTGATTAGCCATCCGTAGTTAGGGTCTCCATCCAGCCAGCCCTGTACGTCGGCGGCTAGTCCGCTCCACTCCAGAAAGCCGCCGACGGGCGACGAACTGACGGACAGGCTCGCAGACGGGTCGCTCACGCGGTCGCTGGTCGAGCCACATCCAGCAGTGCCCCACAAGTTGGTGCCGTCGTATTTGTTCCATGTCGCGCCATCCTCGGTCCACGGCCGCAAAATGCGTCGCAGATTCACGGTGTTCGAGACGGGCTGGTCGGCGCTCTTGCCGCCGTCGTTGTTGTAGAGTCCGAGCACGGCGTCGTCTATCACCTCTCCCGCTGGAATGGAGGAAACGTCCACCTGAATGAGGAACCGATACGCCTGATTCTCGGCGGTGCTGCTGTCGCCGAGGTAGAATCCCGTCGCACCTCCGTAGTTCACGGCGGGCACTACGTTGAGAATGTGCGTGTCCTTCCCCGCCGCCGCGTCCGGCTGGATGATTGTCGTCGTCATCTCATAGGCGGCGGGTGCCCGCGCACTCCGCCGCCTCCGCCTCTGCATCTGCCCGCTCATCGGGGACTCATTAGGACCAGTGCCTTACGGCCTTAACGGAATATGTCATGGCGTCGGAGGCAGCATTGTTCGTGATGCCGAGGTAGACGTATGGCGCACCGTCTGTCCACTGTCCGACCTTCGTTCCACCCTTGGTAGAGTTACCTGCCGCAGTAGTATCTGTAACGGACGGAGTATCGTTATCCTTGATGAGGCTTGCAAGGGTGGTTTCCGCGAGGATAAATTCGTCAGCGTCTCCTGACCCCTTCTTCAGCTGATAGCAAGATGCGCTCCCGCCAGCGATAGTGAGGAGGTCATACGTGGTAGGAGCCGTCACCGCAATAGAACCGATACCTGGCACCCCGTAGGTAGAATCTGCAAGCAGGGTAGCAAGGTTCGCGGCTGCAACAGCCTGACTTGGCGCATAGAACTTACGCTCAGATGCCACCGCGTGTGCCTCGGTAGTCTCCGCGATGAAGGTCAGTCCGTTGAAATCGAACGCATCGGTATCTTCAATAGCCTTTGCGTCATCCAGCTTAATCGTGCAGCCAGTGACGTTAGTCTCTGCAAAGAAGAACGCTAGCGTAGCAGCCTTATCGTAACTGATAACCCAGTCAACCTTGCTGACATGCTTATCAACGTCAAGACGAATGTAGTTAGTGGCCGAAGCAAGGAGTGTTCCAACCTTCGTCGGAATCCCCCTGTACCCACCGGATGAATTTGCCAGCGTAATTGGGGTACGCTGGATAAAACCTTCGCTCATGATAACCCCCTAAGTTACGGACAGATGAGAAGGGGGCTTACGCCCCCACCTCATTCTCTAGCTGCTCAAGCACCTGCAACGCGCCGCCTACAGCTGCATAGTCGGCGTTAAGCTGCCTCTGCTGAGCAAGCAGTTCTTCTTTCTTTGCCTGAATCACTGTCAACTTGACAGATGGTTCAGGCTGACTCCTCTTGGTAGCCATTAGTCAGTACCGCTGAAGAACGCGACTCGGTAGGTGGACCCAGCGACTCTGATGACAAAGTATCCCTCAGCGGTGGAGTACGTACCGTCGCTCACCACGACGGCATCGGAAGCAGCCTCGAAGTTGAAGATGTTTGGGATGTCCGTCTCCCCACTGTCGGAGAAGCGGATGAACGCGGTCTCAGCGCCAAGCGTGGCCCCGGTGACGACATTGCTGTCAAGCTGGAGAGCCGAGAGCGTGCCGCCGGGAGTCGGAGTGGTACCGGCAACCTCAAGGGTGGCGCGGATAGCGTTAAGCGCACCGCTCACCGTCTTGCCACCAGCAACCCGCCCGGTAGCATGGATGGCGTTAGCTGTCCCGCCTGTAGCAACAAGAGTACCGTTCGCAATCACACGCGGACGGAGCATCTCGCCAGAACCAGTATTGTTGATGTACAAATCCTGATAGTAGCCGCGAACATCGCCACTAGCACCAAGATGGTAGAAGTTCTCATCATGGAACTTATGAGCACCGACAGCGCAAGGACTTCTCTTCGCGTCGTTGTCAGCGCCAATCTGTCCCATGTTAGGACCATAAACAGCCATTACAACCTCCTATACGTGGATAGGGGGCAGGGCGTTAGCCCCACCCCCACATACACAGATTACCAGTCGAGGTAACCAATCATGGCGTGGGCAACGCCCGGGTCAACGACTTCCAGCGTGTACTCGCCCAGAGTACGCTGGTACCACATATCGTCACCGTTAGGTGCCGGAGTACCGAGGCCCCACTCGCTCGTCTCGAACGGACGGAAAGGAACGAACTTAATCTTTTCCGGGTCGATGATGAACAGGTCGCTGGGGTCGATAATCGGGTCAGCGATAATCTCCAGCTGGAAGCCCAGAGTGGACTTGAAGACAGAGATTTCACGACCAACCTGCTCGTTGCTCAGCTCAGTACGAACCTTGTCGGCTTCCCACGAACCCATGACATCCTTGGTGCCATAGGAGGTGAGAATCTTAAGGTTCGTGCTCTCCGGGTCAGCGCCGTTATTGGCGAGCCGGATAAGCAGGTTGTTGATGGCCGTATAGGTGAGGGTGGTCGTTGCGTAGTCCACGAGCGGGTTAGCCGCCACGAGGTTGTCAACGAAGAAGTCCTCGATACCCTTGCAGTCACGGATAACAGAGTCACTACCAACGGCAGTGGCAGAGTTGACACCGTAGGCCACAAGGCGGCACATCTGGTTCTTCAGGTTAAGCAGCGAACGCTGCCACTGGCGCTCCACCTCAGAGTCCACAACCTCCATGGCACGAGCCTTCTGAGAACCAGTCAGCTGCATCTTCATGCTCTGGATGCGCGTGTAGTTCTCAAGAATGGTGTCGGCCAGATAGGTGTTCGGGTCCTGAGCAGCGGAGCTGCCTTCCTGAAGGATGGTACCAACGATGCGGAATTTATCGGTAGAGCCATGGACAAGGGAGCCAGCGCCAGCCGCAAACACTCCGTAGTCACGGGTAACCACACAAGTACCATCAGTACCAACGGTGGTGAGCAGGAGCAGCTCGTTCCGCTGGTAGGTGCCAATCGGAGTAGCACGGTCCATGTTCATGAGGATGGTGCCAGTCTGAACCTTGGCAGCATCAGCCGCCGAGAGAATCAGGGCAGTACCATCGGTGGTACCATCAACGTCGGTACCAGACGCAACGCTAGTAACATAGGTCGGGTCGGCAGAAAGACCAATCCACTCATGCCTCTGCTGGTTAATCTTCGGACCCTGACCGAGAACCTGAAGAAGCCTACTCTTGGGGAACATAGCATCCCAGAGAACGCTGTCAACAGACCTACCCTCGGTACGTGAGGTTACGTCGAAGGACGCAAACGAAGGAGCAGCATTAAGAGCCATGTCTCACCTCTCTTTCAAATTGTAGTAATACCTGCTACAAGATGGGAGGAGCCGACATGGCTCTTAGTAAGTCATACATTCAATAGAAGTCTAACATTACCTCATCTAGTTGGGGATAAACCCCTTACTTATATTATAGCACAGGTTGTCAAGCGGGGTTAATCCTGCTCTGCGCGCTCCTTGCTAAGCGTCTTAGGAGCGGCCATGAACAGCCTGAACGCGGCCCTGCTGTCGCCAGCTCTCGCCTGTCCACGCATCTTCTCCCACTCGTCTTCCTCAGGAACAGCAGAGGATGCCTTCCCAGGCTTGACTCCATATGCCCGAGCTACCTTCTCGCGGGCTGCTTCCTCTAGCGCAGCCTCCTTCTCCTTCAGCTCTGCCGACTTCTTCAAGACCATAGCCATTGTCTTGTCGAGAGTTGCGATATCCTTAACCTCGCCAGACACCGCCTTGAACAGCTCGGCCTCAGTCTCGTCAGCACCGTCGAGGAAGTCTCGCTTCCTCTGTTCCAGAGCTTGCTGCTCGAACTTCCGCTCAAGGTCATCCTGCCTAGCACTCAGCTTACGACTAATCTTGTCATCAGCAGCGGCCTCTTCCTCGGCCTCTTCCTGCAGCTCCTCGTACTCCTCGTTCTCTTCCTCATCCGGATTAGGAAGGCCCAACTTCTCCCAAAGGTCACTCATGATATCTCCTAGTTAAATCTTCTGTTTGTACAGGTCGTCTTCCATCCCGCTCTGAGACGCTACCTGCTGTCCGGTCCGAACGAATGTCCGGTACCGCTCAAGCTCTTGCTCCATGCGCTTCCGTAGGTCTGCTCCTGCCGCAGCACCTCCCTGCTCTGGCTTAGCGAGTCCACCGGCCACCTCAAGTGGTGCCTCTGTTCCGGTGGTAACCTTAAAGATGTTCTTCCTCTGTGACCAGTCAGTGATGTATGACTTAAACTCTTCGCCCTTCAGACCAGTACCAAAGTAAGCAGTCTTAAGCTGCCCAAAATCTTCTGGATTTAAACCTTGCTGTTCAAATGCCTCATTGAAACCAGACTCGTATAGTTTGTAAAGTGCTGGGCTGGTTGTCTCCCCGCCACCCTGCTGTACCTGTGCGGTCTGGAACACCTTGTAGTCAGGGTATGACTCCTTAAAGATTGTCAGCTCTTGGATATCGCTGAGCAAATCCTCTGGGGTGTTAGTCTCACCAGCAAGCCACTTACTCTCAATGTCTTGGTCAATCGGTGAATCAGGACCAAAGAGCGCATCCCAATACCTCTCAAGCACCTCAATCTTCGCCTCACCAGACGGTGAAGATATCCAGTCAGGGTCGTTCTGCTTAATGTACATCTGCCACTGACTATCGTACCACGAACCTTGCAGGGCCATGTTAAGCATGGCCTCAGATGGCATTGCGTCAGGATTAGCTAGCATCTGCTTGTACATCTCGATGTAGTCCGAGCGCCGGTCGAAGTATCCGCCGTCACCGAAGAGGTCTAGCTGCCCAGTAAGATATTGCGGGTTATTCTTAATAAAGCCAGCGTAGCTGGGGAACGCGGCGGCAATCAGGGCAGCACTGGCGGTCCCCTCTTTGTTCATGGTGGTGTTAAAGAATACTGTGAAGTTCGCATTGCCCTTCACGTACTTCTCCATCAGGTCTTCGTCAGGTTCCATGTCTTCATACTGAGTACCTTGGAACATACGTTCCCAGTTACTTTCAAACTCTTGGCGCTTAACCTCAGCGCCGGTAGACCCCAGGTATGCATCGGTATTACGAACCGCAGTCTGCCACTCAATACCATCGAGAGACCAGTTGTTCTCAAGTGCAGCCATGAGTAGGGCGTTCGGAATCTCTGCGTCTACATCGCCAACTCCCGTCTGCTCCTGCCGGAATGCAGACTGATACAACTGTACCCTCTTGGTGTACTCGTTAATGAACCCCATCGGGTCAGACAGGCCAGCAAACGCACCAGACAGGGCAGCAGTCTTCGAGTTGAACCACGCCTTAAAGGCTGGATACATCTCCTTGAACTTCTTACTAGACATAACATACTTCTTAAAGTACGTCATAACAGTTGTCTTGTTCTTAGCCTTGGCAGGTGCAAGCTTAGCATATTCAATCATTGCATTATAAAGCTTCTTATCAGAAGCCTTAGTAAGCTTATACTGGTTGCCAAAGATACCAGCAAGCATGGTCCTGAAGTTACTCATCAGGGCTTTAGCTGCTGATGTCTGAAGATAATTAGTGTCAAACTGGCGTACCCAAGTGTACATGGTAGCCATAGACCAATCGTTCTTCACGGCGAGGTCAAGCATCTTGTCAGTAGGCTTCCACTTCTTCTTACCGCTTGGGTCCATGAAGTTGTTGTAGGCGTCTATGTACTTCTGTCGCTTTTTCTTTTTATCCGACGCGCTCTCGCCAGAACCACCAGAACTGCCACCAGAAGAACCACTACTACCAGAGCCACCGCTGCCAACACTTCCTCCGCTAGTACCAGAAGACCCCTTATAGGTCCAGATATTGGTACCGTCCTTCGTCTCCCCAGTCTTTACCCACCCGGAGCCGGGGCTATTCTTTTGCACCCTCTTATCGCCCTTATTAGCCATTCCAGCTCCTTGTTAGTGAAAGTACCACTCAAGCAGTTTCGATGCAAGGCTATGCGGGTCTCCCCAATACCGCTTGACATCCTGCCTGAAGAAGTTTTTTCCGTCGGGGTAGGCATCATCTTTCATGTATGATTGTATCATATGTTCGAGGTTTTGTACAAACTTGATGCCCTGAGTGGTGTATACGGAGTTTCCCGGCCCACTATAATAGTCAGAGTACGAGTTCTTCATTACATAACGAAGGTACTGTGCTGTCCCAAGAACGCCAGCCCAGTCGTTCTCGGCCCTCCAGGCAGCCGCCTTATCACGCAGCTGGTCGTTGAAATGAGTCTTCAGCTCGGCAATCTTCTTAAGGTCTGGCTTAGGCTTCACGCACTCGGCGTGGTATTCCTGCCAGAGCTTGCGGTTGTCGGTGGCATCGTCCCCTGTAAAGTGGAACTTTGAGCCAGCAATGAACGGGGTCCTCATGAGGCGCTCTGGAAGACCACCGACGAAGATTTCCCCGCCCTTGACCTTAAGGAACTGCTTGTCCTTGTACTGATAGAACCAATTGCGAGCAGCCCTAGCCTCCGAGGAGGTATCCCCATACTTGTCTTTGACAGCTTCCCACTTATAGAAGGCACGCCGAACATCCAAGATAGTGCGGTCCATCTTCTTCTCATCTGGAATCTTGAAGCCAGCCCTCTTCAGCTCGCGCGAATCAACAGCGTACCACGCCTCTTCGCTCAAGTCGATGAGGTTCTGTCGCCAGTTCATCTCGTGTTCGTGCTCGCGCTTCTGAGCGTTGATGCCCCACTTCGAGAACGTACCGAGCAGCTGTGCCTTAGCATCCTCTCCGAGCAGCCCCGCCTCGTTGAGCATTAGTACTACGTCTGTAGTTTCCTCTGATGGCTTGTACGGAACGCCCTTTGCGTCCAGTTCCCAGATGCCAGTCGTGGCCTCCATATAATACTTTGGATGCCACATCTTGATGTCCTTGCCGTCGCGCTTGAGGGCGTCCAGGTACCACGTAGGTGCGTTAGGAACGGATGTATATTTATCCACCCAGATATCTTCGTCAGTCTTGCTCTTCCACTCGTCGTAGAGCACCTTCTCGAACGCCTTGTCGCCACCAGCAAGTTCATGCGCTACCTTGCGTGCATACTTATCAATGGCGTCCATCTGCTTGCCAGCCAGCTTCAGCGCCTTCGGTCGGTTTAGGTCACCGCCGTATGCTTGGTCGCGCAGCGGCCTACCGTTCTCGTCAAACGGTACTCCACCCTGAATGGTGAGCCACTCATTACGCAGTTCGTTCTCAAACTCTTCCCTTGTCAACGGGTCCTTGTCCCACTCAGTGGAGAAGAGTAGTTGTCCGTCAGTGTCCCAAGTGTAGCGTCCAGAGAGGATTGGTACAATCTCTGGATGCTCAAGCTTGATGTTGAGAATCTCATCAGGGTCTGACGACTGACGCACCATGGTGATAAGGCGCAGGTATTTAGAGTCATCGAGATACTTCTCGGCTGCGGTGTAGTCTCCTTCTCTAAGCAGCTCGCTGTATTTGATGCGCTCAGTATCGTACTGTGCAGCCACCGGGTCCACCCACTGAGACCCAGCTACAGCAAGCCCACTAGCAAACTGCCACAGGGCATTCACGTTGTGTACGCTGTCTCCTGCCTTATCCATCCAGTTAAGCGGCCACGGGAGATTAATGTCTAGCGGCTTCTCACCAAGACTCTCTTCAGGCACCTCGGTGTATCGGCCAACGATGGAGTTCCACGCAGCGTGAGTGGTGGTATCGTCGTTGAATACTGTACCCTTCAGAGGTTCAGGCACTCCAATAGTACCCTCAATGAGTTGCCCCATCTTTCCACCAGGAGTGAACGAAGACCCTCCCATAAACGGGACCTTCTCTAGGTCCGCCTCTGTCTGAAGGAGATTGCGGATAGCGTATCCAGTGACAGCAGTAGCGCCCGGGTTCATAGATGGAGTCTGGAAGATGCCACCCATCAGGCCCTCAAGCCCCGGAGTCCGCTCCTCATCGCCATCTTTTGGCTGGAGGAAGAAGGGCTGGAAGCCGCTTACATACGCCCGTAGTGGACCGAACTGACTGGAGATAGGAATCTCAGGAGCGTACATCCACAATGCCTGCATGGTCGCAGGACGGATTGCGAGCTGCTTGCCCCAGTAAATCATGAACTGACGATATGAGTTAATGAACGGAACAAGATTCCTGAGCTGGTCCTCAAAGATGGTAGCATTGCGCGTGAACGTAGTGCGCTCAACGAAGTCAGCCGCGACCTGAGCAGCACGCCTACTCTCCTTCTCGTACAGCCTCAAGAACTCAGCAGGGTTATCCCTGTAGTCAGAAAGTTTGATTCCTGACTTAGCCAGCTCCTGATTGTACTTC